>Ga0214919_10001484_pt1 | contig 38278 bp, 30 predicted proteins | sample LL1503_MetaG_FD_177994 | JGI IMG/M metagenome (GOLD analysis project Ga0214919, IMG submission 177994) | Freshwater microbial communities from Lake Lanier, Atlanta, Georgia, United States - LL-1503 | ecosystem: Environmental > Aquatic > Freshwater > Lake | place: USA: Georgia | collected...
TTAATTATTGAAATTCGCGATCTAAATTGAAACTTTTCGCATAAAAATTCAAAAAAATGAGCCTTTTTTGCCTCTATAAATTTTTTTGTTTTTATCGCGCTAAATTTCTGCAGTTTTCAACGGGGCCTTAATGACAAAGACTCCATGGGGCGTACGGCTTTAAGTTATGCCATTGAAAATCTTTCTGGAGAAAAATCACTCTCTGTTATTAGACTTTTATTAAGACGGGGTGCCAGTGTGGACCGCAGTGTGTATGAAGCTTTAGGAGCACTGCCCCCAGCTCTAGCGGAGAGGAAAGCATGTTTTGAACTATTCATGGCTCAGGGTATTTCTCTTGAATCTATTTTTTCTAGAGCTTCATTGGATGGAAAAGTTATTGAAGAATTGGAGCGTAGAACCAATCTGGTAAGCCGGGGTGGGGTATTGACAAAGCTGATAATGCTTAATGATTTTACAGTGAATCCAACTCCAGTGCTTGATCCTGCGGTAAGGGCGCTGATGGATCAGCATAATGCGCGATTAGCACCCACACTTCCTGAACTGCCTAGATCTCATACGCCGCCTTTGCCTAGCAGCATTTTGGCGCGTGCTGTCAGTTCAAGGGGAGCTTCTGGGGCGCCGCCTTTATTAACTTCAGTGAGTCCATTTTCTTCACTGGGCCTTCCAAGTGGTTCGGCCAGTCCTATCTCTTTTGGATTAGGGGGTGGCGGTCTTTTATTCCCTATTCTTTTTACTCCAAGGCCTCCCATAGCGCCTTCAGGTTCTCGACCTTTGCATAGCAGCCCTCTGGCGGCGAGGTCTGCCTTGGTAGCAGCTCCAGGTGGGGGCTCTCCTGAAGCGGGTTCAATGCCAAGCTCAGCTACAGCAACGCCATCTCCAGGTCTTACTCCAACCCCCTAGATGAGATATAAATTTATCCAAATTTTATCCAAATCTATTTAAGCGCCATAAAGATCAGTAAACTCGCGCCCGTTTTTATGATTTATTTAAAATTTAGATAAAAAAGAGGTTGGGTATGAAGCAAACCGATGATTTAAGAATTACAGGAAAAAAAGGCTTAATTCCTCCCGTGATCATGCATGATGAAGTGCCCATAGATGAACCAGCGGCTGAGACGATTTCTGCTACTAGAATTCTGGTATCTCAGTGTCTGCATGGTCTGGATGATCGATTAGTGGTCGTGGTGGGCCCCTGTTCTATTCATGATATGGATGCGGCCCTGGAATATGCAGATCAATTAAATTCGGCGCGCAAAAATCTAGAAAAAGAGCTCTGTATTATCATGCGGGTGTATTTTGAAAAACCTAGAACCACCATTGGTTGGAAGGGTTTTATCAATGATCCTGATCTAGACAATAGTTTTAATGTTAATAAAGGTTTGAAATTAGCCCGCGAATTATTATTAAAAATTAATCAAAAAGGCTTGGCTTGCGGGACGGAATTTCTAGATACCATTAGCCCGCAATATTTAGCTGATCTTGTTTCTTGGGGAGCGATTGGGGCTAGGACCACAGAATCTCAGGTCCATAGAGAATTAGCGTCTGGCTTGTCAGCGACTATTGGATTTAAAAACGCAACCAGCGGCGATGTTCAAGTGGCCATAGATGCTATTCAGGCTGCCCAATGTTCACATCATTTTTTGTCTATTACGAAACAGGGCCATACCGCGATTTTTAAAACCGCTGGAAATAAAGACACCCATGTAATTTTAAGAGGGGGGTCTGATGGGCCGAATTATGACCAAAAGATTATTAGAGCCGCTTGTGAGAAATTAAAAAATTTAAACCTCGCGCCGAGACTTATGGTCGATTGCTCGCATGGAAACAGCCAGAAGAATTATTTAAAACAAAAAGAAGTAGCTCAAGAAATTGCTAGGCAAATAAGCTTGGGTTCTCAAGATATTTTTGGCCTCATGATCGAGAGTCATATTTACGCTGGTAATCAAAATATTAATGCCAGTCCTAGACAATATGGGGTGAGTATTACAGACGCCTGTTTGTCTTGGGAAGACACTTTGCCGGTATTAGAAATTTTGGCAGAGGCAGTTAAAACAAGAAGAGCATTAAATATTAAATAAACAAGAGGGGGCTTAGTCTTGCATTCACTGTCCAAACACAAAATTAATATTGTTTTATTTGAAGCCATTCATCCAAGCGCTGTAGAGAGTTTTAAACAGGCAGGCTATCTGGAAGTCATCTGTCTCAAAGAAGCTTTTAATTCTGGAAATTCAGAGCACTTAGAATTAATAAAAAACGCGCATTTTTTAGGTATTAGATCTGCCTCGAAATTAGATAAAAATAATTTATTAGAAGCTCGAAAATTAATTGGCATCGGCTGTTTTTGCATTGGGACGAATCAAGTGGATTTAAAACAGGCAGCTTTATTAGGCATTCCTATTTTTAACGCGCCTTATTCAAATACGCGCTCTGTGGCTGAATTAGTTTTGGCTGAAATTATTTTATTACTGAGAAGAATTCCTGAAAGAGCGAAAAATTGTCAGCAGGGTGTCTGGGATAAGTCCGCTAAAAATTCTTTCGAAGCGCGAGGTAAAACACTGGGGATTATTGGCTATGGCCATATTGGCTCCCAGTTAGGCGTCTTAGCCGAAAGTTTGGGCATGAAAGTTTGTTTCTATGACATTGAGTCAAAATTATCTTTGGGCAATGCGAAATTTTTAAATTTTAAAAATTTATTAGCCGAATCAGATGTCATTAGCTTACATGTTCCTGAAACCACTCAGACTCGAAATTTAATAGATCAAGCAGCTTTAAGCCTGATGAAAAAAACGGCTGTTTTAATCAATGCGTCTAGAGGCCATGTTGTAGACATAGATAGCTTGGTGAATGCTTTAAAATCGGGGGATTTACTGGGCGCAGCGATAGATGTATTTCCTAGTGAGCCTGGGTCTAATCAAGAAAAATTTATCAGTCCCTTACAGTCTTGCCCTAATACTTTACTAACCCCGCATATTGCCGGCAGTACTGAAGAAGCCCAGTTAAATATTGGCTTAGAAGTCGCTGAGAAATTAATTAAATATTCTGACAATGGTTCGACTTTATCTGCTGTTAATTTTCCTGAGGTTTCCCTACCTAGTCATGCTGGAAGATTAAGATTCATGCATATTCATGAAAATAAGCCCGGTGTTTTAAATCAAATTAACCATATTTTTTCTAGTCATAATATTAATATCACTGGGCAATATTTACAGACGGATAATCATATGGGCTATGTAGTTATTGATGCAGATCTAGAAAAAAATCTAGAAAAAAATGCAGGACTACAAGTTCTACAAGTCCTGCAAGAAGAGCTAAAAGCCGTTAGTCATACTATTAAATATAGAATTTTGTTCTGATTATTTAATATAAATTAATTATTAAAATTCATCTAAACTCGCCTGTCTATTTTTTATTTTTAAATTAATTAATAAATTAATAAATCAGGTGGGCGGAATGAATAAAATTAAAATTAAATTTTTATGTTTCTCTATTGTTTTAACACTTTTTTATTCCGAAATATCTTTTTCTAATATTCCCACAAATACCCCAGCTTACGCCGCGACTTATACCAAAGGGGTTTATTCAGAGGCGGTCACTCAGCAAAATAATCAAATTAATAATCAAGCGGATCAATCGATAGAGCGCTTTAAAGACTCTGTAGAAATTATTCGAGAAATGTACGTCGACCAATTATCTGATTCTAAAATATTTGATAAAGCGCTAACGGGCTTAATGGTCCAGCTGGACCCACATTCAGAGTATTTAAACGAAGATAATTATAAAGCTTTAGACATTGCAACCAGTGGCGAATTTATTGGCATAGGCACTGAGGTCACTATGGAAGATGGGGCCATTAAAGTCGTCTCGCCTTTAGATAATTCTCCAGCGCAAAAAGCCGGAATTCAGACCGGCGATATTATTTTAAAAATTAATGACACGCCGGTTCAGGGCATGGGTTTAGATCAGGCGATTAAATTAATTCGAGGCAAAGAAGGAACTGGTTTAACTTTGACTATTTATAGAAAAGGCCAGGCTCAGCCGCTGGTTTTAAAATTAGTCAGAGAAAAAATCGAAGTTAATTCAGTAAAAAATAAATTAATCGATCAGTACTATGCCTATATCCGTATTAGTAGTTTCCAGGAAAATACCACCCAAGAATTACATATCGCCATTGATCAATTATTAGCCAATTCGAAAGGCCAATTAAGAGGCGTGGTTTTAGATTTAAGAAATAACCCAGGGGGTTTGTTACCTATTTCTATTGAAGTCGCGGATACTTTTTTAGATCTAAATTCTGAAAATAAGAGCCCTGAAGCAAATCGTATTGTGAGCACTAAAGGCCGTGTTGATACCAGTGATTTCGAAGGCGTGGCGACCCCTGGAGATCAGATTAATGGAATCCCTGTGGTGACTTTGATTAATCAAGGTTCCGCTTCTGCTTCTGAAATTGTCGCAGCAGCCCTGCAAGATCATCATCGTGCCGTGATTATGGGCGAGCGCTCTTTTGGTAAGGGTTCTGTTCAAACCGTCATGCCTTTGGCTGATGGTAAGACGGGCATAAAAATTACAACGGCCAGATTTTATAGTCCTTCAGGTCGACCCATTCAGGGCGAAGGAGTTACCCCTGATGTGGAAGTCGCTGCTTTAAAATTAGATCAGTCTAATACTCAGGCTAATTCAAATTCACAAGATGCTTTGGGTTACCGCGAGGCCAGTTTGACTGGAGCGCTTGCGCCAGAGCGCCCTGAAGTGGCCAAGCAATTATCTAACTCATCCGCTAATTCACCAGCTAATCAGGGGGCTGATCAAGATAAAAACCAAAATCAAAATTCAGATTACCAGCTCAACGCAGCGGTGAATTTACTCAAGGGTCTCTATGTCTTAGACAGCCAAAAAGTCAGTCATGCAAGCTCTAAACCAGACCCTAAAATTATTGCAGATATAAAAACAGCTCCCGGAGGAGCTGTTAAAATAAATAAAACAAATCCGTAAGATTTATTTATTTAATTATTTATTTCCGTTCTTAAAGCTTCTAAGTCTTGGTCTAAATTAATTTTTTTTAATTCACGATACCAAGCGCCCGCTCTGGCTAATAAACCAAAAATACTGATATTTAAAATCAGCGATATAGCTGGGCATAGAACATGAGAATATAAAACAAAGCCATAGAAATAAGCGCGATCAAAATCGACAAAGACCATCGTTAAGTGGGCTATAAATAAGAGCGACACTAAGACGCAAACAATCATCATGCAGACTCTGGCGATGGGGCCACCAAAGTAAGCAAAGGCCATGAAAATAATAGAGAGGCCCAGAATTAAATCCGTCGCGACTAAAGAATCTACCAGTGCATAAAACGTATTTTCATCCATAGCGGCATAGTGACGTAACTGCAGGGCTAATAAGGCAAAAGAGGCCAGAGTGACTAAGGCATAGACTAGGGTTAAGCCAGCGGCCCAACGAACACAGCTAGGTCTATTTTTTAATAATTGATAAAATTTCTGTCTTAAAGGATTCGCCAAGCGATGACTTAAATAACGATAGAAAGTCACGCTCACTGCACTGAAAAATCCAATGGCCAGTAAATCTAAAATCGCAAAAATACCGCGAACCCAAAGGGTTGAGTGATGATTTTCCCAGAGCCCAGAGAAGCCAAGGATTAAGCCTGTAATAATAAAAGTAACTAAAACAGCCTTCCAAAAATGACGATGTACCAGGCAAGCACTTATTTTTAAAGTCTGAATGGGATTGCGACCTTCTAGAAAAACAACGGGAGCAATCATGGAGAAATAGATCATTAAAATAATGCCGGGATGTAAGGAAAAAATCATGCTAATGCCGATTAAAATCATGGCCAAAATGCTGGCAATAATGGCCAGAGGCAATTTTTTTAAAGCTCTGAATAAGCCAAATAGGCCACGAGGGCTAGGCTGCCCCATGAGTTTTTGAAAAGCGCTGTTGTATTGAAAAATTAAAGACCCATTGAGTAATAATTTTAATAAATAAACCAAACCAAAGAAGGCAAATTCAGTGCTTCGATGGGCAAAAATAAATTGAGAAAATATAAAAAACCAGGCCATGAAGCCTTTTGAAAAACTATGAAAAGCTTGAGGGTCTATTTGAGTTTGATAAAGAGAAGTGGACCCAATGTCTAATAAAAGCAGCAAGAAAATAATGGGGAGGGCGGTCCAAAATTGATTTTTATAACTCCAAGCGGCCGTAGTAAAAACTTGCCATAAAGTCTTGGGTAAATTTTTTGGTTCAGGCTGATGAAGATAGGATTCAGAGTCAGACATAAGTTTTAAGCTCCTAAGTTAAGTAAAACTAAGTGAACAGGGGTGCAAAAAAGCGGCGGGAGTTTATGGGCAATGGGGCTCAAGCGCAAATAGCCAGAAAAGAGGTGAAAAATAGAGAAATAGCCTAATTGTCATCCAGCACTCAGTTTGATACCGTCCGCGCCTATTTTTTACTGCGCCGATTTGAGCTTCAGCTTGCGGGCGCATTTTATAAATGCCGCTAAAGAGACCCTTTTATTTTTAAAATTTATTTTTAAAAACTTCAAAATAAAAATCTTTCTAGCAGCCAAATTTTTTATTTTTTATTTTTTAAGGGGGCGAAGATTAATGATTTCAGTTCAGCATCTTTCAAAACAGTATTTAAATAATAAAAACAATAATATTTTTGCGCTTAAAGATATTTGCGTAAATATTACTCAAGGCGAAATTTTTGGAGTGATTGGCCGCAGTGGCGCTGGAAAAAGCAGTTTTATTAGATGTTTAAATTTATTAGAGAGACCTAGTGCTGGATTAATAAAAATTAATCAAAAAGAGCTGACTACGCTCTGTCCAAAAGACTTAAGAGCCCAGCAGAAAAAAATGGGCATGATTTTCCAGCATTTTAATTTATTAAGTTCTCGAACCGCCCTGGAAAATATTTTATTAAGTTTAGAAATTGCGGGTTGGAAAAAGAAAGAAGCCAAAACAAGGGCTTTAGAGTTATTGGATTTAGTAAAGCTCAAAGATAAACAAGACGCTTTTCCAGAGCAGTTAAGTGGCGGTGAAAAACAAAGAGTGGCCATTGCCAGAGCCCTGGCGAATCATCCTGAAGTTTTATTATGTGATGAAGCAACGTCGGCCTTAGATCCTGAAACGACGGGGTCGATTTTGAACTTATTACAAGAAATTAATCAGAAATTAAATTTAACCATTGTTTTAATTACCCATGAATTAGAAGTGATTAAGAAAATTGCGCATCGGGTGGGAGTTTTAGATCAAGGGGTCTTAGTAGAAACGGGGACTGTTTTAAATATCTTTACCCAGCCAAAATCTAAAACTGCACAAGATTTGATCAAAGCCTCGTCAAATCTAGATATTCCAGGTCATGTTCAAAAGAAATTATTAAAAAATTACACGCCAGGAACTTATCCTTTATTACAACTGTGTTTTATCGGTGATCAAGTCGATCAACCCATTTTGGCGGCGCTGTCAGAAAAATTTCAGGTCAAAATTAATTTGCTCCAGGCTCAGATTCAAACCATTGGAGAAGTGCCCGTCGGTCTGACTTTGTGTGAAATATTGGGAGCGAATTTTTCACAAGCACTGGAAGATTTAAAAATTAAAAACATTCAGGTGGAGGTCTTGGGTTATGTTTGACATGAATCATTTATATTTAAATTTACTGGGACCGGCGACTTGGCAGACTATTTATATGGTTTTTATATCCGGGTTTTTCAGTATTTTTCTGGGTTTAATCTTGGGCGTAATTTTACATCTGACTAAACCCTCTAGTTTTATTCATAAACTCTTGGGCTTGTTTATTAATATCACGCGGTCCATTCCCTATATTATTTTCATGATTGCCTTGATTCCTTTTACTAGGTTATTAGTCGGGACGTCCATTGGCATTAACGCGGCGATTGTTCCATTAACCCTAGCTGCCATACCGTTTTATGCCCGAATTGCTGAATCTGCGATTGCGGGTGTGGCTCCAGGTTTAGTCGAAGCGGCTGTTTCTCTCGGCGCAAGTCCTTGGCAAATTATTCGTAAAGTCTGGCTTCCGGAAGCCGCTTCCCAATTAATTAAAGGCGCAACCCTGACTTTAATTAGCTTAATTGGCTACTCAGCAATGGCTGGAGCCGTTGGTGGTGGTGGTTTGGGAGAGCTTGCGATTGAATATGGGTACCAGAGATTTGATTGGGCCGTGATGTTAGAAACCGTCATTATTTTAATTATTCTGGTCCAGCTGGTTCAGCTCTTAGGCGATTATTTATCTAAAACGCCCGTTCGAAAAAATAAATTAAATTTGCTTTGGGCTCTGTGCGTTATTTTCTGGATTGCTTCTCTGGGTTTTATTTTTTATCAAAACAGAGCTCAGCCAGATAGTTTAAAAATAGGCATTGTCAGTGGCCCTATGGAGCAAGTGATACAAGTCGCTCAAGAAGTCGCTAAAAAACAATATGGTCTAGACATTCAACCTATTATTTTCAGTGATTATGTCCTGCCCAATACGGCTTTAAATAATGGCAATATCGACGCCAATATTTTTCAGCATATTCCCTATTTAAATACTCAAGTTACAGCTCGGGCTTATAAACTTACCTGGATTGCGAAGACTTTTGTTTACCCCATGGGCGTGTATTCCCAGAAGATTAAAAATATTTCCCAGCTGAAAGACCACTCTATTATTGCCATTCCCAATGACCCCAGTAATGAAGGTCGGGCTTTATTATTATTTCAAAAAGAGGCGTTAATTAAGTTAAAACCTGGAGCGGGTTTATTAGCCACACCCAATGATATTATTTTTAATCCCAGAGGTTTAATTTTTAAAACTTTAGATGGCTCAGAAATCCCAAGATCTTTACCAGACGTGGATCTTGCGGCTATTAACAATGATTATATTCAAGCCGCGGGATTTACTTTAAAACAAGCTTTATTTCATGAGGGCCCTGACGCCCCTTATGCGAATATTATTGTGGTTCAAACAAGTGAGAAAGACCGACCCGTATTTCAAAAATTAATTCAAGTGATGCATTCACAAGCAGTGATTAATATCACTCAGAAAGAGTTTGCGAATACAGCCATTCCAGCTTGGTAAAAAAATAAAAACGCCCAAAAAAAAGCCCTCAGTGAAGAGGGCTTTTTTTTTGGTTTTTTTATTATCTGTATTAAATAATTAATTCACTAATTCACTTTTACAGTAACGACTTTTAAATAATCGCCATACCGTGCGCCTTTTGGGATTTTATGATCTGGAGACGCACCTTGGGTATTAATAATCTCAATGGTTCTATCTGCTTGCTTAGCGGCTAATTCAATAGTGTCTAATAAATCCTGTTTTGAAAAAGCATCTGAACAAGAGCAAGAGATTAAAATACCATCTGGATTTAAAGTTTTAAGCGCCAGTCTGTTCAATCTTAAATATAGTTTTTTAGCTTGATAAATTTTTTCTTTCGAGGGCGCTAATTTAGGCGGATCTAAGATAATTAAATCAAAGGGCTCTTGTGCGGGACTTAAAGTTCCAGCGGCAAGGTGGGTTAAAAAATATTCGACGTCTTGTTTTTCAAATTGAATTTTATCGCCCAGATTATTTTGTTTCGCATTTTCTTGCGCTAAGCCTAGAGCCGCTTCAGAAGAGTCAATGCCTAAAATATAATCTGCACCACCTAAGGCTGCGTTCATTGCAAAACCGCCGGTATAACAAAAAGTATCTAAGACGCGAAATTTTTTATTGGGGTTTTTATCAGAGGGTTTAAATAAATGTCGGATGTTTTCTCTGTTATTTCTCTGGTCGCAATAGAAGCCTGTTTTCTGGCCCCGAGTGATATCCACTAAGAAACTTAAGCCGTTTTCCTGAATTAAAATATTGTCTGAATTTGAATTATTTTCTTGAGTGAATTCTGAATTTAACTCTGAGACTAAATCCAAAGCACCTTCTTGTTTTAAGGCTGATTTATTAAATCTCCAGTGAAGCTGAGAGAGAGTGAGACCTGGAATTGATTCTAGAAGCGCTTGCTGGACCTGGTCTTTAAATTTTAAAACCCAAGCCGCAGTGACTGATAAAACCAATTGGTCGGCATAGCAATCAATGGTTAAACCAGAAAGGTTGTCGCCTTCGCTATTGATTAATCTAAATGCGTTGGTGAAATTTTTAGAAAACTCTGGATGGCTTTCTGGATTATTTTTTTGATTGGGAATTAAGCCTAGAGTTTTTCTAAAATCTAAACTTTCTTGGATTCTTTTTTTCAGGATTTCTAATAAATCCGTACTCGGTGTTTTGCTGTGATCTAATAATCTAATTCTGTAGCTGGAGTTGGGGTTATACATGCCCGTGCCAATTAAAGTCGTGCCATCAGAGTCGGCTAATAGGACTAATTGCACTTGATCTAGGGTTAAGCTTTTTGGATCTAAAGCCCCTGAAAAGACGAGAGACTCGCCTTGCCAGAAAGGTTTAGCGCGTTGGGGTTTGAGTTTAAGTACGGGAAGTTCGAAAAATGCTGTCATGGAAGTGCTGGCCTGATGATTAATTTAGGTTAAATAAAAGGCGCGCATTGTCTCTAAGTTTTGGCTAAATAAATAGGGCTAAAAATTATCTATTTTCGATAACGCAAATTGTATAATTTAAATAACTTTTTGATTTTTAGTGGATTTTTTAAATATTCCAGAAAAATGAATCACCAAAACGCCCAAAATAGCCGATAGGACAGAGCCCATAAAAATCCCAACTTTGCAATCTAAGATGGCCTGAGCATTGCCTGGAAGTAGGCTTGGAAAAGCAAGATCAGTAATAAAAATAGACATGGTAAAGCCAATGCCAGCAATCAGGCTCATGCCGAAAATTAAAGAGAGATTTAAGTCTTTCGGTAATTTAAACCAGGGGGTCTTAGTTAATAAAAACAAGCTCCCAAAAATTCCTACAGGCTTGCCAATGAATAAGCCTAATAAAATGCCCAAAGTTAAGGGCTCTGAGAAAGTCTGAAAAAGACTAAAACCTGATAAATTAATTCCTGCGTTGAGAAAAACAAAAAGGGGAATAATAAGATAATTGATGGGGGTTAATAATTTTTTTTCTAGTTTGGGAATTAAGTGAATCGGCAAGCTAAAAGCTAAGAGAACACCCGCAATTGTCGGATTAATGCCAGATTTAAAGAGCGTGATCCAGAGTAAGGCCCCCAGAATTAAATAAAGAAAAGTGAGCTGAATTTTTAAAAAATTGAATAAAAATAAAATAAAAACTAAGCCTAAAGATAATAAGCAAAATAAGAGAGATAAATTTTTCGTGTAAAAAATGGCGATGATTAAAATAGCGCCCAAGTCATCGGCGATGGCGATGGCGGAGAGAAAAATAATGAGATTTCTGGGGATTTTGTTTTTTAAGAGCGAAAGAACACCCAATGAAAAGGCAATGTCAGTCGCCACGGGGATGGCCCAGCCTTGGATGTTTTCAGGGTGATTAAAGTTAATCAGTATGAAAATAATGGCAGGAGCAATAATGCCGCCTAAGGCGCCTGCAATGGGTAACAAGGCTTTACTAAAGCCAGATAAAGAGCCGTGTAGAAATTCAGACTTAATTTCCAAGCCCACTAAAAGAAAAAACAGCGTCATGAGGCCTTCGTTGACCCAATGTTGAATTGATAAATTGGCAAGAGAAATCTGTGGAAGGGCTTGATAAATAGGTGCCCAAGGAGAATTCGCCATGCCCAGGGCTAAGAGCGTGAAAGTAATGAGTAAGAGCCCAGAGAAGCTTTCACTTTGAATAAATTGTTTTAATAAGTTTTTATTTTTTTGAGTTTTTTTCATGGGTATTTTTTATAAAATTTTTGGGAAATAAATAATAAAAGAGAATGTGAAAGAGAGTGTAAAAGACTTCTGGGCTGGACGTCAGAGATGTCATAATATTTTGGTTAATTATTTTGTTAATTATTTTATTGGTTTTTTTTGAAGGATGATTTTTAAATGGATGTAAATACAGCACCCGTGATTTTAAAAGCGAAAATAGATCATACGCATACCATTATTTGGCTCCATGGCTTAGGCGCCGATGGTCATGATTTTGCCCCCCTGGCTCCCAGTTTTAACTGGCCTTTTGTGAAGTTTATTTTTCCTCATGCCAAGCATCGGCCGATTAGTATTAATGGCGGAAGAGTGATGAGAGGTTGGTACGATATTTTAAGTTTTGAGCGGGGTCAGCACGAAGATGAGCGGGGGATTTTAGAGTCCAGTTTAGAGGTTCAAAAATTAATACAAAAAGAGCTGGAGCTGGGCATTCCAGCGGATCATATTTTTCTAGCAGGATTTTCTCAGGGTGGGGCGATTGCTTTATATGCTGGATTAACTTTTGAGCATCAATTGGCGGGGATTTTAGCTTTGTCGACTTATTTGCCCATTGAGAATTTATTAAAACAAAATCAAGGTTTATTACAAATAAAAACACCTATTTTAATTTGCCACGGTGATGATGATTCAGTATTACCTTTGTTTTTAGCTGAGCATGCCAGAGAGAGTTTGAAAGCAATGGGCTGTGAAGATATTAATTTTAAAATTTACCCCATGGATCATTCAGTCTGTCCGGAAGAAATCATGGATATTAAGCAGTGGGTGATGAAGTTTTTTTTAAAAAATAAAAGTGAAAAATAATGAACAATGAAGAAACACTCAAAATCGCCACGCGTCAAAGCCCGCTGGCATTATGGCAAGCTGAATTAGTTAAAACGCAGCTGCAAAAAATCTATCCCAATTTAAATATTGTCTTAGTGCCCTTGTTAACCGACGGCGATAAAATTTTAAATAGGCCCTTAAGAGAAGTCGGTGGTAAGGGTTTGTTTATTAAAAATATCGAAGAGGCTTTATTAGAAGGCCTGGCGGATATCGCCGTGCATTCTATGAAAGATGTGCCGGTTGATTTAGATCCCCAATTTGAAATCGCAGCGGTCTTAGCTAGAGAAAATCCTTTAGATTCTTTTGTGAGTTTGAAATATCAGTCTTTGGATCAGCTGCCAGCGGGGGCTCAAATTGGGACCTCTAGTTTAAGGCGCCAGGCGCAATTATTGGCTTATAGACCTGATTTAAAAATAATGGCTTGCCGTGGAAATATTCAAACGCGGCTTAATCATTGTGAAAAACTAGATGGGATTATTCTCGCCGCCAGTGGTTTAAGACGGCTAGGTTTAGAAAATAAAATAACCCAATTGCTCTCGCCGAATTTAATGCTAAACGCTGCGGGTCAAGGGGCCATTGGGGTGGAAATTTTAGCGGGAGATCAATATTTAAAAGATCTATTAAGACCTTTGAATCACCCTGTCAGTGAGGCTTTATTAAAAGCAGAGCGGTCTTTATGTGAAAGCTTAAATGGCAGTTGTTACTCGCCTATTGGTGCTTTGGCAGAGTTTGATGGCCGTGAGTTTTTCTTAAGAGGCTTAGTGGCGAAGCAAGACGGCACCGTGATTTTAAGAGCCCAGGGTTATCATGAATCTCCTGAAATTTTAGGAGAGCAGGTGGCTGAAGATTTACTAGCCCAGGGGGCGAAAAAATACTTACATGGCTGAAGTTTTAATAAGCTGTCCCCAAGAGAAGGGGGAAATTTTAGAAAATTTATTAAAAGCTCAGGGCTTTGAGTCTTGCTTAATGCCCGTCATGACTTATGGCTTAGTAAAAAATATCAATTGGATTCAGCAGCAAATTAGTTTGATCAAACCAGAAGATCATTTGATTTTTATTTCGCCCCAGAGTGTTAAAAGTTTTTTTAATCTTTTGGAAAATTTCGACTTAAATTTTGACTTAAATTTTAAATTTAATACGCAGCCTATTTATGCCATTGGTGCTGGAACAGCGGCGTGTATAAAAAATTATTTTAAAAATAATTTAAAAAAACCCATTATTTATCCCACAGAAATAGGTCAGGTGAACGCAGCAGGACTCTGGGACTTAATTAAAAATAAAATTTGGGCAGGTCAAAAAGTATTTATTATTCGAGGCCAAGGGGGGAATGATTTTTTAGCGGAGCAATTAAAAAACGCTGGGGCCCAGATTGTTTTTCTAGAGACTTATGTTCGTGAGTGTGTTTCTAAGTGTGTTTCTGAGTGTCTGGAGTTTGATCAGGCGCTATTATGGCCCGCCTCGCAGGGTCTCAATCAAAATAAAAATCAGAATTTAAAACTGGTGCTTTTGACGAGCTTAGAGATGACTGAGTATTTTTTTAGGATTTTAAATCAATTAAAAGAATTAAAAAAACTAGATTCTGATTTCTCTTTTTTCATTCAATCGCTGGTTTTTACTTCCGTGAGTGAGAAAAATTCAGCGTATTTAAAAACCCAGGGGGTTCAGAAAATTTTGTTATTAGAGCATCTAGGCGCTCTGGAGATTGCCAATCAAGTGAGTAAATTTTTAAGAAAAGAAGATAGGGAAAAAAGGAAAAATCATGAATAGCTTTTTATTTAAAATGCGTCCCAGTGGTAAAGAGTGGGTGATTCTAGGTCTGTCTTCCGGGGCGTTTATTTTGGCTGTTTTAGCCTGTGTGGGGACTTTATTTTCTTTAGGAACTTTTTTTGTTCAAAAAGAACTCCCTTGGCAATCTCGCACCGCTTGGTTTTCAGAGAGTTCCGTGAATGCCAGTAGTGCCAATAATGCCAGCAGTGTTGAAAATATGGATCAAAAAGATCAAATCGCGGTCTTGCAAGTGGAGTTAGAGGCTTTAAAAGCCAGTGTTTTAAAAAATAACTCAACGGGTTTAGTCGGCGGCGGAGTTGCCGCTCAGAATTTAACAGCTGTGCCGCTTCAACTTGCCAAAATGGATTTGCATTTAGCACTGGCTGAATTAACTCAGGGGGGAGATTTAAATCTGGCTTTAGGATTTTTAAAAACCGCTCAACAAGAATTACTAGCCGCTCATTGTCTTTTAGAATCTCAATTATTAGCGCCTTTGATTACTCAAGTTACTCAGATTACTCAGATTACTCAGATTCAAGCTAATAATTCTCCCAATAGGGTTGCTAGTAATTCCCAAAATAATATTAATTTTTTAATTAAAAACCTGGGGGCTTTGAGTTTTAATTTGCCCGTCAATATTCAAGATATAAATACCCAAGATTTAAACACTCAAAATTTAACTCATAAAAATAATCCCAAAAATAATCCCAAAAATAATCCCAGTCCAAACATCTGGGAATCTGGCTTAGAGCAAAGTTGGAATAGGATTCAGGGCTTGTTAATTATTCGAGAAAATCAGACAGTCGGTGAGTTTTTATTATTAGACAGTACAAGAGAGGCGCTTTTGGCTTCTGTGATTTTTGAACTGCAAGACGCGCAAGGTTTGTCTCATTCAGGTCAGTGGGGTGCCTATGATCAGGCGCTTGCTCAGATTGAATCTCAAGTGACGCTGAATTTTCAAGATAACGCGCAAAGACAGGCTTGGTTAAATAAACTCCAGTCTTTACGGCAAGCCCCAGAGATTGCCATGCAGGCCGCTATTAAAAACGCTGTGATAAAAATCTTAGAAGTCTTGAATCAAAATAGTCCTGGAAATAATGCTGAAAATAATACTGGAGTCTCAGCATGAAAAAATTATTGATCTTGCTGGTTGTTTTATTACTGGCTGTTTTATTGGGTTGGTGGATTGCCAAAGTTCCAGGTGTTTTAGTTTTACAGCTGGGTCAAAAGACGGTGGCAGCGCCTATTTGGCTGATTATTTTTAGTTTGCTTATTTTAATTTTAGTTTTTTATATTTTTATAAAAATTTTAGGTTTTTTAATTTATTTACCCTGGAGTTATAAAACTACTTTTTTAAATTTTAAAATTAAAAAAAGAGAAAAATTATTTCGAGAGGCTTTAAGTTTTTATATATTAAAAAATTATTCAAAAGCCTGGCCAAAATTTAAAGATCTAGGTAATACAGGGTATTTCATTCCAGAGACTTATTATCTTGCCGCCGACGCTGCTAGAGCGTCTGGCGAAATGGCCATTGCGATGGATTTATTAGCCAAAGCAGGTCGAGTAGCTGGAGTAGCTGGAGTAGCAGGCAAGGATTTTAAGGATTCTTTAGGTGTTGCGAAAAAAATTCGCGAGCAGTGTGTTTGATATTTAATTATTTAAAATAATTAAAAAATGGCCAACTAGAGGGTGGATAACAGCTACTTGGCCAAAATTATTTGATTTTCTCGGCCAACTAGGTGTATCTTGACATCTAGTTGGCCATTTTTTTTAAGAGAAAATAAGAGAAGATCAGATGAGCGTGTCAGAGATTAATTTAAAATTAACCCCAGAATCTATTGATATTAATCAAAATTTTATTGGAAGAGCGGAAGAAATTAAAAAGCTCTCTCAGCTTAAAAATCATGAAGAAGCACTCATGATTATTTTGTATGGCCGTCGGCGCGTTGGTAAAACAGAGTTGCTAGAGCAGGTTTTTCGAGATCGAAATTTATTAAAATTTGAAGGGCTTGAAGATAAGCAGGAAGAGACTCAACGCCAGCTCGTCATGAATCAATTAGCGCGTTATGCCGGGGAGAATTTATTAAAAAATATTCAAACCCAGACTTGGCAAGATGTGTTTGAATGGATCTATAAATTTACTCAGACAGGGACTTGGACGATCTATTTTGAAGAACTCCAGTGGTTGGCGAATTATCAAGATGATTTTGTGAAATATTTAAAACTAGCTTGGGATAACTGGTTTCGGAGAAATCCCAAAATTGTTCTGATTTTATGTGGATCTTCCGCCTCTTTTATTATCAATCACGTCATTAAATCCAAGGCCTTGCATAATCGTTCTCAATATGAATTTTATTTAAAACCCTTGTCTTTGAAAGAGTCCGCTGAATTTTTATCCAAACGAAATTTTGTGGAAGTGCTGGACGGCTATTTAACTTTGGGGGGTATTCCAGAATATTTAAAGCGTTTGAATTTGAGCGATGCCCATCAGCAGTCTTCTATTTTTTTAAGTCTGTGCGAGCAAAGTTTTTTACCTAATGCTTATTTCAGTACGGAATATCAACGCATTTTTATTAGTAGTCTGTCTCATAATCCGTTTTATAAAAAAATCATTGAGCTCTTAAGTCAGCATAAATTTATGACTCGTGGAGATTTACTGGAAAAATTAGGGGCAAATTCAGGAGGGCGGCTGACGGAATTATTAGAAGAGCTCGAGTCCAGTGGTTTTATTGAAAAATATGGGTCTTATCATTTGGGTCAAAAAAGTGCTTTAAGTCGCTATGGGATTAAAGATGCTTATTTGGCCTATTTTTTTAAATTTATTCAGCCGGAGCTTAAAAATATTGATTCTGGGAAGTACCAATCTTCTCCAACTCAGGCTTTAAGCATGCAGGCTTATCAGCAATATTTGGGCTACGCCTTCGAGCGTTTTTGTCGTTCTTCTTTGCATGATATTGCCAGAATTTTGGGCTTTTCAGCCGTTCAGTACGAAGCAGGGCCTTTTTATAGCCGGGCTTTAAATCAAGAAGTTTCAGGCTTTCAAATTGACTTGTTATTTGATCGAAAAGACCGAGTAATAACCATTTGTGAAATTAAATACCGGCAGGGAAAAATAGGAACTTCAGTGATTGAAGAATTTGAAAAGAAATTACAAGCCTTAGAAAATTTCTTAAAGACGAAAGCTAGAACAAAGTCATTGCATAAAACATTTCATAAAGTATTGATTGCGCCTTTTGGGATCGATCAAGCACTGGAATCACGGCATTATTTTGATCGCGTTTTAACCTTGGAGGATTTTAAGAATTTTTAAAATACTTAAAAAACTGGCGCGCCCGGCGGGATTCGAACCCACGACCTTCAGCTTCGGAGGCTGACACTCTATCCAGCTGAGCTACGGGCGCAGAGAACTCAATAAATCTGTGATTTGGCTGATCAAAGCCATGTCTTGTTTTAATAATAAAATTAAAGATTGATCCAGTGGCTTGGAGTAGCCAGATAATAATCGGCCTTGGATTTGATTAATTTTTATTAATAAATTTTCTCTATTTTTTTGAATTTCTAATAATTTTTCAGATGTTTGAGTATCTAGTTTTAATTTTAGATTTTGAACTGGATTTATTTTTTCTGATTTTTCTGATTTTTCTGATTTTTCTGAAATTTTTCTGGGCTTTCTGACTGGTTTTTTATCTGGATTTTTATCTGGATTTTGGTCTGGATTTTGGTCTGAGTTTTTATCTAATAAAGACAAAGTCGCTGGAGTCGCGGAAGTTACAGCGCTGCTTGGATCACTGGGATCAAGATTTAAATTATTGAGAGAATCAGTCATGCCATCAGCCAAAAAATAAAAAGCGAAGGGAGAAACAAGGCCGGCGATTATATCGACATCCCGCTTGAAGTCGAGAGGGTTGGAAAGAGTGTTGGAAATAGGGTTGGAAAGTTAAAAAATAGTAAAAAATAATAAGAAATAAGTAGAGAAATATCCGGATTGATAAAGAGAACTCGGCCGGTATACTCAGGCCCTTTTTTTAATCTTACTAAAATTTTACTAAGTCGAGGAATGAGACGATGAGCCAGGTTCTGAATGATTTGAAATACGCCGATTCTCACGAGTGGGTGCGGATTGAAGAAGATAATATTGCGACTGTGGGGATTACAGACCATGCGCAAGAATTATTAGGGGACTTGGTTTATATCGAACTCCCTGTTAAAGGCCTGCGTGTCGCTCAAGGTGAAGAGGCGGGTGTTGTTGAATCTGTCAAAGCGGCTTCTGATATTTATGCGCCAGTGTCTGGAAAAATTATTGCCGTGAATCAAGATCTGACGGATTCGCCCGAATTAGTTAATTCAGATCCCTATGGTGATGGCTGGTTATATCGTATAGCCCTAGATGATGAGTCTGAATTAGATGACATGATGGATGCAGAGGCTTACTTAGCCTGTATTGAAGAAGAATAATTTTTAATTATTTAAAAAAATAAAATTTAAAAAATTTAAAATTAGGGGTCCCATATGCCTTTTATTCCCCATAGCGAGGAAGATATTGCTTCCATGCTGGAAGTGATTAATTCAAAAAAAAATTCTAAAAATCCAAGTCAAAATTTAGAAGATTTATTTTCTGAAATTCCAGAAAATCTCAGAGCCCAGAAATTTCAAAAAATTCCAGAAGGTCTGACAGAACAAGAAATTTCCAGATTAATGCTGGAGCGGGCGGCGCAAGATGGCTATGGGATGGATTTAAATTTTATCGGTGCAGGGGCTTATCAGCATCATATTCCGTGGGCTGTTTGGGACTTGGTCTCTCGTGGGGAATTCATGACGTCGTATACGCCCTATCAGGCAGAGGCGTCTCAAGGCAATCTCCAGTTAATTTATGAATATCAAAGCATGATGGCGTCTTTAATGGCGATGGATTGTGCCAATGCTTCTATGTACGAAGGCGCGTCTTGTTTAGCGGAAGCTGTACTAATGGCGGCTCGTTGTAATAAAAATGGTAATAAAAATTTTAATAAAAATAGTGATGAAAATAACGGCCATGTTTTAGTTCTGGGAGATATTAACCCCAGATATAAAGAAGTGTTGGAAAGCTTGGTCGCACATCAAAAAATTAGAATAAGTTATTTAAATTCTGAGCAAGTAAAAAATATTAATAATTTAAAAATTTGGGAAAATTTAAGTTTAAATCTTACTGCTGTGGTTATTCCTCAGCCGAGTTTTCTAGGAAATATTCAGGCCGTTGATGATTTAGTTAATTGGGCACATGAAGAAAATTCAAATAAGAAAAAATTATTAGTGATTGGATTAGTGAATCCTATTGCCATGAGTTTATTAAAGCCGCCAGGTCAATGGGGTTCTGGAGATTTAAATAACATAGGGGCTGATATTGTCTGTGGCGAAGGCCAAAGTTTAGGGGTGCCTCTGGCTTCAGGCGGGCCTTATTTTGGATTTATGTGCTGTAAAAAAGAATGGGTTCGGCAAATGCCTGGGCGCATTGTGGGCCGGACCGTGGATGCAGAGGGTAAAGAAGGTTTTTGCTTAACTTTACAAGCCCGAGAGCAGCATATTCGCAGGGCAAAAGCGACATCGAATATTTGTACGAATCAAGGTTTATTAGTCACCGCGGCGACTATTTATATGGCTTTAATGGGTCTCAATGGCTTAGCGCAAGTCGCGAAAAAATCGCATCGTAATGCCGTGAGTTTAAAAAATAAATTGCAAGAATTGGATGGGGTAAAGATTATTTCCCAGGGGCCTATTTTTCATGAATTTGTGATTCAGATTTCCCAGAACAATATTACTGTCTCGAAAATACTGGAAAAGATGGCTTCACAAGGGATTCAAGCGGGGTTTGATTTAGGTCATGGTCAATTATTAATTTGTTCGACGGAAGTTCATACGCCCGCAGACCATGATCGTTATGTCAATGCTTTAAGTTATCTCTTGCACGAATCTCAGCTGGAAAGAGTGCTCAGCCAGGAGTCTGTTTTATGTTAAGTGATTTAAATAAAAGTAATTTGATTTTTTATAAGTCCAGAAAAAATAGTTTAAATAATAATTTGGCTCCCAAAGAAAATTTAGATTTAAATAAAGATTTAAATAAAAATTTAGATATTCCAGAAAATTATTTAAGAAATAATTTATCTAATAGCCTGTTTAATAATTTACCTAATCTGTCTGAGCTGGAAGTGGTGAGACATTACACGCAGCTATCCCAAAAGAATTTTTCGATTGATACCCATGTGTATCCCTTGGGCTCTTGTACCATGAAATATAACCCAAGAGCCGCGCATCGATTGGCCTCCCAGCTGGGTTTTTTAAATAAGCATCCCCTAGCGCATGACAGCACTCAGCAGGGTTTTTTAGCTTGTTTATATGAGCTTCAAGAAATTCTAATGGACTTAACGGGCATGACCGGTGTGTCTTTAAGCCCGATGGCCGGAGCTCAAGGGGAATTAGCGGGGGTCTTGATGATTAAGGCTTATCATCAGGCCAGGGGAGATATAACCCGAACAGAATTTTTAATTCCCGATGCCGCTCATGGGACTAATCCTGCCACGGCGGCGATGGCTGGATTTATTGTTAAAGAAATCCCGACTAATTCAGACGGTGATGTCGACTTAGAGTTATTAAAACAGGCCGTGGGACCCAAGACCGCTGGAATCATGCTGACTAATCCGTCGACTTTGGGTTTATTCGAAAGAAATATTGGACAGATTGCTGAAATTATTCATGAAGCTGGTGGTTTGCTTTATTACGACGGGGCCAATCTCAATGCCATCATGGGTTATTCCAGACCTGGAGATATGGGTTTTGATGTCATGCATATGAATTTGCATAAGACTTTTGCGACGCCGCATGGTGGTGGGGGGCCTGGATCTGGGCCTGTTCTAGTTAATAATAAATTAAAACCCTATTTGCCTATTCCAGTGATTGATAAAGACCCCCATGGGAAATATTTTTTTAAAACTAGAAATTTAATGCCAGATTCTATTGGCCGACTTTCGGCGTTTCATGGCAATGCCGGAATTTTATTACGTGCTTATGTCTATGCGAGATTATTGGGCCGTGAGGGATTAAAAAGAGCATCAGAAATAGCCGTCTTAAATGCTAATTATCTCATGGTTAAATTAGAGCAGGTGGGGTACACCCTGGGTTTTAGTCAAAGACGTGCAACGCATGAATTTATTCTGACTATGCAGAAAGAATATAAAAATTTTAATATTTCAGCCCTGGATATTGCTAAAAGATTATTAGATTACGGCTTTCATGCGCCGACCATGTATTTTCCGCTTTTAATTCCCGAGTGTTTATTAGTAGAGCCCACGGAGACGGAATCTAAAAGAGAGTTAGATTTATTTGTGGACGCGATGGAAAATATTTTGAAAGAAATAAAAGATAATTTCGAAAAAAATCCTAGTTTTTTAAAAAACGCGCCTTATAGCCTCAGTGTTAAAAGACTGGATGATGTCAAAGCCGCGAAAGAGTTAGATATTGCTTTTAAATAGAGTTTTTAAAATTAAGTTTTTTGAATTGTACGATCTTGGATCAAGCTATCTAATACGAAAGGCGTAGGGGCGAATCTTGTATTCGCCCGTAGGCGGCTGGCATGGATTTTTTTTATGAACAGGGCCGCCACGCTTGAAAACTCAGCAATATAAAATGATTTTTTCTGTGAAGATGGATCCAAGATTTATCACGGGCGAATACAAGATTCGCCCCTACGCCCTCATTCTTAGACAGAGCCTATCCAGGTCATAAAATTCAAAATTATGCAGAATTATGCATGCCATGCATAATTATTCGCGGCATGCATAATTTTGCATAATTGGATTGGGGTACAGTGAATGTGCTCTGCTGAATTGACTTAGAAATTTTTAAGGAATTAATAATGAACCATGGCCTAAAACAAACCCCCTGGATCTGCCCGTCGATCTTATCTGCTGATTTTTCAAAACTGGGCGAAGAAATTAATAGTGTCATGAACGCTGGAGCTCACAGAATTCACATTGATGTCATGGATAATCACTATGTGCCTAATTTATCTTTCGGCCCCCTAGTTTGTGAATCTTTAAGAGCCGCTGGAATTACGGCGCCCATGGATGTTCATTTAATGGTCGAGCCTGTAGACGGCATGATTAAAAATTTTCTAGAAGTAGGGGTGGACTGTATTGTTTTTCATCCTGAAGCTTCTAAGCATGTCGATCGTTCTTTGAATTTAATTCGATCTGGAAATATCTCCGCAGGGTTAGTGTTAAATCCAGCCAGTCCTATTTATTTACTAGACCCTGTTTGGGATTATTTAGACCGAATTTTATTAATGTCAGTGAACCCGGGTTTTGGCGGCCAGAAATTTATTCCCAGTGTGTTAAACAAAGCCCGTGAGTTAAGAAAATTAATAGACCAACGAGGCCGGCCAATAAGATTAGAAATCGATGGGGGTGTAAATTTAGATAATATAAAAATTATTTCTGATGCCGGTGTCGACACTTTTGTGATGGGCAATGCTATCTATAAATCTGGTGATAAAGCTGGTGATAAATCTGGAAATTATCAGCAAGTTTTTAAAAATATTTTTGAAATAATTTAATTTTATTTAATTTTATTTAATTTTATTGGGTCTCTATTGGCGATTTTTATTTAAAACCACAGAGAATTTTTCATCTTGGCAAATTGAGAACTCGATCGGTACAATCCGCCCTCTTAAATTTTGACTTGAGTTTGGAACAGGGGAATAAAAATAAAATGGGCGATATGGGCAATCATCGGGAGATCAATGACGTGGGTTTAGTTAATTTGAAAGATATTCCAGCAGACAACAGTATTTTATTAAAAAAAGCGCGTCGAAAATCCGATGTTCAGATTGCTCAGATTCAAAAACGTGATGGGTCTGTCATGAATTTTGATATTGCACGTATTGAGCAAGCGGTATTGAAAGCCATGCAAGTCGTGAACGAAGGGACTCAAGATGAAGCGAAATTAATTGCTCAGAAAGTCTTGGAGGATTTAATTGAAATCGCCGTGAGATATAAGACTTTTACGCCAGATGTTGAAGGGATCCAGAATGCGGTAGAGCGCGAGCTCATGGTCAATGGCTATGTGAATTCTGCCAAGGCTTATATTTTATATAGAGAAAAACAAGCGGCGATTCGAGCTAGGCGTTCCGAAGTTCCAGCGCATGTCAAAGCACTGGCTGAAGAATCCAGAACTTATTTTAGAAATACTTTGAGTGAATTTGTTTATCTAAGAACTTATGCCCGATGGATTGAGTCAGAGGCGCGTCGTGAGACCTGGATTGAGACTGTGGATAGATATATGAACTTTATGCGCAGTAAAGCCCAAGATAAATTTACCCAAGCTGAATATGAGATGGTGAGGGAAAGTATTTTAAAACAAGAAGTTATGCCCTCTATGAGGTTATTACAGTTTGCTGGAAAAGCCGCTGAGACGACGAATGTCTGTGCCTATAACTGTTCTTTTATTGCGCCTTCTTGTGTCCGTGATTTTGCAGAGGTGATGTATATCTCTATGTGCGGCACCGGGGTTGGATTTTCTGTCGAAAGCCAAAATATTCAAATGCTGCCCCAAATTAAAGCGCAGTCTGGAGAAATGCTGGCGACTCATTTTGTGGCCGATAGTAAAGAAGGCTGGTGTGAGGCGTTAGTAACCGGGATGGAAGCCTGGTTTGCAGGGAAAGATATTTTATTTGATTACAGCTTGGTTAGACCTGCTGGCGCAAGATTAAAGACTATTGGCGGCAAAAGCTCAGGACCTGAGCCCTTGAGAAGCTTGTTAGATTTTGCAAGATCTAAAATTTTATCTCGCCAAGGGCGAAGATTAACTAATATTAATGCCCACGATATTTTATGTAAGATTGGTGAGGTCGTCGTCGCAGGCGGGGTTCGAAGATCTGCCATGATTTCTCTTTCTGATTTAGATGATATAGCCATGAGAGATGCCAAATGTGGTCAGTTTTATTTCACAGAACCCCAGCGGTCGATTTCTAATAATTCGGCGGTCTATGACGAAAAGCCCAGTAATCAAGTTTTATTAGACGAGTGGGTCGCTTTGATTAAAAGCGGTTCTGGAGAGCGAGGAATATTTAATAGAAGTGGTTTAGTAAAAACTTTACCAGAGCGCCGAATTAAAGTCTGGAAAGAAAAAGGTTTAATTAAGACAAATAAAATAACTGGTTTTGTGGGGACTAATCCTTGCGCGGAAATTATTCTGCAATCCAAACAGTTTTGTAATTTGTCTGAAATTATTGCGCGGGCTGACGATACCCAAGAAAGTTTGTTAAAAAAATTACGGGTGGCGACTTTACTCGGGACTTTTCAATCCATGCTGACGGACTTTCCATTTTTATCGAAAGAGTGGAAAGAAAATTGTGAGCGTGAAAGATTACTGGGGGTGTCTGTAACAGGTCAGTGGGACTGTGCTTTGGCAAGAGACCCGATGATGTTAAATGCTTTAAGAGACGCGAGTATTAATCTAAATCAAGAATATGCAGCGCGATTAAATATTAATCCATCGACTTGTATCACCTGTGTTAAGCCTTCTGGAACGGTGTCTCAGACTGTTGACTGCGCGTCAGGCATGCATCCAAGACATGCGCCGTATTACATTCGCAGAATCAGAATTTCAGCGACGGATGCTTTATTTAATATGATGAAAGATCAGGGGGTGCCTTATCATCCTGAAGTCGGTCAAAGCCTTAATGATGCGACGACTTATGTTTTAGAGTTTCCAGTCAAAGCGCCGGATGGTGCGATTTGTAAAGATGATATTTCAGCTTTAGATCAGCTGGACCATTGGAAAGTGGTTAAATTAAATTTCACAGAACATAACCCTTCTGTCACGGTATCTGTCGGTGATGATGAGTGGATTGGTGTTTTAAGCTGGCTGGATCAAAACTGGGAAATAGTGGGTGGTTTGTCTTTCTTGCCAAGATCTAATCATGTGTACCAATTGGCGCCCTACGAAGAAATTAATAAAGAGCAGTATGAAAAATTATTGGCCAAGATGGGTCATATTGATTTCTCAAAACTCGTTTCTTATGAGCGTAGTGACGAAACAGAAGCTAAGCGGGAATTAGCGTGTGCCGGCGGGCATTGTGAAATTTAAAGAGAGATCAATATGTCAGGATTAGCTACGTCTTTTAATATTAAATTTTTAGGCTTTTATGTTGAGGAGGGATATACGGTTTATGTGATTAATCCTGATGTCGTATCAGAGTCTATGTTTAAGAAAAAAACTGGGGGAGAATCTAAAGGTAAAAAAGAAGCGCCCTTATCCCGATTATCTTCGCAGCCGCTAACGAAAGAGAGTTTAGGTCTGAGCTTAAATGCGAAACCAGGCACCATGCATTATTTAAAAATAAAAACAGGTCAGGAAGAGGCGTTGCGCTCTGCAATGCAGGAATTGCTAGAGCTGAAGCGTAGTGGAAGAAGGCCAGTCAGTCATTGGGATGATTTTTTTGATCGTCTAAAAGAAGTGAAGCAATTGGATTTTGAAACATTGAAAGATCTTTGGACGTCAGGGAAGGAAGCACAAAAAGCTGCAGCCGAGGCTGCACACAGCGAGGCCAGACGAAAATTGGCATTAATTAATCGCGCTAAAGCTGCTGAGGCTTTAACTGTTGAGAAAGTATTAAATAAAAAAGGCGTAGGGGAAAAAAGAGGGCGCGCTGAGGAGGTTCAGCCTGATTTATCCAATACAAGAAGGAGAGAAGAAGCACCTGGCTCTGTACTAGGGCGTCTACCTGGAGAGGACCATAAATTTGACTTTCTTTTGGGTTTTTTTCCAGAGCCCCTAGAGCCCCTAGAGCCCCTAGAGCCCCTAGAGCCCCTAGAGCCCCTAGAGCCCCTAGAGCCCCTAGAGCGCGCTGTTTCCACGACGTTTTTTAAGTGTTTTTCGGTGCTTGGAAAGGAAGATCTTCCAGGCGGAAGGGCCTCAGTTGAAATAACTTCTGCTCAGTTGGGTCCCGATGGTGAGCCTGATTCTTTTTTGAGTTTATTAGCCGGGGTGGGCAGATTGGATGGGTCGGATGGTCGATCTTCTACGTGGTTCCCTGTTTAATTAAATAATTAACTCACTCACTTAGCGTGTTGCTCATTAGTACTCGTTTTTTACGAGCGAACTCGCGAAATGGGTGTGACTAAAAATGCGGTTTTTTAGATTTAGAGATGCACAGATTCTGCGATCCAATCGCAGCTAGCTGAGAAAACAGTGGAGAATTTAGATGGCGTCGATAAAGTCGAGAATAATCTGACTTATTAATATTTAAATATTTAAATTTTTTTTTATGGTTTTATTCGCCCTTGATGTGCGTCAGGCATGGCGGGTATCGCCTAGCTTTCTGTCACCGAAGGTCTGATTTTTTTACGCTCTTTTTAATTATTCTTTAAATAATTATCTGTAAAAAGCACCCCTCTCAATTTAAAAAAAAGATAAAAACAACAAGAGTGAGATCAATATGTCATCTTTTAATATTAAATTTTTAGGATCTTATGTTGACGAGGGTTATACGGTTTATGTAATTAATCCTGATTCAACATCAAGGCAAAATTTTATGAGAAAAACTTCTAGAGAAAGTGACGGTAAAAAAGCATCTCCTTTGTTCCGATTATCTAATCAAGGTTTAAGTGATTTGGGTCTTAGCTTCAATTCTACAGGACCAGAAATGCATTATTTAAAAATAAAAACAGGTCAAGAAAGCCTCTTGCATTCTGAACTGAAAAAAACCTTAGGGCGTTCGTTCAGTGACGCCAGGTCATCCAGTAATTGGGACGGATTTATGACTGCTCTGGAAAGCGTTAAGAAATTTGATTTTGAAGAAATAGAAAAGCTTTGGGTTGATAAAGACGCGGCGGAGAAGCTTCAGCCAACGGCTCCGAGAAAAAGAATAAAGAGAGTAGGCGTAGGTGAACCTGTTCAAAACCTAGGGCCAAGAAAGGTTCGAAGGCACAAGCATTACGCGGATGGGGCTTCTATTCGACAAGATAATAAACGCCCGCAACAGGCAGCACCTAGCTCTGCACCGGCTTCTGCACCAGGGTTCGTACTAGGCACTCCAGCTGATGGCAGAGGTTTTGAATTTCTTTTGGAAGGCGAAGATGATGGGCCCTTTGGTTTAGGTCTTGAACAGGCCACTGTCGGGGGTTCTTCTGCAGCGGTTGCTGCTCCTACTCTCCCTGCCATAGTTTTTTTTGATTTTTTTAAGGATGGAATAAGTGGCTTTTCAGGGCCCGCTGTATCGCCTGCAGGAAGTGCAGGTGGTGGCGGTGGCAGTGGCAGTAGTGCGGGCTCTTCTGCTATTGCTGATGCTGATGCTGATGCTGATCTTAGTGTTTTTGATAATCTTGATGATTTTAATGATTTTGACGGATCGGCTGGATTTGATCGGTGTGCTTCACCTGTTTAATTAAATAATTAACTCACGGCTTTAGCCATCATTTCGCCGCCCAAAATAGACGGGGAGATGATACTGTCGGCGCCCAGTTTTTTCGCTTTTTCAATATTATGAGGCTCTTCGATTCGGCAGATCATTTTAAAATTTCCAGGGTGTTTAAGCTGTTTGAGCTGGGCATGGGCCTCATGGGCGGCCATTAAAGTTAAAATATTGTCTGAATCTTTTTCTTGGCCACAGATTAAAACATTAGCCTGAAGAATATTGGCTGATTTTAATTCTTCAGGATGACTAGAGTCGCCCATGACGACGTTGAATCCAGCGGCTTTGATTTGATCGGCGATGAGCCTATTTTTTTCAAGAAATAAAATTTCATTACCCTGGCTAATTAATTCTTTGGCGCAAATCCTAGTCAGGTCGTTGAAGCCAGAAATAACAATGTGATTATTAAAACTATCTAATTTACTCATGATGCGATAAACCCCGCGAACTCGTTGTTGAATCATTGGACCAATAACCAAAGTTAAGGTCGTAATAAAAGAAGTAATACCCAAAATAATCATGGATGTTGTAAACATTTTGGCATTTTGTGTAATAGGTAAAATATCGCCATAGCCTACGGTACTGTAAGTCTCAATGGTGTAATAAAACGCATCTATTAAAGTATGAATTCCATGAAATTGGGCGCGCAATAAATAACTACCCAAGATGCCATAAGTCATCGCAATAAAAATAGACGTCCAGGCAATAACCAGATCAATGCCCTGCTGATGGGTGTTGCGTACATAAAATTCTTTTCGGTAAAAAAATAAGATGGCCATATAGACAATAGACACCAGCATCATCTGGAAAGAAAAATAAGGCACGCAGGCATTAATAAAAATAATAATTTGAATTAAAAAAGCCCAGAGCCAAGCCGAGTGCTTTCTTTGAAATAGACCTAATCCTAGAAAAATAATGGCAATGCCGAGAAAAATAGAAGCCACGGCACTCATGCTTTCTATCTGGCTAAAAATCGTAATTTGACTCACTTCTTCGTAGGCCAATTGGCTGCTCTGTTCGATTTCTTGAAGCTCTGTGATGTGAACTAGGGGGAGCAAGCCTATGAGAACATTGGCGATGCCATGAAGGATCATGAGTACCCCAATGATTTTTGGAATGATCTTGGAAAATTTAAGTAGCATATTTAAGCCCTGAAAAATAACTCGTCATTTTTATAAAAAACGAATTAAAAAAAAGAGGCAGGAGGGTAGGGTTTTTATAAGATTTTAAAAGCGGTTTTTAGATTTTTTTAGAACCCTCGCTGGGTAATACAGCACTCAATAAACAAAGATTAAAAAAAGGGACGAATTTTTCTATTCATCCCTTGATCCTAGCGCTAGTGAGGGTAAGTACTCTCTTCAGCTGCCACGGCTAATCCAAAGTGTTCTTGCAAATCATTTTTAAGAATTTCTAATTCTGCAGGATTAAAAATAGCGAGCCCAGTCTCTTCAGAATCGTCTTCCCGACATTTCTGGAAATCATGCCAAATTGCATTTCTTTTTGTCTGTGCTTGATCCAAAAGATCGAGCTCAACTCCATTAAAGTGATGGCCTGAGATCTTTAATACTTTTCCTATTTCGCCAATATCCGCGATCAACATTCCTAGCGCCTGATTTTCTGAGCCAGTAAAATTAAACCCATTCAGCCAAGAAATTCTTGAATAGAAAGTGGCCCTTAATTTCTCTAAGAAATTATCAGCAGCAGATCGGAGAGTCTGAGGGGACATTAAGGCTAAATAGTCATGAAAAACTTTGGCATTTTTTTCAAAAGCATCAAACATCGCCCCAATATTGAATTGACTCATTCTTTCAGGCATTAACACTGCATGCGCTAAGGCATTTCGACTGTCAGAATCACCTCTGCACTCTAGCTTTGCTGCCAACTGAGCATAAGCATGTCGCCGGGTGTATAGACCCAGTAATTCTGCGTTAAAAACGGCCTGACTGTGTGGATTATCTTCGCTTAATAATTTATCTAATCGATTTGCTAGTGATTCTTTATTTTCAGTATTTAAATAAGCGCTTAATATGCCCAAAGGCGCCAATCCAAAATCTGTCTCATAGGATCTAACAGGCTGACGGCTGACCCTGTCATAAACTTTGTCAGGCGCTCCTTCTAATAGATCCAATTTTTTAGCAAAAACAAAAGAACCTTCTCTAGCTCGAGCTTCTCTCGCCGAAGCGCTTGCGACGGCAGGCCTAACTGCAGCAGGAGCAGAATCACCTGAAGCACCGCCGCCAGATAAACCAGCATCTCCAGCTCCAGCTCCAGCTCCAGCTCCAGCTCCAGCTCTAGCTCTAGCTCTAGCTCTAGCTCTAGCTCTAGCTCTAGCTTCAGTTCTAGCTCTAGCTTCAGTTCTAGCTTCAGTTCTAGCTCCAGCTCCAGCTCCAGCTCCAGCTCCAGCTCCAGCAGGGCTGGCACTTGCCGGATCACTGGTTAAACGAGTTAATAGGCTCAGGAAAGGAATGCTGGAATCTCCAAATAAATCATTCAATAAGTCTGTTGGTTCTTTTTCCTCGCGTTTTGGAGCGACAGTAGCTGAGCTTGGTTTACCTCTATGCAATCTTTCAGTTGATGGGGCTTTTTTAGTGAACAGACTATTAAATAAAACCCGCACTTCGCTTAATCCTGGATTAAAAATTGCCAGATCCTGCGAAGAGAGGCCCAGCAAAGAGAGCTCTTTACTAAGGTTTTCATTGAATAAAAAACTTTTGATTTTTTCTAATTCTGTTTTGACACAACGGGTCATTCCAGTACAGGGGTTGTCTATCCACATTTGCTTGATTTTTGCTAGCTCTGCTAAAAAATCGTCTAAATCTTTTTTGATTTTTTCTCGAGCTTGTTTTTCTAAATCAACTGGAGCTGGCATTGGAGCTGTTGCTGGAACTGATGCTGGAGCTGTTGCTCTTGCTGGAGTTGGCGCTGTCTTAGAAGCATTAAGAAGTAACCAATGTCTTAGCTTTTTCTCAGATAAAAGTGCCTCGATAGTTTCGGTTTTAGATGCTTTAGAGGGGTCAAAAAAAGTTTGCTTTTCTACAAAATCTTTCCCTTTTAAAGTGACGCAAGATCGAAATGCTTCTTCACACTTTTCTTTAATCAGAAAGTTAAGAAATTCACCGGTTATTTGAGGTTTAACTTGCGTTTTTGAAAAGCCATGAGTCGAAAATATTTTCATTCCATCAGCTTTTAAATCAACACCCAAAGTCTTTAAGGTTTCACCCAAGACATTACGACCATGTTCTGAACTCGAGCCAAATTTTAGTAAAAGCCTCATGAGCGAAGTCATCAAATTTGGAATAGGGAATACGCGAGCTTTTATTTCAGGATCTTCGGTTGCCAAAATGCCCTTAAATATTTCAACGACGGGTAGCTTCGCTCGTAAAAAGTTAATGGTCTGGACTTCTTGGTTTAATATTTTTATTAAATTAACGATCGCCTCTTCATCATTGATGATGGCAGTGGCGCACTCATGTTTCCTCGCAAGGTGACTTAAAAGAATGGCAGATCCTAAGCGATCTTCAGAATTTTCACTGGCTAAATGGCAGAGCAAATCTGGAATAGGATTGTCTGTAATTATAAAATCTATGGCCTCAGGTACGATTGTTAAAGCCATTAAAACAGCAAAAGAAAACATGCGAACGCTCAAGTTTTTTGAATCTTTGGTCTTTAAAAACTTCAGTAAGTCAGGCAGTGCATTAGCCGTGAAAACGTTCCTCGCGTAAGCATCTCTATGAGTACATAAGTGCATTAGAAACTGAAGAACAGTGATATGGTTTTCGCGTATGAGTTCATCATCTGTACTTTCTGGAGTTGCTGATAGCAGTTTCACGAACTGAGAAATAAGGGGGAAATCTAAAATCCATTCGAAATCTTCAGGCGCCTGAGTAATTAATTTTGAAAGCAAAGAGCAGGTATCATATATAAGAAATTGTGGCGTAGCGGGGTCATGATCACGGGCATAAAAAGCCCTGGTAACTAATAGATTAAGACCTCTACTTTTAAGTTGATTGCTTATTTTTTTACTCTCTCTCGTTGCTAGATCTTTTAGCATAGGAATAAATAATATTAACTCTTGATTTGAAGTCGAAATAGCAGGTCCCCGCTCCGTAAATGTTTTAGTTAAATGAGGGATAAGACGGGCTATCAAGCGTGGATTATTTTTGGATATCACTTGGTAGGCATGGTGTAAAAATTGTATTGCACATTGAGCTAAAGGTGTTTCATGGCTTAGTGGGGAATTTAGTAAATTGACTAGGCCACAAAGGGCTCTGAAGGCCATCTCCTCACAACCTGATGGATCAGACTTGGTCGCTAGCAAGATCTGGAGAGTTTCCTCAATATCTGCTTCGACAGGTTTTCCCAGAGCCTGATTAGTCAAACTATCATTCAAAAATCTTAATAAGCCATTCAGTAGCCTAGGTATGGAACGCATTCTCTTGGAAAGCCCTGAATCTGAATCTGAATCATTGATCGTTACTGTTTTAAAAATACTCACAATATCAGCCCGTTCGCTGAAATTTTCTGGGTCATCTAAGACTCGTGCCAAATTATTGATGAATAAATTTGGCGTATCGCCAGCAAGTAGGCTTAAAAATTTGCTGAGAAAAAATTCATCAGTGAGCAAAAAATTTAAAATATAAACAGAACTTCCGCGATCTTTGCGATCAGACTTAATGGCTAAGTTTACTAAGCCAGAAAATGCCTCTTTCTCCTCTGTCATTGATTCCAGCCAATCATTCTGAAAATTAAGGTGGACTAAAGCATGACTTGCAGCTGCAGCTATAGACAGGCTTATGCTGACTGTGCTGACGGAATTTTTTAATGCGGCCACTAATTTTGTAGTAAGACGCTTGGCGATGGGTGTGTCCGCTATGGCCTGATTACTCGGAGTGTCTAGATTTGCTAAGAGCTTTGCAGCAAGGAGCTGCTCTTTAGGCTCCCTTGATTCTAATAAATTGAGCAAAGGCCCAAGTTCTTCAAGATCAGCCTCTGTGGGCCAATACACCAAGCTAAACCCTGGTTTTTTTGTCAGCTCTTGTAGCGCTACAAAAGCTTTCCAAGAAGCCTGTGGATCTTCCTTTTTTTTTAATATCTGAAGCAAAGAAGAGACGGAATTTTTTCCAGTCTTTCCACCAGTCTCTTCATCGATGATTAGCCTCTGGAAGCTGATTGATTCTATTCTTTCAAAACTTGCTGAGCAGATAGCTCTATAAGCAGTAACTTCCGCATCCCTCCGTCTTTTATCTGCATCTTCTTTATCTTGACGTTCCTGCTCCTCTTCAAGTTGCCGAGGCTTAAGCTCAAGCAGCTTCATCCTGCGAGCCATTTCCTGAGCCACTTTTACGCTCTCAGGATTTATTTTTTTTCTAAGTTTCTCAGCCAATAGCTCAAGTTCAGGTTTAGCAGTTGCAGTTAAATTCCTTAGGCAATCAGTGAAATTAGTCTGATGTTCAGCATGACAATAATTCAGTTCAAAAACTGTATCTTTAATTAATACGTTTAGAAATTCTTTGATATAAGCGTACTCAGCGTCGTCAGGCTTTCCATTTTTCTGGATCAATTTTTGGATTAAAAGAGGGAGAATTTTTGGACAAAAACTGTCCGAATCTAGCTCTAAGAACTCAATCTTATAATTATAAAGAAAGCGCCTGCTAGAGTCGGATTTTGTTAGGTCATCCAGCATGGTTTGAGTAGCAATACGATCAGCTGGATCGTCGTTGTTTAGATGGCGTCCTAATTGATCTAGGAACATATCTATATCACCCGGTAGATCCCAAGTTGGACCGCTGCCTGCACCTGCCATGCCTGCCATTGATAACCCCGCCTTTTATTTTTTATTTAAAATTATTTTTATTGAAAACAAGCGAATAAGCGCCTGCTATGAAAAAACGGCGCAAATTATGACAAAAAAATCTGCTGAAATGCGAGGAAAAGTTATTAGTAGGTTGAATAATCGGGGTCCCAATTTTTTATGTTTGTTATGTTTTTTATTTTCATAAACTTAAAGTTCTGGTACTGTCTGGCCCGATTTAAATTAAGACTTTGATGTTGTAAAAAATGTTTAAACATTCTGTATTTGGATTTTTTCTAGGTGCGTCAGTGGTTTTGGGATTCAGCCTTTGGGCCTTATCTTCTCACACAAAAACTCAAGATTTGAATGTATCTCCCACACCCATTTCGCCGATTAATATCAAGACGGCAGAAGCCGTGATGGCCGTTGTTCCTGATTATTTAAGTGCTGTCGGCCATATGAGAGCTTTACAGTCAGCGGCTTTGAGTTTCCAGCTGGGGGGGCAAATTAGTAAAATTTACCAGCAGAAAGGCCGAGTGAAACAAGGTGATTTATTAATGGAGCTGGACAGTGCTGAAGATCAAGCTCAGCTGGCTGCGGATCAGGCTAATTTGAGTTTAAGCCAGTCGACTTATGATCGATTTTTAAGATTATCTCAGCTAGGCGATGAGTCCACCCAAATCTTAGAAGAAAAGAAAGAAGCTTTACTGACCGCTCAAGCCTCTGTCGCTAAAGACCAGGCCATCTTGGCTGAGAAGCAATTAAGAGCACCTTTTGATGGAGTGCTAGGGACGATGGATTTAACCGTCGGATCTTATGTCGCTGCCGGTGCTCCAGTGATTAACTTAGTCCAGCTAGCGCCCTTGAAAGCAAGATACACCGTCCCGGCAAGTTATAAGCCAGAGATAGAAATCGGTCAGGCGGTGAGTTTAAAAACAGAAGATTATCCTAATCAATTATTTAAAGGCATCGTGAGCTATATCAATCCTTCGGTGGATACCCAGTCTGGGACTATTTCTATTGAGGCGACCATTCAGAATTCCGATTTTTTATTATCTCCAGGGATGTTTGTCGACGTAGAGCAGATTTTAAATCCCAATAGACAGCTTTTAATTATTCCTGATATTGCCTTAATGACCGATGTTCGAGGACGTTATGTTTTTGTGCTTGAACCTAGTGTTTCTGCTAATAATTCAGCGATAAAAACGGCCAGCAAAGTCGATAAAAAATATGTGACGGTGGGTTTAATTAAAGACGGCTTAGCGTCTATACAATCTGGTTTAAATTTGGGTGATCAGGTGGTGACCGCGGGTCAACAGCGTTTATATGCAGGCTACAGTGTAAATGTCATTGGACAGACAGTGATGACTTATACGCCCGCGCCAAAGCCTGCGGCTAGTTAATTTATTATTTTTTAATTTTATTATTATTTTTAATTTTATTTTTATTTTTAATTACTGGGAGCTTGAAATCATGAGTTATAAAAAAATACTAGTCGCTTTGGATCTACATGATGATATCGCCGTTGTTTTATCCCAGGCCGGATTTTTAGCTGAGCGTTATCAGGCAAAGCTACATCTGGTTCATGTGCTGCCTCATGTTTATACCAGCGTTCCTTATGCCTATGACTTTCAAACTGAAATAGAAAAAGAAGCGCAAAAACGCTTAGATAAAATTAAGGCAGAGTCTAAGTTTTCATTTGAAGCCCATTTATTAATTGGCTCGCCAAAGCATGAAATTTTAAATTTAGCGAAGGAATTAAAAGCAGATTTATTAGTCGTTGGCTCCCATGGAAAACATGGGGTGCAGTTATTACTGGGCTCGACAGCTAATTCTTTATTACATGGCGCCGTCTGTGATGTTTTAACCATCAGAATTGACTATTCAGGACGGGGCCAGGCGCATGGGCCTTACAAGCATTTAGTGGTCGCCAGTGATTTAAGACACGATGGTCGCAAAGTATTAAACAGAGCGAAAAATATGGTCGATGATTTCAAAGCGACTTGGGAGATTGTCCATGTAGTCCCTGACGAAGCGACTTTGGCGTCTATTTATGTCCCCAATATTGAAGAAGATCTGGCTAAGCAAGCAGATACCCACATGCAAGAACTGTCAGAAGAATATTTATTAAAGCCCAATCAAGTCCATGTTCTTCGAGGCGAAGCCAGAGACGAAATTGCAAATTTTGTAGAGAATACTCATGCAGATTTACTAGTGGTTGGATCTCATGGTCGGTCTTTATTACAGTCGGCTTTCTTAGGCTCCACGGCGAATGCTGTTTTGCATGGCGCTAAGCAGGATGTCTTGGTTATAAAAATTTAAAAAACGATCTAATTCATTTTCTGTCTTGACCCTGGGGTCCACTTTAGGAATTAATATTTTTCTCGGCATTTTTTTTGATACAGTTCGTGCCGTTTTAATTTGAATTTTTCCAAGAGGGATTTTTTAAGATGGCAGGAGCAAGATCAGGGGTTGATCGATTAGCAAGGTTGCAGAGCTTCAAGACAGTTTGCCCGGAGAGCAGGGAATCCAGTGATGAGAGGCTGAGGGAGCTAGAGTCTCAAGTGGCTAACTTGGAAGGAGAGCGCGAGGGGCTGATGAAAGCAATTTTCGGGCTTCAAAAAAATATAAGGAGCCTTGTGGAGGAAAGAGCCGCTCAAGATATTGATCCAAGGTCTCAATCGAAAAAGGCCGAGTTAAAGCAAGTAGGAAAGAGAGAGGCCGAGTTATCTAAAAAAGTAAGCGTCCTAGAGAGCCAGCTAGAAAACTTAACGCGATGTTCGACTTTTCCGATGATTCAAGCTGCTGGGAATTAGCTGCTTGATATCGTCTCTCCCCGGCGAGGGCTTCCAATTAGCCTTAAGTTTTGCTTGAAAAATTTTGAATTGTACGGTCTCAGGGTAGGGGCGAATCTTGTATTGGCCCTTGGGGTGACTGCAATTTATTGTCTGAGAATAAGCCATCTGAGGCCCATTTTTCTGGGTTATGGCTGATGTACTCACGAATAAAATACAGCTCATATTCGTTAGTAATTACGTGCTCCCCGTAATTGCGCTGCCACAATTTTCCAGAGAACGATGGCCAATTTTTTTGCTTTACGCCCTGAATATATTCGTGCGTGGTGATTGATTTGAAAGCCTGAAAAATACGACCAAGTTAAGTTTATTTTTATAGGCGCGAGATCCGATCGAGGGCGAATACAAGATTCGCCCCTACCCCTTTCCTATTAGATAGCTTGATCCGAGACCGTACAATTCAAAATTTTTCAAGTAAAAATTAAGGCTAATTGTAAGGGCGAGGGAGAGACAGGCCAAAAGCGAAGCTGAGGACAGAGAGGGGGCACAAGGCGACGAGCGCGAATAACAGACTTGATAAATAAAAGCGGCATGGGTCCCATCTGAGTCTCTTACAAAACAGAAATACGGGATCACCATGCCGCTCGAAGACTTTATCATTACTGTGTTTTGCCTTGTAGAGGATCATCTACAAAAAATTCTTTTAGACACAAAATTAAGAACCAGAGGCTTTCTGCCAAAGCTCTCAGATTCAGAAGTGATTACCATGGATGTCGTTGGCGAATTTAAAAATATCGCGACTGATATAGGCATCTGGCGTTACTTTAAAACTCACTGGAAGCACTTCTTTCCAGAGATTGGATCGCGAGCTAATTACGTCAAACAATCCGCAGCGCTTTGGAAAATAAAACAAGAAATGCAAAAAATAATTGCAGCCTCTATGGGCGCAAAAATAGATACTTTACATATGTCTGATGGCTTCCCCATGCCGATATCTCATTTCAAACGAGCCTTTGACAGCCAATGCTTCCAAGGGATAGCAGCCTATGGTTACTGCGCTTCCAAAGATGAAATTTATTATGGATTTAAGGGCAATTTGGTGATCTCTTCCGAGGGGATTATTACGGGCATTACAGTCACGGCAGCAAATATTGATGAGCGTGAATCCCTTTGGGAAATTGCTGAAGATTTAAAGGGCATGATGATCGCGGATAAGGGCTTAATTGGTGAGGACTTCCAGAGAGATTTAAATCAAGAACTAGGGCTAAATTTGCAGACATCGCGACGCTCTAATATGAAAGATACGCGAGGGAAATTTTTTAATCGTTGGCTCGTTTCAACGCGTCGTTTAGTCGAAACTGTTATTGGTCAATTGGCGGGTCGATTCTCTATAGAGCGAGTATTGGCAAGGGATCTCTGGCATTTAACTAATCGGGTTAATAGAAAAATTCTGGCTCATACCATCGCGATATGGATTAACAAATCACTGGGAAATCCACCTCTGCAATTTGAACTTCTTGAAGCTCGCTAGAAAATAAATTTTAAAAATTACTGATCGCTTAGGGCGGCTCGTCGCCTTGCACCCCCTCTCTGGCCTTAAGCGGAGCTTTCGGCCTGTCTCTCCCTCGCCCTTCCAATTAGCCTTAAGTTTTACTTGAAAAGCCATTCGTGATTTTTAACAATCATCCATTTTTTTAAAATCATTGGGGTTAGTTATGAGTGGCATAGGTTTTGGGAGTACATCAGAATTTTTTTCATCCGAATTTAGCGCGCTAGATCTTCGCGATAAGAGATTAGAAAATCGAGCGATAACTATATTCAGCGCGCTTCAG
>Ga0214919_10001485_pt1 | contig 38253 bp, 49 predicted proteins | sample LL1503_MetaG_FD_177994 | JGI IMG/M metagenome (GOLD analysis project Ga0214919, IMG submission 177994) | Freshwater microbial communities from Lake Lanier, Atlanta, Georgia, United States - LL-1503 | ecosystem: Environmental > Aquatic > Freshwater > Lake | place: USA: Georgia | collected...
CCACCAAGAACACCAATTTCCAGTATGCGTGGTTTCTTACCAACGAACTTACCTAAGTGTCTTTCATATACATCAAAATAACCAGACCATTTAGTACAACCCTTGTCCAAATTCCAGAAGATTTCTTTTAGATTATTTGTCATTATATTTCGCCTCAATTATTTTTTTCCATTCCGGTACTCGATCATACTGATGAACAATAGTATACTCCATTCCTGTCGATGTTACAACTTTATCATCTTCCATTTTTGGTGATGGTTCGAGCAAGAATGGACGGAACTGATCTATCTTACTAGGATCGGCAGTTGTACCCAATTGACATGCCCATCCATCTTCCGATCTGGTATACATGGAAGTTGACAAATAAGGATGTTGTGAAATTAGAAAGTTGAATGTTGATTGGTCACAAATTTTGATTGGTCGATGCATACATGATGCAAAGATGTTCATCATCAAGTCTTTCATGGCGTATCCATAACCAGCAAGAACACCTACATTAAAGATAGTATGATTCTTGAAGTCCTCATATATCTGTGGTCCAAATGTTTCTAAAAGATTTTGATTACCCCACGGTTCATCTTTATACTTCATACTCTCAGATGAGAATACCAAATTTTCTTGTCTCATCTCTGCTAGATTTGCTTTCAACCATTCAGATGGATTCTTTTGAAACACCACATCTTTGACATCGGTAGTAATAACAAACCGATATTGATTATCTTTTAAAAGTTGGTAAATATGAAAGAATCTCTCAACATGAACCATCATGTTGGAATTGTATGTTAAATTACCATTTGTATCTTGATTGAATGCTATGATAGAGAAACCTGAATCAGAAATCTTCTTTACGGTATCTTTATCACAGTTCATGAGAATCAGAACTTTATCACCTTCAAAGCCTGATCTATTGATGGAATTAACCCAATACTTCAATTTCGACCAATCGTAATTAGTCGCACAACCCACGATCAAATCCTTCATAACAACTCCATTAAAAATTATTCTTTAGTCCATTTACCTATCGGACAGTCCACACCAGAAAGTCTTACTTTAAATGGCATAAAACATCCACATTTATTACATGTTTTAAACTTACTTATTTCTTCACATTCCAGACAGATAGCATATCGTTTTTTCGCAAAAGGTAATTTTTCGATTTTTGCTTCTTCTCGTTGCAATAACTCTTCATCAGTATAATGTTTACTATCTTCCATGATTAATTTGTGTTTTTCTTATATATCTCTACACTTTGACCAGGTGTATCTTGCACATACTTCTGAACGGATTCCGGTCTACCCCATTCGCCAGCACCTGCTTTGGAGACAAACTCCTGTTTACCTTCTAGGTCTTTGATATATTCTTTGAATGATTTCATACGGCAAAAGATGAACCGCAACCACAGGTTGCTTTAACGTTAGGATTACGAATAGTAAAATTAGAACCCATCATACTTTCGGTATAATCTATTTCTGCTTCAGTCATATACTGCATACTAACACTATCTATGACAACTCCAACACCATCTTTTTCGAATGTAAAATCATCTTCTGCTGGTGCTTGTTCTTCAATCGAGAATCCATACTTGAATCCTGTGCAACCACCACCCTCAACAAACACACGTAGTTTAAGTGATGGGTCTTCGGCATCAATAATAGTTTTAATTTTATTTGCGGCTGCTGGTGTAATGGTAATCATTTTTTACCTAAGAATTTTTTCGGCTTTTGTGATGGTTTAGCTGGAGTCTTCTCTTCTTTGTACAACTCCACCGTCTTTGGTGGTTCTGGTTTGAGCATATTTTTAAACATCAAGACAACTCTCGGTTTTTCTCTCTCAGTTATTATCTTGACTGCTTCTAACTTAGATTCATAACTTTTGGCACCGTCTAAGAATTCTTCTGGTACCGAAAGTTTTTTCTTTTTGGGTTTTAAAGCATCTAGCTTTTTCTTAAACTCTTCTTGTTCGTCGTTCATTATCCACGTGTCAATGAAAGTATTTTTTGTATTTGTGCTTCAACAAGAGTTTTACGATTTGGCCAATAAATGTATTCTTTGTCTGCTGTCTTCAACAACTTAGTAAAAAATGGTAAAACAAGCTTCTCCACCTCTGCCAACCTATGTTTGTAAGCTTCTGCTGTGTCTGCGGTTTCAGTAATAACAGCATTGTATTCGGCTTCGGAAACAGCAGAAAAACCAAAGTCATCTTCTCCGTATTCGGCTAATATTTTATTGATATCGTATGACATTCAATTCTCCTTTCCTTTATTTATACTTTGAAACCACCAAAATTCTTTGTACGGCGTTCACGTTCACCAAACGTATTCAAAGGCTTATCGTCCACCTGTCCAGCATCCACCAAGTCTTCCTGCGCTACCTGTTCAACGTCATATAGTTTCATCTTGGCACGATCAATGCCAATCACAAACCTCTTAAAATAGTTAGGGTCATTGTATCGATTCTTTAGTTGTTTTACCATTATTTGATTCATCTGTTGCAGTTCTTCAGTTGAAATCAAGGCAAACATAAAGTCTGCTGTTGCTGGTAAACCAAATGATTCTGATGTATCTTCAAGACCAGGATCAGAACTGGTAAATCCTGAACGAGTAGTTTGTGTAGCGGAAACAATCGGCACGTTGAATTCAACTGCCAAACCGCGCAACTCTTCAGCAATAGCCTTGATATAACTGTATGAGTTTACATTGGCACCCGCTTTGATTCGTGCCGATGAACAGATGTTTAAGTAATCAATAAAGATAATACTTGGTTTGAAACTTTTCTTGAGTTGAAGTTCATTCAGTAGAGCACGGAAATGCATTGCCGATGCAGATGCTGTTGGATATTCTTTGATGATAAGTTTACCTTGTGTTTTTGAACACAATGCTGTGAACTTACGATCATAGTCCGTTTTACTCATCGTATGTAAATCAGATATATCAATGTTCAATAGATTAGCATCAATTCGTTCAGCAATTTTTTCTTCTGCCATTTCTAATGTAATGTACAAAACATTCAACCCCTGTGACATTGCTGATGCAGCCACATGACACATGAACAAAGATTTACCTACACCTGTACCAGCAAGTGCAATGTTCAATGTTTTGTTTGGTATACCACCTTTAGTGATCTTATTGAAGATATCCAAGTCAAATGGTATTTTTGTTTCGTGCCGATGATAGAAATCGAATCGACTGCTGTAGTCATCAATGTAATCATGTCCTACAGATGAATCGAATGAAACTCCAAGTGCATCACTCAAGAGTTTTGGTATAGAACCTTTGGATTGTTTATCCACTTTGTCATCAAGGATACGAACTGATTCCATGATGGCATTATAGATTGCCTTATCTTGGCAGAACTTTTCAGTCTGATCGGTCAGCCATTCCGTATCTGTTGGTTCGTCTTTATTTGCATTGATTTCACGAATCAATTCAACAGCACCACGAACTTGTTCTTCTGTTAACTTCTTAGATTCTGTGAAATTGATTACGAGTGATTCGTATGTGGGTAGATGTTTATACTGATTGATGTGTTCGTTTATTTCTGTGAATACATTTTTCTCTGTGGAATCGGAAAAGTATTCTAACTTGATAAACGGTAAAATCTTACGTGCAAATGCCTCATTGTATATTAAATTCTTGAGGATCGTCGTTTCTAATCTTTTCATTGGATTGTTTCAGTAGAATATCTGTTAGTATATCACCAATCATTGTATGAAATTCTTGATCAATTGTCAAATCATGAACGGTGAAATTCGGAGAATGCTCAATCGTATAATCAAAATATAATCGAGCAAACTCACCCTCTTCAATTACCTTTGCTTTACCATAATGATACAGCACACCAGCATACTTTCCTTTTAGTATACCAATGCCTGTTATTTGCTCATCATCAGACGGTATAAATTGATAATCGATTTCTTCTTTATAACCCACTTGCTTCTTCTTCCAGAACGTCATCTTGTCCAAGAATGCTACTATACGTGATCTCATATCGTTTCCTTACATATTCTTTAAATTTCTCACTGGCAAGAATATCATTCCAGAATTCTGCATTCTGTGTATCATCAAAGCGTTTCTTATCACCGATCTCACCTGTCTCTTGATCGACCTTTGCATACCAACCATTGGATGGTTTATTTACAAAGTTACCCTCAAGTGCAATGTCCATCAGACCAGAATACTTTTGAATACCACCATCAAATGAAACTGCTACAGGAATCTTTGACTTCTCACGAACAAAACGTGATTTCTCAACGTTGATGATGAAGTTATATCCTGTGATTTCAGTTCCGGTCTTTTCTTGCTGGCGACCAAGAATCCAAATCGTATCTGCTGAATAATATGAACCTGTACCACCACCAACGATGTCTTTAGGATACAGACCGATTTCTTTGTATGTGTGATTCACAACAATCATCGGAATGTCTTTCATCGTCAGATGTGGTGTGACCATACGAAACAAACTCTTAATTTGTTTAGCACGACTCATGTCTGCTACAGTCTTACCTTCAATAGAATCGTCAACTTCTTTCTTAGATGCCAGATTACCAATAGAATCAAGAATGATAATAACCTTATCTTCTTTACCAATTTCCTGCATCTGTACCATGATGTCATGTTTCAACTGTTCAACATCAGTAATTGGTGTATGTAAAACGCGATCAGTATCAATATTGAATGTATCAAAGTAAGCTTGTGGTGTACCGAACTCTGAATCATAGAACAGTACTACAGCATCAGGGTATTTCTTCATATATGCCGATGCCATCAACAAAGCAAATGCTGTTTTAAAGTGTTTGGATGGACCTGCAAACATAGTCAATCCGGGTGTCAATCCACCATCCAGATTACCAGATAGTGCGACATTTATCATAGGCACATCAGTTTGTATCATGTCTTTTTCTGTAAAGAACTGTGACTTTGCAAGTATCGACGAGTCTTTAATCGTCGAACCTTTCTTTAATCTATCAAGAACGCTCATTCATATCTCCATTCATGTCAGCTATTTTATCTTTGGCAATAACAGTGTGGTTATCATCTACAAAGAATGATTCTAAACTAGGCGTTGTTGCCTTGTCAATTTTCTTTTTCTTAATTACCTTTATTGGTTCAGGTTTTGTTTGTTTATCTTGTTTCAATCTACGATAAGTTTGATTGGCAGCAATCAGCAACAATACCGCAAGTGGATCAAATACCACAATAATTACAAATATAACTAGTCGTACTGCTTTGTCTATCAAGTCTCGGTCTTGCGTCCCATAAACTACATCTGCCACATATTTTATAGGCCCCAAGTCCGACTCAGCCTTTTTAATTTCCAAGGATATAGGAGACTTTTCCTCCGTAATTTTCTGTATTTCGGTCTGCGCCCTAGCAATCTCATCAGCCTGTCGTGTGCGCTCCTTCTGTTGGGTTTTGCGGATTTGATTCGCCCTTTCCGCACCCCTTTCATCCGTTGACCTTGCCATGACTTGATCAACCGCCGCATCCAACTGGAGGACATTTTTGCGATTAGCCTCGATACCCTCTTTGAGGGTTTTAATCTTCTCCTCATAAATCATTTCCTTTTCAACTAATGGTGAAATGCTTGATGAATGTTCAATGTGTGCCTTTGAAAGATAACCAAAAATACCCATCGAAGTGATTGCCATTAATAGTATAACGGCAGTCAGGAAATAAAATTTCATCGCAGAGAATGTATCTTTCCAATGCGTATGTAACCACGATACAGTTACCAATTTTGCTGCTTCAAGTACAGAACCCATGATAATAATTGGCCAGTATGAACCAGGAAATATCTGTGCAAGACCAATTACAGAATAGTACGCTGCAATTGCAGATAAAGCAATAGCAGTCAAAAATGGTAATATGGCATGTATCATCCGAAGAAACTTTCTAAAGTTGCTTGTTTTTCAGCTTTCCAATTCAAGCAATTTAAAATAACCTGAATTGGCTCCAAGAATGTTTTCTCAAACTGTGTATCATAATCAATGTATTCCTGTAAACCAAATTCTTTTGGTAAACGTGTTGGATATGATATGACAGTATCTTTAAATGGATTCGGTGTCCTTAAATACGTAAACTTCAGCTTCTCACCTTCTTGTATCAAAGGATACTTGTTAGTAAGATTTAATTGTTTCAGATAATGATTATAAAGTATTGCACCCTTAACATGAATCGGTGTTCCTTTTCTGTAAAGAGTTACTGAATCAGAGTATTCTTGTAAACCATTCAATCCACGTGGGAACGAAATGTCTTCCGCAGGTAATGATTTAAATTTATCTCTAAACTCTGAGATAAAATTCTGTATTTCAGATTCATCCGAAACCATGATCAACTTGATTAGTTGACGCATCTTCTCACGCACAGCATATGGTGTAGAAGACTTGATCATCTCAAGACCCATAACTTTTAAGTGTGGTTCATTATACTGAACACCTTCATTGTTATAGACATTAAGAATGTAGCGTTTCTTGGCAGTCCAGATACCTTTATCTGCAAGTGCCTCACGCTTCATGATCATTTTTTGGTCAAACGCATGTACATAATCAGCAAGTTCCTTATAGCTTTCATCAATAAACGGTTGCAGTTTCTCTTCACACGCACTATCCATGAATTCGATAACTTTATTGGTAGGCATCGATACTTTGCCTCCCGAACCGCACACTTTTTCAACCAGTGGGCTAAGTTTGAGATAAATCGAATCTGTGTCAGAGGCGATAACATAATCTGTTTCAGTCTTCAGTAAATTGTTTAAATATTCATTTAGTTTATTTTCAATCCAACGAATAGACAATTGACCTGCTGAAGTCACAGCTAGTGCTATGCGTAAATCATAGAACCTAAAATACTGTGAACCCATTGCACCATATGCTGAATTCAATGAAACCTTTTTGGCTAGTTGCAGATTGTTGTATCGTGCAATCAGCTTCTCGATTTCATATTTCTTCGAATCGTCTTTTTCATCTTCATAATCTTGCTGTGCCTTGAGCATCAGCTTTTTGTACTTCTTACGATCTTCATACATCTCAAGCATCATTTTCGGTAAGAAACCCTGCTTGTCGGTACGGAAGAATTGTGCATTGGGTGTCACTGTAACACTAGTGAGTTTCGAAGTGTCTATACGCTTAACTAACAAAGCATCAACAGAAACATCCTGTGAAAGAACCTCTCGCATCTCATCAGTATAATCTTCAGACTCAAGCAACGTTTCTGGTGAAATGTTGTATTGAATAATCAAGTGTGGATATAGACTATTCAAGTCAAACGATGCCACCCAATTATGTAAGCCCACCTGTGGGTCTTTGACGTATGCACCTTCAAATGCCGCTGTTTTATTTTGTATCACCCGTGGTGGAACAATGATATGCTTATCGTGAAGGTAGTTATATATCAATGCATCCCACATACGAGTTTGTGCAAAAACATCCTCATAATTTGTTTTAGTGTCATATGCCAGAGTTAATGCCAACTCAATCAACTTCAACTTATCCTCAAGCTTCAGAATAAGTTCAACGTCTTTGATGTTGTATTCGATAAACTTTTGATGATTCAATCTATACAATTGATTCAAATTGTCATATTCATCAAATGACAATTTATTCTCACCAAGTTCTACACTGGCAATATTATCCAGTTTATAGGATTCTTGTGACTTACCATTTGGAGCGTACCATTGATACAGTTCATAATAGTCAAGTACTGGTACGCCAATAATCTCATGGATTACTTGCGTTTTACCTTTGAAAGTAGTTTCACGTTGACTTAAAAATCCCCAAGGTGAAAGTTTCTTTAGGTTATCTTCGCCAAGTATACGTGTGAAGCGATTGATAATGTAAGGAATATCAAAAAGCTTGACATTCCAACCAGTGACGATATCAGGATAGCTATTTGACCAATCAGCAAGAAACCGTTTACACAAATCGACTTCATTTTTACATAAGACATAAGTTTCATCACCTTTTACTTTATACTCACCACAACCATAAACAGTAACTCCACCATTTAACTGCTGAACACCAATAGCAGTAATTGGTTCAGTTGCTTTAGTTGGATCAGGAAATCCATTCTCAGAACCTACCTCAATATCGATTATGAGAATTGATAAATCATTAATATCCCAATCGACAACACCTCTAAATGTGTCTGCAATGAAGGCATACTCATACCGAGTATTACCATAGATTTTAAAGTTTGCAACATCTTCATAACGTTTAACGAAATTTCTTGTTTCACGAATGGTTTCAAATTTCATCGCCTCCAGTGGTTCATTAAATAATGTTTTCCACTCTGTGGCTTTCTTGGATGGCAAAAACAAAGTCGGAGAGTATTGGACTTTTTCCTTGACTCTCCGACCATTGTTGATACCTCTATACAGGATATTATTACCATGTATAGCAACACTGGTATAGTATTTACTCATTAAATGATTATATCATAGTTTCAAGCCAGCAGGAGCGATTTCAATACGACTAAACATTCTAGTATATTGATTTAGCAAATCTGTTACAGGTGTATTGATTGTCAAAACTTCTGATTTTGGCAATTTTACACCTTTATCAAATTCTTCAACAAAAGCAAGATATGGTGCAAAACCAACTCCACCAGGATCACTAGCAGAACGTGGTGGTACTGCAATTACTTGCACTGGATTTTTGATAATATAATTGGTTTCGTCTTCACCTAAATCACCCATGATGGTCTGGTGAGTTTTAAATGTTACACATTTAATTTCATTCATGCTGCCACCTTCATTGAAGTTTCGAGAACATCAAGTGTCACCCATTTTTTAGGAAACAACATTTCACGACCACGAAAGTCGGCGATGTCATACGTTGGATCATCAACCAAACCAATCAATTCAACCTTGTTGTCGAATTCGCGCAGTACAACATCATATTTGTATGCTTTAGGATATTTTGGATTTGTTTCTGCGATTTGTTTTGCGACTTTTGTAGTTGAACTCATGCAAACTCCTTATAAATCATCATTTTTAAAATTATAATAAATTTTTCACTCAGTGTCAAGTTTATATACATCTATACCGCATTTTTTTAAAAAATCAGCACCACCATTTGAACTCGAATAAGAATTTTTATAGTATACCTCTTTGATTCCTGCTTGATGTATGATTTTAGCACAATTTAAGCAAGGTTCATGCGTAACAAATAATGATGCGCCATCTGAAGAATTGGTGGAACGTGCAACCTTTGCCAGAGCATTGGTTTCGGCATGAAGCACTTCACGCTTAGTTCTTTTTCTTGACCAACCATGAGCAGTTTCAGTATATCCGTTTGAAATTAATACTTCTTGAGAAATGTAACACTCGTCTTTCAAGATATATTCGATATCTTCACAGACATTATCCCAACCGCTTGGCATACCATTATACCCGATACCAATGATTGTGTTGTCTTTTACGACTACGCAACCGACATGAAGTCTAGTTGCTGATGATAATTCTGCATATACTTCAGCAGCCTTCATGTGTGCTTGTATAAATTTAGTTTTCATATTATAAAGTAAGTACTCACTTCACGTATAGCTTTTGGGGGGATTTCTTCCGCGACTATTCCAAAATCACTAATGGCACATGGATTGGAGCCTTGGCATTCATCGCAATGAAGAATGGTAGGAACCTTTCACCTAAAAATCCTGGATACCTCCAAGGCAGTGGTTCTGGTGTGGTCTGTTGTGTTGGATATGCTGTCTTGGCATATGTCCAAATGTACTCATAGATTTCAAACAACTCACTGACATACTTTTTAAACAATTGCTTACGCATGATGTAGCAAGTCTCAAAACTGATTTTATTACCGTTGAACCAATCTAGTTTATTACGATAGTCAGGTAACAATTCAGTAATTGCTTTTTCAAACAGTTCCCAATACTCAGCAGGTTGTGACTGTAGATACTGGTCTTTGATTGAGAACGGCAAATGAGTTTGTATGTTAGTGATGACATCATGATTTTGAAGCATGTGCAATGCTGCATTTGCCATTCGATCTGATGATAGATAGTCAGCATTTATTTGATTTGCTGCCATAGTAATCTTTGGTACTGCTTGTGTAATATCATCAAGTAATAAGTATCGACGATACGTTGTGCAACCAATGTAGTCTGTCTTACCATACTTCCACAGCCAATACTCGGATGCTTGTTGACCCATAGCTTTTAAAAAATCAAGTTCAGTTACACCACGATAGTGATGATGATATTCTTGAATTCGATTTGGTTCACGTGATGTGTTAATCCACACACCTTCTTTACTTGGTGGATAGTATTCATATGCTCCTGTACCACCAGCATATGCTGCTCTCATCCATGAAGAGTTATGATTAAATGGAAAGTCCTTGTGAAAGTGACTTAACATTAATAAATCATTCATCTACAACTTCCTCTTTCTTTTTCTTTTTGAACTCAAGTTTCGGTGCAATGATTGCTGATATCATGGCATCACGAAAATCTTTTTTGCGTTCACGTTCCATATTGATCAAAATGACCTTCAATGGTTTTGTCATTCTAAAATTTGAATTAGGTTTCATTACCATGCCCAAGAAACAAATGAGTATCTGGTGCCTTCAGTCACCAACTTGACCTCATGTGGATATAAAAAGTTTGAAGGAAATATCATTATTTCACCTGCTTTTAACTCAACAATTGTATCATCCCAAAATTTAAGTTCACCTCCTTTGTAATCATTATTCAAAGAACCTAGAATACTTAGTGTGGGGATACCTTTTCGATTACCATCAAACATGGAATGAATATGGTCACAATGAAGTTTCATTTGCGTATCTGTACGATAACGATTGAATCGTACTTCAGAGTAACCATTCCAACTAACAAACCACCCCTTCATGTCCAAATCTTCTATGTATTTCTTCAATGTATTCCATATCTGTTCCATAATCAAATCTTTTGTTTCAATCTGTGAGTATGCTACAGACAACTCATGTTCATAGGAATGATATGTACCATCAGTTGAATTGTAAAATTGATGTGTTTGGAATTCTTTATCTTTTTCTTCCAGAGCATTAACTGTCTTGATACATTCTTCTTCAGAAAGCACCTGATAAACTTTAAGATATGATTCTATATTTCTGTCCATAATATACCTTTCAATAAGTGGGGCATGAAGCCCCACTCTTTATGACGCTTGATTGTCAGCGTAAGTTGACGGGTCTAAGTGTCTTTGTTGCTCTTGTAAAAGTTGTGGCTTAAACTCTTTCAAGTCATTACCAATTTCAATCTTGCGTGGTTTCTTATGTTCAGGAATGATGTTCTCAAGTCCAACACGTAGAATACCATCTTTAATTTCAGCACCTTTCACTTCAATGGTGTCTGCAATCGTAATTACTTTGGTGAAAGAACGAGTGCCGATACCACGGTGTAGATATGTTGAATCATCTTTATCTTTCTTCTCACCTTTGATTATCAAGTTACCTTCTTGAACTTCAATATCAATTTCATCTTTAGCAAAACCTGCAACAGCAAGTTCTACAACATACTTATTATCATCTGCTTTGATGATGTTGTGTGGTGGGAAAGTTGATGGTTTGATTTCACTATCAAGAATTTTCTCAACATCACGAATAAAGTTTTCAAAACCAAGTGTTTGATGGAACAACGGTCCAAATGAAATGCGTGTCATACTTTTCTCCTATTAAGCAAGTTAAATTACGTGACCCCGAAGGCATCACGACTTACTTGACAACCTCAAACGCTGTGCGATTGACAAGATAAGTTCTTTGAGGATTTGATTCGGCAAAGACTCGAACAAATTCGTTGGAGCCTTCCCTAATCACATCATCGTAATCTCTAGTGTATACTTGTTCTTTGGTGTACTTATTTACAAGCTTGACCAAATTGTTTTTCACTTTGTTCATGATCATTCACCATTTCAGTATTCGTTTTTCTTCTTACCTATATTATATTTAGCAATCAGTTCCCAATCATCCTTCTCTTTGAAAGCAATGATTTTGATTTGGTGAATCGGTGCCATGTTATGTTCAACTATATCATAGTTGATAATTTTTAACAAGCCCCACTCTTCTAACAAGTTGGCAATAGCATTACGTCTTTGTATATCATTTTCGGTAATCGTAGATAGTTTACCGTCTAAAGCAAATAGTTCTTTGAAATGTGTAATGTAATACTTGCCCTGCTTATGTAGTATATGGCAAGACTGATACAATACTTTTTCTTTCCTAGAAGAAACCCCAATCCGTGTTAGCGTTTCCCTGACCTTCAGGAAGTCATCCTGTTCCACCAGAGTGACTTCAACAAATTTCGATAAATCAACCATATCATTTTCCCAATCCACCCGTTAAGGTCTGTTCTTTTAATTGTTGGATTTGTTCTTTGGTTAGTAGGCGCAAGGCTTCAAGTGCCTTGGTGTCGGAGAATCCATAGACCAGCTTTACGCATTCTATATCATCATTTTCTTCCGACTTTTCCCACTTCGCATAGGGTCTTTTCATAGACCTAATGGTATTTAGTAAAAAGTCATTCTGCAACTTTTTGTCTAAATGGGGACGTTGATTCATCTGATTAACAAAGTACACACAATCCTTGTAAAAAGACAACCCTTTATTCACCAAGAAAGGTTTGTATGATTTCTCTGTAAGTTCATCCACAATAAGATTCTTTTTGTCTTTAAGAATCTCTTTAACATAATCAAATGGGTTGCTCATTTATTCCACACTAAAAATATCAGTAACAAGGGTGGGATTATCTCGGAGCAAAGCAACAAAAGCGTGGGTAATAATCTTGACCTCTTCCTCAGTCAAATGTATACCATAGCTGTCAGAAAGCAAATGAAGTATCTCATGGAAGATTGCTATCTGTTTCGTTTGTGCTGTGTGTGTTGTGTTAATGTTGATTTCTTGTTTATTAAAGTCTGCTGATCCGATCAACCCCCCCATTTCCTCAACTGTTTTAAAGTTAATTTTATATTCTAATCCCGAAATCTTTATTGTCTTCATTTCTTTTTCCTTTTTTTATATCTCCTGTGATACTCCAGCAATTTTTTAATACCTTCTTCGTTATCCCCAAGCAAACCAAAGGCAACGTTACATGCATTACAGAGCCAACCACGAAAAGCAAGTGTTTCTGGATCGTGATCCATTGCCAAGCTAACCTTCCTCCTGCCAGCCTGATTCACTGGTGGCTTTCCACAGCAATCACACACCTCTGTCTTTGGTGGTGCGGTCTTTCGTATATGATTCGTTTGCTTTGAACGCTCTTTAATACATGATCTACATCTGGTATCATATCCATCGTAGCACCCCTTGTGTTTAGGGAATTCGAACAAAGGTTTCTCGGTGCTACAGTATGAACATGTTTTTGCAAGTACTTTCTCTTCCCCAAAAAGGTTTCGTACTTTCAAATAAATTCCCCATTCGCCATGATCTCAGTCAAACACGCGACCAAATTAATTTCACGATCAGCAACGAATGCTTGTTTGTATTGGTAGTCAGCAAGAATTACTACGATTTGTGGAATGCATTGTGGTTTCAAAAACTCATACATGCCATCATAAAGTTTACGATAGATTGTAGTATGATCACCATCAGATGTTGCTGCCCACTTACGCATGGATGTAAAGTCTTTAGCCTTCAGATACTTAACCACATCGGCAATTGATATGTCAGCAATCTGAGATAGAAGACCTACATCAATCTTACCTAACTTAGCGTATCGTTGCAGTTCATTAATGACTCGACGAAAATCTGGAAAGTGTTTCTTGATGAGTTCAGCAACAACCTTCTTGTCGTATTCAATTTTTTCTGAGTCTAACACATACTCGATTCGTTTAAAGAATCCAGATGCCATCTGTGTCTTCTCATCAGCCTTGAGATTAAAATCTACAACGGCGCAACGTGAATGTAATGGTTCAATGATCTTTGCTTTATAATTACATGTAAAGATAAATGAACAGTTGTTGGCAAACTCTTCAATAGCATTACGAAGAATAGCTTGTGCATTGGCAGTCAAGTAATCAGCTTCATCGATGATGATAACTTTTCTACCGCCAAAGAATGCTAATGATGATGCATAGTTCTTTATCTTGACACGAATTGTATCAACACCATTCTCATCAGAACCATTGATTATCATGAAGTCGCAGCCGACTTCGTTGCACATTGCCTTGGCTATTGTTGTCTTGCCGACCCCCGCCCCACCAGACAACAGCAGGTTGGGTATCTCTTTTTGGTTCACAAATTCTTGAAATACCTTCTTTAATCTGTCTGGAAGAATACAATCTTCCACTTTCGTTGGACGATACTTTTCTGTCCACAAGAGATGTTCCATGAGAACCTTTCACATAAATCATATTAATTAAAAAACTCTTCAAGAGTTGTCTGGTTATCCTCTACTTCGATTATCTTTTCTTCAGCCATAATTCTTTCTTGCTGAAGAGATTGATACTCATGATTGAGTTCACAACCCAAATACTGCCTACGATTCTTGATAGCAACTGCTGCGGTAGTACCGGAACCCATGAATGGGTCAAGCACTATATCACCTTCACGTGAACCTGCTAATACACAGGGTTCAATTAGTTCCTGTGGATAGACTGCAAAGTGTGCGCCCTTGTATGGTTTGGTATTGACTGTCCACACACTACGCTTGTTAGCTTTAGTGTAGTCATTCTTTTTTAAACCACCCATCTTTGTACGACCTGGTGTGTTGTTCAATCGAGTTTCGTCACGATTGCGATCTGTGTTGTCTGTGCTTGTAGCATCATATTTAATTGCTTCATTGTCGTAGTAATAGTTCTTCGATTTTGATAGCAAGAAAATATATTCATGCGCCTTGGTGCAACGATCACGAACTGATTCGGGCATGGGGTTTGGTTTGTGCCAGATAATATCTTGACGTAGATACCAACCATCAGCACGAAGTGCAAAGGCAAGCATCCAAGGAATACCAATCAAGTCTTTTTCTTTCAGACCTTCAAGTTTGTTTCCTCTTCTTGCACATGTCTGCGGTAAGTCTTGATCGTTACTAGCAACAGATTGTTTTACCAATGCTTGACCTTTACCAGGTCTGTAGTTGTAATAGCTGTCACCAATGTTAACCCATATCACACCGTCATCAGCAAGGATTTCTCGAACATGTCGAAAGACATCAACCAAATTCTCAATGAATTCTTCGGGTGATTCTTCAAGACCTATCTGACCTGAGTGACCATAATCACGTAGACCATAGTACGGTGGACTTGTGATGCAAGTTTGTACCTTCACACCTTCAGTTGCCCACCGTGCCATAGTCTCACGGCAATCTCCGAACTCAATTTTGTTCATAATATAAAAGTAAAAAGATTAATCTTTTTGGTTCAGTGTCGCAACGACCTCAAGATAGGGTTCTTTGACATGCCAATCAGTACCATTGACACCAAAGATAACTGTACGCATTTGGAGTTTAGCATTCTCATCTGGTGTGATCAGTTCAAAAACTGATGCAACGATGTCTGAGTTGATGGCGATTGATTCACCTTCGAATGCTGCTGATGCATTTGTAAACATTTTCATTGCCATGATTAAGCCTTTTCAAATTTGGAACCAGCTTCAGTTGCAACCCAATACTGAATGTTGGAAGTTTTATGTTTAAAGTGTGAGATTCCTTTAGAAGAAATCTTGACCTCATACCCACCAGAAATCATTTTAAAGTTTTCAGTTTTAAATATCATGCGATACTTATCACCATTACCTTTAGTAATCTGTAGAGAATCAGTGTGTTTAGAATCATCTGTCAAGTCTAATGTTGACACAAAAATCTCAGTGCCATCAGATTCAACAACAATATGTGGTGACGATAAAACATTTGCTGCTCTCATGATCCAATCAAAATCTTCTGCTGATAATTCAAATACGATTTCAGGATCAGGAACAGCCAATTGTTTTTCTGGTGGAACAGTAATCATACTAGGCGCACAGAAACGATACTTGATCTTGCTGCGACCTTTCATACCAGAGATAAGAACATTGTTATCTTGGAAGTCTAGGTTCGTATCATCTTTATGTAACGATAGGACAGTAAGAAAATTATTCAGATCAAATACACCAAACTCTGTTGGGATTTCTTCTGAAATTGTTGCTTCAGCCATCACATTCTTTTGGTTAGATACTGTACGAAGTGTCTTACCTTTTTTGAAGAGAATGCCTTGATTGATTGAAGCAAAGTTCTTCAATACAGTTAACGTGTCGTTGGACAGTTTCATAAATTACTCCATGATTAAAATTATTTTTCACTTGCTGAATACACTATATCATGTTCATATAAAAACATCAAGCAACACAGCGCATGTGCTAAATGATGTTTACCAGATTCGGGATCAATTGTTTCACCTTCTTTGAATGCCCACATGTGTCGTTGGGCTGCATCAAAATATCGGTTTAATGAATCTGGAACATGTTTCCAATTATCTGGTTCATATTTCTCGGCACCGAAAGTCAGAACATCAGCAGTCGCTTTGAGTGCTAATGGTGGTAAAAGACCATAACGAATTTTACCACCATCAAATTTACGACCACCTGTTGTTGCTGTTTGAGATGCCTTGATAGCATCCTTGCCCATTACAACCTACCAGTATACTGTGCAACCGCTGGCATGTTACCAGTGAATGCATAGGTACCGATGTGTTGAGTCTTCATCCAAGGACACAGATAGATTTGACCACCCATCTTACGCCACATCTGACAGAACATATAATCTTCTGATAGATAACGCTCTGAACCACCACCAACGATAGAATCTTTACTATCAATAACGGTATCGAAGTATGCGTGAATGTAACGTGAACCATCAAAGTGTTGTTGACCAACATGATCAGGTTTGTATCGAATGGTTGGATACTCTACCGCCATCTTGTCAAACACTTCACGCTTGATCATCATGTGACCCGTACCAATTTCCATTACCTCTAATGGTTCTGAAACTTGGAACTGCTGTGTGCCTTTAACAACGTTGAACACGTATTCGCCAACCAGATTCTCAAGTTCTTTGGGATTCAAGTCTGGATTTTTACGTGCAGTCTCGGCAATGTTATTCCAGTTGATGGATTTCTTTGGGTATGGACCACCGATAACATCTTTGTCGAGTGCCATTAGTGCGACGATATCATTCGGATCAAAGTGGATGTCCGAATCGATGAACAACATGTGTGTGAAGTCTGTGCGTAGGAATTCATCTACAAGGTAATTACGTGCCCGTGTGATGAGTGATTCGTTGAATAGGAAGGAGAACTTTACTTCGATGCCATAACGCATCATGACGGTTTGTAGATCGAGACAGGACTTGACGTACAATCCATGTGACATTCCACCATACATCGGGGTGGCCACGAACAATTTATTCTTTCTCAATTCCTCAATGTTTACCTGAATTTGCATAATTTACCCATAAAAAAGTGAAGATACCCTGTATATATGTATCTTCACTTTGAAGTATGACAATTCGTTACAGCAATGTCAATACTTTTTATGGGTTTTTGTTTACTTTTTAAAAAGGTTCTTCTACCGAAACCTCTGGTGTTTTGGGTACCTCAGTCAGGGATTCGGCGGTAGCACCTGCATCAATTTTGGTATACAAATCCATGAAAGAGATTTTAGTATCTGTATCAAAACGATTCAGACTGTATTCAATCGCTTTCATTTTGCTGCCAAAGATACCATAGGTCTTTACAATGTGTACCAACCTACGAGTCGAGATAACTTCATCGCAGCCACCTTCAGCAAAAGTACGACGAGTAACATCTGCCCATGTAACAAGCTTCTGAGCAAAGTCATCATCAGTTTTATCAACTGATGAAAGTTCTTTAGCAACAATCTTTTGTTCGATCTTTGCAGGTGGCCAATCTTGTTCAAACGTATTTGGAAAACGTTCCAAGAAAGCTTCGTTCAATACATTCGTAAACATATAACGACCATCATCAGAACCTTTACCTTTGGTATTTGCTGTAGCAAACACAGTAAAACCCGCAGCAGGTTTAACCAATTCATTTTTCTTTTTCAGAAGAAATGGTTTACCTTCAAAGACACGTTGCAGTGCTGACAGATTGTTTGAACCATAATCGATTTCATCGATACAAAGAACAGCACCTTGACGAGCAGCAACTGTCACTGGACCGTCACGCCATTCCATCTGACCGTTGATCAACACAAAGTTACCAAGCAAGTCACCTTCATCAGTATCGGGAGTCATTGATACGCAAACAAACTTACGATTGAGTTTGGCACACGCCTGTTCAATCGACATTGTTTTACCGTTACCAGACTGACCAGTAATGAATACCGGAAAGAACTTCTCTGATTTGATAATAGAAACCACATCATCGAAGTTACCAAAAGGAATGTAGTTATCGTAAACTTCTGGCACCAAGTTTTCTATTTCTAGATCAGTGACAACATTAGTAATACGATTCTCTACAGCCTTTGGTTGGGTCATAGGAATAACTTGTGCCACCATATTGATACCCGCAGCAACATCAGCATCAAATACATTAGGAACCTTGTACATACCACGACCAATACGATTGGCATCATCTTTGGTAAACCATTGCGGCAACGGTACACCCGCAGAATCTGCTATGTCTTTAACTTCTTGAAATGTAACTGTTGATTTATTAGTAGCCATCAACGCTTTAAGAAACTTCTCGCGGATTTCAACTCGACTTGTCATAATATAAACTCCCATTCACAATGTACAGCCATTATATTTGATAAACGGTAAACTGTCAAGCACCAATTTACCGTTGTATTTTTACCACTTATACTGTTATCAACCCGATGAACCGTGATACCAGAACACGATTGATTTGTCGTGTCTTATTATACTTCATAAATGCTTTGGCTAGGTTTGTAGCATTTACTTTAGCAGGTGCTTCAAATTCATCATCAGATACCGCCAACGAGTTACCCGCAGGTATGATAAAGAAAGAATTGTAACCAGTATTAGTTGATTCCAAAAACTTTTCTTTACGCAAAACTCTAGCATATCTATTCACTGCATCAGATAAGCCAATAGTTTTAGGATCACTACGCAATGCATTCATCTCTTTATTAAACAACCTACGGCGTAATGCATTCTTTAAATAGTTTTCATCTGCAAGAAAGAATCCAATAACTTTAGTGTCAGTTGTTTTAGCTAACCATTCTGAGATAGCCCAACGTACACCATCACCATTCAAATCATCATGCTTTACTTTAATTTGAATTTTGTTTTTCTTATCATTGATAAAAACATTCATCCAACCAGTAGCAAAACCATTATGTCCTGAACCAACATTATATGTGGACTCGACTTTATCGGCATCACCATCATGAATGATTACTGTGTTCACAATATCTAAGTTATTCTTTTCCCTAAACTTTTCAATCAAAGGCTTGACAGCAACCAAAGATTCAGTCATTGGAGTATTTGATAATGCTTCGGCTGCGGTACGATAAAAATGATTTGCTTTCCAGTTACCCTTGAACGTAGTCATCAATGCCAAAATATTTTTAACTGCTTTCAAGAACTGAGCATTACCCATATTGGAATTCAGGTACTCACGCAAATAAACATTACTAAAAACCAGTTCATTTTGTTTATCTGTAAAGCATTTCACGTGACCATCTTCATTTGGAAAATCACATACTCGTCCAACCGCACTATCACCATAACCATAAACGGTAAACGGTATGTTAACTTTGCGGCAGAACATAGACAGAATCAGAATTTGTTCAAGTGATGCTGACAAGTTACTCTGCATAGAACCAGACTTGTCCAACAACAAAACCAGACCGTGGGATTTACCTTTGGGTACACGCATAATCTTTTTGAAGATGCTATCGTCCAGTTGGTATTTGTAAATTTTATTTACATCAATATCACCAGTGGATGCAACCTTTGCTTTGGCATATTTACTTGCGGCTTTACGCATCTCAAATTCTTTGGCAAGCAAACCAATATAACGTTCATTCTTTTTACGGAACTGTTCATATAATATTTTAACAACATTATCATAATCAGAACACTGTTCTTTAAATGATTGAGTAAGGATTTCCTGAACACGTGTTACTGGAGTAACAATGTTCTTTAAGATTGGTGTGGGCAATTCAGCGTAAAAATATGTACGTGATTTAGCATCCAACAATTTCTGTTCGTTCTTGCGAAACTCATCATCAGTTTCACATACTGGTTCGAAATCGTCATGGGAAGCTTCGGAACGTTTATCCCGATTGATTTTGTTGCCATCATCACCTTCTTCATCATCATCTTCACTATCACCTGGCTCACCTGGCTCACCCCGACCAAATTCTTGATCGGATTCTTCACCATCGTCATCAGACTCACCAGATTTGGTACCAGTTTCATCACCATCGGAATCTTCAATGAAGTATTCTTGTGAGAATTGTTTCATTTTACTTTGTTCATCTTTGGAATAGTTCCAAATTTCTTCAGTAACTCTGAGAACATCTTCCCATGTTTCACAATCTTTAACTTTCTCCACCAACTCTTCTTCATAGTCAGTGAAGTTAATATTTAAAGTGTAATCAGATTTTGTAAGTATGTTAAGTCTATCAATGAAAGGTAGTTCATCTAGGTTACGATCTTTGATACCAAAGAAATCACGAACCATCAAATTCTCATAACCACGAATGAATGAAGAACGCAAACCTGGATACTTACGTTTGATTTTCTTTTCGATACGTGGGTCTTCAATTACATTCAAAAAACTTTTGTACTTCTGACCGCGATCACATACCGCAGTGTGCCAACCATCTGCTGGAGTATATAATGCGTGACCAACTTCGTGACCCATCAAGAGATCATAGAGACTACCAGACATATCTTCCCATATAGGGCATGTTAGTACCCGTGTTATAGGATGAAATGATGCTGTCTGTGCTTTGGTATGTTGAACTGTGATGTTTTCAGTAGCCATTAGTTTGGCTAACTGAGATTTTTGCTGCGAATTTGGTGTGATATCCATTTGTCTCTCCGTTGAATACACAACAATTCTACAATAAGGTCACCAAAAATTCAAGGTAAATGATTATTGTTGCAAAAATACAACACTATTTACGAGTTCGTTGTATCTTTTTGATAATTTTTACTTGCTTTTTCTTTGCCATTTGTAATGCTACTGGCTTAACATAGTTAGTAAAACGTATACCATTCAGGTGATCTAGTTCATGTAGGAAACATATCGCACTCACACCCTGAAGTTTACCTTCTTTAACTACGCCAAACTCATCTATATATTCTACCTCAATCCATTCAGGTCTTTCGATACCCAAAAACAATCCAGGATATGATAAGCATCCTTCTTTAGCTTTTATTTTTGTTTCCGATTGATTAACAACTTTAGGATTGATGCATGTCATTTGGAATTCGTCTGTACCAATAACAAACATTCTTTCAGAGACACCACATTGATTAGCAGACAGACCTAGACCAGCATATAGTTTCATGGTCATTCGCATACGCTTGGCTAACGTAACCAACGCTGGATTAGGAAACTCACCAACGTATTCTGGCATAGCCTTTTGTAGCAGTGGAAAGTCTTCACCATAGATTGGTAGTTGATCAATCTTTTCTGTTGTCTGTATACCTGCACTGGTATCAATCGTTAATATCTCACTCATTTTACCACCTTTGAAAAGTTCTTTACCTTTTGAAATTTAATAACATTTGTAAACTTGTCTTGTAGGATATCACCCTTATGACTAATCACAAACAGATTAACATCCTCCAATGAATGCAGAATGCCCATCAGTTTCTCTGTGCCTGTGGTATCCAAAGATGAATCAAACACTTCATCCAGTATCAATAGATTAGTGCTGGATGAGTTCTTTAGTTTTGCAACTGCTCTCCATGTCAACATCAATGCCATATCAATACGTTGCTTCTCACCCTCAGAAAAATTATGGTATGAGAAATCATCTCGGTGTCTGGACTTGATTGTTTCTTTAAATGATTCATCCAGATTAAAGTTCACAAAGAAATCCATCGATGATAAGTACATGTTGATCAACTTATTAATTACTGGTAAGTATTGTTTGATGATCTTAGTTTTAATTCCAGAATCTTTTAACAGGACAGCGGCTGCATCAAAGTATGACTTCTCATCTCTCAGAAGAATTAGTTCATTAGCAATAACTACTATCTGTTCCTTCAACTCCTCAAGTTCTTTTGCTGCGTTCTCATCTTTGATTTGTTCTTGTTGTAACAGTTCAAGTTGTTTCGTTAATGTGTTGATAGTATTACTAACGCCAGTAATAGAAGTATTAGTAACTGCCAGCTTGGTACGGAGATCATATAGTTTTTCCTCTTGCTGATCCAATACATCAAATAAACTTTCTTGTTCTTTTAGTTTGTCTTGGAGTTCTCGTTGTCCCGTCGATAGTTCCAACTCTTTACTGGACAGTCGCTGAAACTCCCCTTCCTTAAACTCCACGGTAATGGCTTGCCTACACGTTGGGCAATCCTCATTGTGTTCAAAAAAATGTTTATCCATTCCCACTTTGGATATTTTTTCTTCAATTTGAGATTCAATTTTTCTAAACGATTTGATCTTCGCATCAACTTTATTTTTCTCTGCCACGGAAACGGTAAGTTCTTCAACCTGTTTTCCCAAGACATCAGCCGATTCATATAAGGTTTGTAAGGCTTTCTTCTGACTATCAATCTGATCAACATGGTCTTTCACCCTCACTTCAATACTTTGATTGGTATTATCAAAATGTTCTTTCTTTATATCATATCTTTGTTTAAGAAGTTCCAGTTCATTCTTTTTAATAATTATGTTATCTTTATTGCCAGATGACCTAGCCTTCACCAGACTATTCATACTGGAAAAGATTTGAATGTCTAGCAGGTCTTCGATGATTGCTCTACGATCACCAGCAGACAATTGCATGAATGGAACAAACGATGCTGAACCTAGAATAACAATCTGAGTAAACGATTTAAAGTCTAGCTTGATAATGAATCGTTCAAGATATTCTTGATAGTCTTTCGTTGCTGCATCTTGATTTAAAAGAACACCATCCTGATAAATCTGGAAGATGTTTGGTTTGATACCACGGATAACTTTATATTCTTTATTACCAATCTGGAACTCTACCTCTACCAGACACTCTTTATTATTGATTGAGTTCAGTAGTGTAGGCTTATTGATATTACGAAATGCCTTACCGAATAAAGCAAAGCATAATGCATCAAGCATCGTTGATTTACCTGAACCATTTGTTCCAACAATCAATGTGTTTGGGTTGGCATCTAGTTTAGTTTCAATAAAATAGTTACCCGTTGAAAGCATGTTCTTCCAACGTAATGTTTTAAATTTTATCATTCAGAATCATCATGGTTTATAGCTTCAACATACAGTTCACGCATTAATGTTTTCAGCTTATCATTCTCAACAGGTAGTTTGAGATTATCAATGTACTTAGAAAGAATAGTTATAGTATCTTCTGCCTGATCAATGATGTCCTGATCATTAGTTTCGGAATCATCACTGAAGTCTTCTACAATAGTAATGTCTGTGACATCAGCTTTATATAAACTTTCAATTACAAAATCGAATAGAAATGGATTATGTTTTTCTACAACAACAACTTTGACATAACAATCTTTGTACACACTGTAATCAAATGTGCGCCACTGTTCGGCTATGTTTTCTAGGCTATCGTTGTAATTAATCTTACGGAAAATTCTATGGGGGTTGCGGAAGAATTCTAGTTCACGGGTATTCAAATCAAAGATGTGAAACCCACGCATGTCATCATAATCAGACCATGTGATTTCACCAGGCGTACCAACATAATAGATATGTCCGTCACTGGAACGATGATGGAAGTGACCAGTAAGAACCATATCATACTTGGATAATAAAGTACGGTCTAAACCTTCATGACAAATGACACCTCGTTCCATTTCAAAACCTGAAATTTCGAAATGACCAAAACAAATCTCTGAACGACTTTGTTTTACTTTATCAAAGATATCATCTTGGTTACTATCGCATAGCCAAGGTATAATATCAACATTAATCCCGTCAAAATCAACTGTATTAAAAGAATTATATACAGTAACGTTACCATATTCCCCTAGTAATAGTTCTGAAGAGTTAACTTCTAGTGTATTTTTAAATGCAATGTCGTGATTACCCAATAGGGTTATCAGTTTGATATCATATTCTTTAAGCTTATCAAAGAAGTATTTTCTAGCTAAGTGTAAAGAATTGAAGTTGATATACTTGCGGCGATCAAATAAATCACCTAGCTGAACAACGGTTTTAATGTTGTTCTCTAATAGATATGGGAAGAATGTAGTCGTATAGAACTTCTCATAGTATTTATGAAAATCCAACGAGTCATTTCGCATTCCAAAATGGGTGTCACCAAGAATAGCTATTTTCATTATGCTATTCTACATCATCTTGAATAAAGTTTTCAAGTCCTTTTGCGGTTTTAGTCTTCTTTTTCTTCTTATTTTCTTCAAAGTTAAAGATAAACTCAGAGATGTTGTCATAAAGTTCAAACTGTTTCATGTTGCCGTTCTCATCTTCATACATCTCCCCCTCATCCAGTAGACCAAACTGTTGGGTGGCTTTATACTTTACATATAATTGTTTCTTCTCCCGCATGATCCTACGGAGAAAGGCATAATATATAATTTGGGTAAAGTAGGCAAATGGATTCTTGCTTTTACTTGGATCAAAGTTACGGAAATACATGATACAGTTCTCGACCCCATCAGATATCATCTCATCACGGTAAGTGTAGGAAATGAAGTTGGGTTTCCGCGATAGGTGTTCCGCTATCTTTAGGAAACACTCGCCGATGTAATTGGGAATGTTGGGGTCTGGTTGGTTTTCCGCTTTTGCCTTGGCACAATCATCCCGATATTGGATAAGAGCCACCAGAAAATCGGCGTTGTTTACATAATGATTAGATGCCATTGTTTACCTTTTTTTGTCTGCCTATTGACAACCTTTCGACGAGTGGATAAAATGCCTTTGTTCCAAATAAAATTATCTTATATATTACCGTATATGTTATTCTTAATCATCTTATAACCTTTAAGTAATTCTTCAATACCAAAATCAAGATCGTACATTGGTTCAAAACCAGTAGCTTCTAACTTAGCATTAGAGACAATGTAGTTCCGCTGATCAGGGTCTTTCTTAATCTCACCTTCCACAACAGTAAAATTAGGAACATGTTTCTTAATTACTTCACACAGTTCCAGCTTAGAAACATTAGCAGTTGAAAGTCCTACGTTGTAGATTTCACCCTTCATCGTATTGAAGTTATAAATTGCATGGATGAAAGCATCACACACATCACGGACATGGATGTAGTTACGTTTAAAATGTCCTTCAAAGATAATTACATAACCATCATTGACAGCACGGTAAGTTAAATCATTTACCAACAAATCAGTACGCATACGTGGAGACATACCAAACACAGTAGCCAAACGGTAACTGATCGAGTTCTCACGTTGCATCAACATCTCTTCTACCTTAACTTTATCTATAGCATACTTGGAGATAGGATTAAGCGGAGACTCTTCAGTACAGAAATTATTCTCATCACCTGAACCATATGCTGAATTGGTAGTAGGCATAATGATTCTTTGTTCTTTAGATACTTTATCCAGCATCATAAAGATTGCTTCTTTGTTTGTAGTATCTGCACCAACAATATCTTTATTACAAAGAGGTGCACCCACTAAAGCAGCCAAAGGAATAATCACATCAGCATCTTTTAACAAAGGTTGAATGTGAGCCATGTTACGGATGTCACCGTTGACTACATTAAATCCAGACCTAGAACAAAGATGATTCAGGCTGGATTGTTTATACATAAAGTTGTCGAGTACAGTTACTTTAAATCCTAAATCCAAAAGAAATTCTGTTAAGATAGAACCAATGTATCCTGCACCACCTGTCACTAAAATGTTTTCCATGTTATACCTTATTCAATACGTCAGTTATTTCTTTGATTGCAATCTTAGATAATGTTGGATAGTTACCCACATAGAAACTATAAAAATGCATGTGATCTGTGTTAGGATAATTCTTGTAATGATCTTCAGGAACAATACCTTTTAGATATGGTTGACGAAGTTGATTACCACCACCAGCAGAACCACGACGAAACTCAATCTCATTATCACGCATCTTATTCATCAACCTTTGAACAAACTCTTTGTTTGCATACTCAGGTTGTAGAACAATATTGAATGCATAGTTACTGCAACCAACTAAACGAAAATCTACTTTGTATTTCTTTTGATCTAATTTAGATAAAAATTCGAATAGATTTTCATTACGAATCTTAACATTTTGATCAAGGTATTTCAACTGATTCTGTCCTAAAATCCCACCTATTTCTGTGTTGCGTACATTGTATGCAGCAAACGCAAAGATGAATTCTGGATTCAATTCTGGATATACTTTCTGATAGTTCTTTATCATCGGTTCCGAACCACATTCACGCACCATACCATGTGAACGAAGCATACGAATTGTGTGATAAACATTCTCATCGTTGGTACACACCATACCACCTTCAATCGTAGACATATGATGAGCAAAGTAGAATGAGAAGTTAGACATCCACCCCCACGAACCTAACAATTTACCATTATGTGTAGCACCATGTGACTCACACACATCTTCAATTAATGGAATGTTTCTGTTTAATAATTCAGTTACAAGTTTATCGGATAGGCAATCAAAGCCTTGTGCATAGGTAATAAACACAGCACGTGTCTTGTCCGTAATAGCGTCAATGATCTTATCAGTGTTCATGCCAAGAGTATCTAAATCGATATCTACAAATACAGGAGTGAAACCACATTGAATGATGGAAGCAATGTCTGATACCCATGTGAATGGTGGTACAATAACTTCACCGCCTTCTGGATGTTTGATCTTGAGCATAGCCATCGAAAGAAGATTAGCTGAAGCACCTGAGTTGACAAACACAGAATACTTTACACCTAACCATTTGCTCCATGCCTCTTCAAAAGCACGGCATTCTGGACCGTTAGTTAGTTTGGGATTGTCTTTCTTTAGATGTTCGATTACCAAATCTAAATCTTCTCTGGAAATATTGTCACTCATCAATGGGTACTTCATAATCACCTCATAATAATTTTGGAACCCTCATAGTCAAAACTGAACGGTATCCATACGTTAATTTGTTTTAATGCATCTTTAATCTTTTGATGTGCATCTGGTGGTGCAAGGAACATAAAGAAACCACCACCACCTGCTCCCATCAATTTGCCGCCGTATGCTCCCGCTTGTATTGCAGCATCGTATATACTATTTATGTTGCTATTTGAGACGCTATCTGTGAGAGTCTTTTTATAGTTCCACTGCTCTTGCAGTAGCAGACCTATATCTTTGATTGAAGAACTGGATTCGTGCTCGAATACTCTGAGTGCTTCAAGGGTAAGTTTTTGCATAGCCTCAAGCGTTTGAACTGACTTACCTTCTTTGATGGAGTCAACTTGTTTCTTTGCTTGAACTTCAGATAGTCTACTGATGCCAGAAAATCCTAACATAATATGTTGTTCTAAATCTTCAACATAATGATCAGGTATTCTTAGATCACGAACTTTAGTATTAGCACCAGACAATTCAAGAACTTTAATGCCACCATATGCTGCCATGATTTGATCTTGAACTCCTACAGATTCACCAATGATGTTCTGTTAATATCAATTGCTTGTAATGCTAGTTCATGTACAGTAAGTGGTTTACCAAGATACGTTTGAAGAGCGTTGATTAATCCAACAGTAAATGAAGAAGATGATCCAATGCCAGAGCGAGCAGGAAGATCACCGTCATGAGTAATAGAAATACCATTAGGCACCTGTAAATGTTTTAAACATGCACGTACAGATGGATGTTCTATCTCGTCAAATGTAGGTACACTTTCTATTTTGGAATAGATGACACGGTTAACATAATCAAAGTAAGGTGGCAGTCCTTTCACACTGATATAGCAATAGTTTGCCATAGCAGCAGAGATTAACTTGGTCGGATTGGATACAAACCAAGAAGGATAGTCTGCACCGCCACCAAACAATGATAAACGATACGGTGTTCTAGAAATTATCATTCAATGTTTTTAGGATACTGTCTTTGTTCAATCCTAATTTGTTGAGTAGATATTCCCTACCACCATTTTCATACACATACATTTCAGGTATGGTAATCGTTTTAATCTTTTTTAGAATGTCAGCATCAGCACATGCTTCCATTACCGCAGCACCAAGTGAACCGGATGGTGTCTGTTCATCAATAACAATAACACCTTTGGCAATGCTGATAGCATTCAATAGAGTTTTTGGAAATGGTTTAGCATGAATCAAATCAACACCAAAAATCTTTTCTGGCTGTTCATCATATGCTTTCTTAACCACATGCGCCATCTTACCAGAACCAATAACAAGTACCTTGTCTTCAGTAACTGTATCACTCATGACACGATAGTCTAGATCATTTATAAAATTAGTTACTTCTAATTCTGGTTGGTCGTGGCGGTCAAAACGAATGTAGCACAACTCTGGTTTATGTAATAGTTTCTTTGCCAATCGTGTTGCAGTTCCAGCATCTGCGGTGGTATAAATGTTGCAGTTGATAATAGAACGCAGACACGCAAAATCTTCTGTGATGTAGTGAGTTGGACCAGCATCAGCATAACCAATACCAATACCTACTGACATGATACAGATAGGTAAGTTCATCATACTTGGACCAGTTTTGATCTGTTCAATAGCACGAAGAGAAATAAATGGTGCCATTGCATAGCAGAATACTTTCTTGCCTTGCAGTGCCAGACCTGTGGCAATATCAATCATTGCCTGTTCAGAAATACCACAGTGAATAAAGTTCTCTGGATATTTTTCACGCAGCACATCTAATGCTGCTGCACCAAAGTCAGCAGATAAAAAGTAAATGTCTTTATCTGTCTCTAACTTCTTAGTAATTTCTTCAATAAAAGCATCACGCTGTAGCATCATTAATCTCCTTACGGCACTGTTCAATTTGTTCTGGTGTAATAGCTTGCATGTAATGCCACTCAGGTTTATTCTCCATCAATGAGAAACCTTTACCTTTGACTGTATTACATAAAATAATTTTTGGTTGATATGCTACTGCATCTAAAGCAGCAACAATTGATTCTGGTTCGTGTCCATCAACTGAGTATAAATCGAATGGAAACCCTGTTAACTTTTCACGGATACTATTGAGCATTAGGCAATCATCTGTCTTACCAAGAATGATAAGGTTATTGATGTCAATGAAGATGGTCATGTTTTTTATTTGACGGTGAGCAACAAAAAGCAATGCTTCCCATGTTGAACCTTCATACAGTTCACCTTCAGAGATGACTGTGTAGATGTGTTGATCTGGATTTGCAATTGCCATACCTGCACCAACACCAACACCATGTCCTAACGAACCTGATGTCATATCAATACCAGGAATGGAAATGTTACCGAAGACACGAAGACATGATGGTAATCCTTTACCCCAATTGTCCCAATCTTCTTTTGGTAGAACCCCAAAGTGTTTTAGTATAGGATATAATGCTACTGTGGCATGACCTTTACTAATCAATACTTTGTTGTTGAATTTGTTTTTACTATGATTGAAGTTCATATAACCACCATGATATAAAGTGGCTACGATATCAAGCATTGAAAATGTAGAACCTGGATGTCCTTGTTCCACTTCCACAAACTTCTCAAACAATTCTTTGCGGTATTCATTAGCAATCTTTTTTATAAAACCTAATTCATGAGAATCCATTATCAATCTCCAAGTAACTTGCGTTTCAATTTAATCTGCGACATTTCTTCAATGTTTTGGCGTGAATCTAAACCAAACTTTGTCTCTACCAAATCTAAGAATGGTTTGTGTGAGAAGTATTTGTGCCATGCCTCATCACGGAACTTTAAAACTTCAGGACCAGTAAGAGTTTTGGTACGCAGTGGTCTGCAATCGTATGATAAAAAAGCATACTCTTCAAATGTTTGGGGCAGTTCCCAATCGTTTGCCATAGCATCACGATGTAAAGCAGAACCTGGCAATGCCATTGCAGCATAGAAGTTTGCATGTTCACAATTCAACTCAAGTGCAAGGTCTAAAGTCTCTTGCATAGTTTCATATGTATCTTCAGGGAATCCAAACATGTAGTTACCAAGAATATTGATGCCAGCATCTTTGATATCTTTTACAATTTCATAGATGTCCACATCTTGAAACTTACCCTTCTCAATCTCAAGGCGCACATTACGGTTACCCGCTTCAATACCAAGACACAACCAATTTACCCCTGCTTTTTTAAAGAGTTCAAGTTGATCTTTACGTACAGAATCTACACGTGCATATGCCCAAATGTTAAATTTGATACCTCGTTGAACCAGACCTTGTAGAATAGGCACATAATATTTTTTATTCAGGAAGAACATTTCATCAGTCAGGCGCAGTGTACGTACACCAGACTCCCAAAGATACTCCAACTCTTTGAGCATCAATTCAGGTGACCAGAAACGCATACCTCTTGAGTCTGATGCAACAGCAGGATCAAATGATGTACGATTCACAATGTTAATCATGCAGAAACTGCAACCAAATGAACAACCTAATGATGTGTAGATGGCAGCAAATGGTGTGCGACCTTCATCTTTAAAATAGTTGTGCCAATAATGAGCACGATACTTGTCTAATAGTTTACCGTTGGATGGTAGTAAGTCCCATGCATAACCTGGCATTACGCGATCCATATCAGCAGTCTGTACAAGTCTACCTGACGCACCCTTTGCAGGTAACCCATTCTTCTTGTATACCAAACTGGATACTTTATCCAACTCATCTTCAAGATTTGTTTGAAGTAATTCTAATAAACCATAGACACCTTCATTGATGAACACAAAATCAATAAAGGGAAAACTAATTGTTTCATATGGCATAGCAGATGCATGTGAACCAATGAATACAATTTTGATATCGGGATGTGATGCTTTGAGTTGTTTAGCAAGAGCAGTAGCACCGATCATCATCGTGGTGCCAGAGTTTGGATTTTGTCCATAGAGAACAAAGACTGCTAATCTAGATTTGGTTGCAGCAATCTTATCTGATGCAGTCACATCATCACATGGTTCAGCATCAAAGTCCAAGATACATGGGTCGTAACCATCAACACGAAGTGCACTTGCTAATAACAGTGCCCACGTTGGAGGTTCAATTGCTGCATATTTGTTTGCTAAACCTTGATATGCTTTGGCAGCACTGCTTGGTATAACAAAAGTTACTGTCTCACCACCCATAATAAATCACCTTTTTAATGTAATGTTCTGTTCTTTATTTCTTCTATGTATTGAGTTAGTTCTTCCATACTAAATGCTTCTGATTCTTCTTCCGCATCCGACTCTTCTTGCTGGTCTTTAAGAAGTTGTTCAATCATTCCTTCCGATTTTTCCATCTCAATTAAAGTTTTAGTAACTAAATTATCATAGTATTCAATCATTGAATCTTTAGGTTCAATAATAGTAACGATGTCTGTGTTGTATATCAGGGCACTATTATCTTTAATCAATTCAACGGGTAGCCAAGGCATCATCATCAACACAGTCTGACCTGTGGGCATACGACGATAGATTAATCTCATTGGATCAGCAAGAAGAACTGTCTCTTCTTCATCTTCACCTATCATAGATGCCATGACATCTTCACCAGTTTGCATTCTTATAATTTTTACATTATGCATCTTTGACCTCTATGTTGTAGAATTTATATTTGAACTTTTCTTCATCATATATTTTAACTCTTTCAATGAAGTGTTTCAATGTAAAATTCACATGCTTACCTACACGAAAATCATCTGCAATATCAAACAGTACAGCTTCCTTTTTATTGTCACCTATTCTAAGTCCACGACCAATTGATTGTAAGTTACGTACTCTGGATTTGCTTGGAGAAGCAAAGATAACGTTGTGTAAGTTTCTAATATTGACACCAGTACTAAAAGTACCATAAGACGCAACAATAATTGCATTGTTTTCTTTCTCCGTAATCTCTCTAACTGACTCACGAATCTCTACATCAGTACCACCATAGACAAAAAATACATGGCGGTTTTTTGCCTTCTCAGCGATCATAGAATGTAATTGTTTACCATGTTTCTCAACCAACTGAAACAGTACTAAAGAATTACCCTCTAAGGATAGAACTAGATTACGAATGAACTCATTTCTTTGCTTGCTTCTTACTATATATCCTATCTCATTTAGATAGTCCCACGACTTAGATTCTTTACAAATAGCCTCAGAGTATTTTAGAACCAGGCATTTGATTCTGAAATCTGCCAACTGTTTATTCTCAATTAGTTCAGATGTAGTTGTGGATTTAAATACCGGACCAAACAATCCTTCCAGAACTAACTTGTGGGTCTGTGTACCATCCAATGTTCCTGTACAACCAATACGATATGATGCATTGGTCAACCCTGTCATAATCGTAGTCAAAGACTTGGCTTTGAATAGATGAGCCTCATCCCCAAATACAAAATCAAACTGTTCAAAATATTCTGTGGGATTCTTATAGATAGATTGCCAAGTTGTTATGGTCAGAAACTTGTCAGAATCTTTATCTTTACCGGAGTATTGACGATGACAGAACTTATCAGAATCGTAACCGTAGTCTTTAAAGTCTTTGAACATCTGCTCAACCAAAGATGTTGTCGGAACAATAAGCAATCCTTTTTTGTGTTCTTGTTGTTGCAGATACCGAAGTATGATATATTGAATCAATGATTTGCCTGATGCCGTTGGTGATACCAACATCATTCTTTTCTCACGAACTGCACGGACAAATGCTTTTAATTGATAGTCTCTGACCTCATGTGGGAGAGATAATGAATCAACAAACTGTTGTGCTTCAACCAAAGAAAAATTTTCGGTGCAACTAATCTTTGAATCTATTTCTATTTTATAGTTTCGTTCCTCACAGAACTGTTGTATGTAAGGAACGACACCATGATAAATGGTAAAATATTTTAGATTAAATAATCTTATTTTCCCGTCCCATACTTTGGATTTATATTGCGGCATAAATTGATAACCAGGAACATAAAATTCAAAGTATGAAGATAGTTCTTGTGCTATACTTCTTTCACAAACACAATGTATAAAAGCTTCATTTTTTTTATGTAATATTATATCTGGTTGCATGTTTACAATTATTTAAATGCCATCGGTTTAAATTACCAATATTTGTTTTCTTCTTACAATGAGGGCATTCATAAATTAACTTATTAGTTTTTGCCATAGATTCTTTTCGCCATTCACTGTCGTAACCTTTTTTAACATAATTATTAATTAGCCATCTATCTTTGTAATCGGGATTATTTTTTCTCCAATTTTCCCAATATTCTTTTTTTATTTTTGATTGATTTGGATTAGAAACGCCCTTATTCCAAGCTTCTTGTAGACCTTTTTTTCCTTTATTGGGTGGTGGAATAAATTTACTATATTCTAAAGTAGATACATTTAATGGATTGTTCTTACACCACGCAGTGATACTAATGACGAATTCGTTATTTGCGTCTGAATAAATAGACATGCTGACATTCCTTTGCAATGTTAGAGTATGTGAGGGCTGCAACCCTGCGACATACACCTATTTATAATAATCATGCACCCTGTATGAATCTTTCCCAATCAATAAATGATTTTAATTCCCATGCACGATTATTTAACTCCTTCAAAATAGCATTACAGACATCAACAATCTCTTCATGAAGTAATTTACTTGCCAAATACTTGTTGATATCTTCATCTGATTCAAGGTAATATGAGATGTCAGCTTTTAATGTGAAAGGAAAAGGTTCCCACCCATGTCTCTTTAAATCATCATCGTCAAGTTTACCAGTATAGTATTCCCACTTTAACTTCTTCATTCTGTTGTATTTAAATTCAGCATCCTTGGCTTGAAGCCTGTGATGTGATAATATATTTAAATACTTACTGTGAAGTTTAGGGATTTCAATCAAGGCTTTGCCGGGTTCAGTTCTATCAATGATAGAATCGTTTGCCCACGCCTGTAATAATTCGTCAAGCTTACTCATTTCGAACCTCCTACACGGAGTTTATCACATAGTTTTTATTTTGTCAAGTACTTTTTATTAATTTTTCTACATTAAAATAGGTAAACCTAAATGTAGCGTCTGCGGTGATGACTGTATCTGGACTGTCTGTTGCACTAATTGTGAAACCAGACAAAGATATTGGGAAAAGATCAATGAAATTAATCTTAAAGTAGGGAACGTTTGATGCAGATAATAGTGTTACTGAACCATCAGAATACTGTGGCAGTGAAGACTTAGCTGCGACAGTAAACTTATTTAAGTTACCTAAGTTTTTATACTCTTCATATTCTGTTGGGAATGTCAAGGCACGTAACCAATCATGAACCTCCAACCAAGCTTTCAATTCCATGTCTACCAAGAATGTAATGTTCAAGGTATCATAGATTGCTTTTTCACCTGGGGCATACAACTCTACAAAAGGATTGTTTACCGGAATCTCAGATGTAGAGAGACCAGGTAACGTAATCATCTGGCAGAAGTATTGTATGTTTGGAATCCTAGAGAAGTTCAACTGAAACTTGTTCGGTTGATACATGTTAGGATTGGATGGATTTCTATTGAGTGCTGTCATATGTGTATTTATAAGCAAAAAAAGAGACACCCGAAGGTGTCTCTCTAAAGTCCACTCTTAACGGTGGTTTAATTTACATCAAGTTGGCAATACGGAATGCACGGTAGTAGTTATTCAACTGTGTATTCAGTGCGCCAAGACCTTGACCTGTACCTTCAGCAAAAGGATTAGCAACCAGACCGTAACGAGTCTTGAAGCCGATCTTAGGCTGGAATGTACCAGTGTCAACAGCACGAACCATTTGCAGAGGAACGTATGGGCAGTAGAAAATACCTGCGTCATAAGCATTCGTACCTTTGTAACCAACAACAGCAAACTCGGAAGTTGAGCCAGTTGGGAAGTATGGATCGATGTAGACTTTGATACGACCAAAGATAGTACCAGCAAATGTGTTGCCAGTATCATCAACAGTCAACGATACTTGACCTTGCAGAGCCGATTGATAATCGAGAATGCCAGCCATTGCCAGTGCAGATGCAACATCCGATGAACACATCATGATGTTACCTTTGCCACGACGAGTCAGCTTGGCGATTTGATTAGCTTCACGCTCAATTTGGAACGCCAAACCTTTGATCTTTTCAACCATCCAACGACCATTTGAGTCGGTGTCAAGGTTAAACACACCAGCAGTAGTTGTACCAGCTTGTGCGCCAGGCTTTGCTACTTTGTAGATTGTACGGATAACTTCACGGTTGATCTCAGCCAGAATTTCAGCAGACAAAATGTTTGCCAATTCAGTCTCAGCGTCCAGACCGTGAACTGCTTTCAAGTCTTGTGCAAGTTCCATCGAGTATTCAGCTTTCAAAGCACGTGTACGTGCAGTGACAGTTACTTTCTCGATTGAGAATGCCATTTCTTGGAATGTGTTACCAGCAGCACCGTCACCCAAGGCTTCAGCGGAACCAGTTGTCATTGCGCCAGTAGGAGCAGCGTTACCTGTGAACAGATAGTCGGTGGTGTTACCAGCAACAGTCATGCTCGAAGCAACGATAGCACCGTTAGCACCAGAGAATGCAGTGTTAGCTTCGTTGTAGAAAGCTTCAGTACCACCTTGCGATGCATACTTAGTACGCATTGCGAAGATCAGACCAGTAGGACCTGTCATTGGCTGAACGCCGCAAACGTCATACGCAATCAGATTAGGCAATGAACGACGAACCAAACTGATAAGGATTGGATCGAAACCAGCAACAGGGCCAGCAGCAGCAGCACCGCCACCGAAACCACCTGTACCAGCAAAGTTAGTTGGGGAACCTGCTTCGTGCAGAATACCAGCTTCTTTCATCATCTCTTGAGCTTGGTTCTCAAGAATGACAGCGGTAACAGCTTTACGATAGGGGTCTTTAATAGGAGCCAAGTCTGGATGATCCAGAACCGATGCCCACTTTTGTTGTGTATGTTCAGACAAATACATTTGTATCTCCTTGATTATTTAAATTTTTGTTTTCGAAATCGCTTGCGATACCATTGCGACATAAGGATCGGCAATCACTTTCTTGTCTTCGGTATCTTCAAATTGCTCTTGAAGATGTGATACACTTGCCTTCTGGATACCAGATGGGAAGTAATTCTCACGCAATGTTTCGAGTTTCTCTACAAACTCTTCCTCTGTGGAAAAGTCAACACTCTCTGCGAGTGATTTGATTTTCTCTACTTGTGTTGCGGTCAAACCGTCACATACTTCTACTGTCAATTGTTCTTTAATAGCTTCTGTCAAAGCCTTTTTATATTCAATGTTAGTTTCGATTTCTTCGTTCAACTTAGTTTCGAGGTCTTCTACTTTAGCAGCCAACTCTTCTACTAGGTCAACTTTGTCTTCGGGAACATTGATATAGTTTTCTGCAAACAGATTACGTAGACCCGCAATGAAGTCTTCAGTGATTTCAGAACGCAGACCGCTTTCGATAGCGATTTGATTCTCTTCCATCCACTGCTCTACTACGTAGTTCAGGTAGTCATCTACCTTCTCTGTCAGATCGGTTTTGATTGTCTCAACTGCTTCTTCGAGCATGTCGGCATATTGAGATTCGATTTCTTCTTGAATTTGTGCAACACGGTCTAGGACACGTGCTTCGAAAATTGTTGATGCTTTAGCTTTGAAGTCTTCCGAAATGGTAGAGTCATCGCCGAACAAAGAATCAACATCTTCTTTCATTTTTTTCTTCATCATCTTATATGCTTCTTCAACCGATTCTTGATCTTCATCAATCAACTCTTCGTCTTGCTCTTCATCTTCGCGCATGGTTTTCTTACCACCAGCAGGATGATTCTGAGTATCAGATGATGCGGCAGAAGGTTTAGTTGTAGGGGCAGTTGCAGACTTAGCACCTTTGGTTACATCGATTTTATTCGAATCATCCATAGGTTTAGAATCTTGAGGTGTAGGACCGCCCATGTCTACAGTAGTAGCACCTGGAAGTTTTTGCATTGGCATAGCAGGAGCGGAACTCTTGCTACCCGCAAGGATTTCTGCCGCTGCTTCCATGAGTTTGTTTGTTGCCATTGGATATCTCCTTATGATTTCTTATTTATAAATTTTAAAGTTTAGATAGGTAATTTTCAAACAGTTTGAGCGCAACTTCCTCTATCTGACGGGGAGATGCAGCACGAATTTGTCTCTTAGCGTTGTCAATATCCACTTCAACAAAACGACCTTCGACGAACAACCATTCTTTGTTTTCCATAATACCCTGAACAAAGGCACCTGGAGCCGATGGGTCAGCCACAATGTCTGCTGCTGTAGCTAAACGTAGATCATCCTGCACCAAGTTATAACCTTCTTTGGTCATGACAACAGAACCCATAGCGCGAGAAGATACACCAAGATTAACCCCTGAATCGATAAAGTTTTTAACAATTTGACCATACGGTGTCTCCAGTACAAGTGCTTTACCACGAAAGGTATTACCATCTTCTACAAGACTTACAATCTTATGTGACACACGTTCCAGATTCAATGACGGTGTATCGGGATGTCCAAGTTCACCAAGGGCACGATTAGTATCGATGTAATCTTTGGTGTAACGTGCCACTTCTTGGCGCAGAGTATCCATCTTATACATGCGGTTATTACGGTTGACTTCATCACCAACTAGAAACCGACCTTCAATGTACATGTTCTTTTTACCACTCTCGGTGGTTTCGGTAAGATACTTAACCTCTTCTATATGTTCTTTAATTAACTTCATGGAATAGAAACTCCTGTGTATGGATCAACATTATAAGTTGCAACCTTAGCAACTTCCATAACAAAAGTACCTCCAGTAGTAATGGTGATTACCATGCTACTACCGTTATTACTATTAATCGCGGCACCAAAATCATCAAAACGCATTTCACCTGCACTGTGTAGAGCAAGTAACGGGAAACCATTTCGTGAAAGAGTAATGCTGCCGTTGGTAGACCAAGAGATGCGTCTAATGTCGGCAGCAGATACTGTTTCGGTGGTTGCATTTGCTCTCAGATCAGTTAGTGCAATTGTGGCTGTGCCAGGATCGCATCCAGTGATA
>Ga0214919_10001486_pt1 | contig 38232 bp, 33 predicted proteins | sample LL1503_MetaG_FD_177994 | JGI IMG/M metagenome (GOLD analysis project Ga0214919, IMG submission 177994) | Freshwater microbial communities from Lake Lanier, Atlanta, Georgia, United States - LL-1503 | ecosystem: Environmental > Aquatic > Freshwater > Lake | place: USA: Georgia | collected...
AAAGAGAATATCACCTTGTTTGACGGCCTGTCCTTCTGCATAAGCTCTTTCCAAAAGGATACCGCCAACTCTAGCGCGAACCTCAATTTCTCGAGATCCTGAAATCCGGCCTGCATATTCATATTCCAAGGGAACGTCTTTGGGATTCATTTCCTGAACAATAACCCCAGGGGGTGGGGGCATCATGGGGCCTTGCGTTTTTTGAGCGAAATACCATCCACCAAGACTTAATACGGCTAAACCAATTAAAATCCGATAAACTTTTTTTAGCTTTTTAAATCGTCTGGTGATGGCTAATCCATTAAACATTACGATCATAAGTTTGAGGAAAGCTAAAACGTTGACCTTTACTGTTGTGAAATTCATTAGAAAAATCTCTTTTGAAATTTATAGTGCGTTTAGCTTGATTCAAGACTTAAAAAAACGACTTCCGAACATCATCATAAAATTAATTCTAAAATTCAACCCCAAGTTTATTTAATTCATCTTTACAAAATTCGGCTGTGACAAATTGGATACCATGCATACCGACTTTTTTGGCGCCTTCAATATTAATAAGTAGATCGTCTATAAAAACACACTCTTCTGCTTTTAAATGATATGTCTTTAAAAGATAACGATATATTTCCTCATCAGGTTTCAAAGCCCCAATATCAGCGGAAATAACCATCCCTAAAAATTTATCAAAGAGTGGATAGCGTTGTCTTTCAAAATGAATAATTTCGCGGACATTATCAGTGATGGAATAAATCGCAAACCCTTTATTGTGTAGTTTATCTAATAATTCAAAGCTTCCTTCGATCGGGGATAAAGACAATTTTACTTCTTTCATCAATTCTTCTAGTTTGGAAATCGAAATGCCCAATTCTTGGTGATAGAGAAAAATAGCCTCTTTTTCAGTCATTTTCCCCCTATTAAGATCCATCCATGTGGAAGATTTAAAAATTTTTTGATTTAATTCATATGTGTTTGGGTGATTTGGAAATACCTTGCTCACAGTATCGTAAGGTGCCCATTTCAAAAGCACATTACCAATATCAAAAACTATATTCTTTATCATGCGCACTTCCTGGAAAGCATATAAATACTGCATAAATTTTATTTATACTAAGGTGCTATAGAGACATCTACAACATATGATTCTAAGACAATTGAGACTTTTTACTGCTTTTAAGTTTTAGATTCCTTGTTCTTTTGTCCCTGTCCGTGTTAAATTGCGAAGTAACTTCTAACCAAATGGAGGGGCTTTTTATGCTAGATTTAAAACAAGGAATAAAATATCCGGTTTTGCCGCTGCGTGATATTGTTGTCTTTCCTCATATGATTGTACCTTTATTTGTGGGCCGAGAGAAATCTGTCAGGGCTCTTGAAGAAGTTATGCAAGGAGACCATAAACAGATCCTTCTTGTAACGCAAAAGAATGCTGCTCACGATTCCCCAGAGGCACATGACCTTTATACAGTTGGAACTGTTGGTACGATCTTACAATTGCTTAAGCTGCCCGACGGGACCGTAAAGGTTCTCGTCGAAGGAATAAAGCGCGTCAAGGTTCTGAAATATGATCTGCAAGAAAGTTATTTTGTGGCGCATGTTGAGGATATCATTGAACTTGAAAATGATAATGAGGAAATGGAGGCCCTTTGCCGAACAGTCATTTCTCAATTTGAACAGTACATAAAGTTAAACCGCAAGATTCCTCCGGATGTTTTGGTAACTATTAATCAAATTGATGATCCGGCGAAACTTGCCGATACAATTGCCTCATATTTCACTCTTAGAATCTCTGATAAGCAGGTTTTGCTTGAAACTGCAAACATAAATGAGCGGTTAGAAAAGGTTCTAGAGTTCATCGAGAATGAAAACAATGTTCTTCATGTTGAAAGAAAAATACGCACTCGTGTTAAAAAACAAATGGAAAAAACACAGAGAGAGTATTACTTAAATGAGCAACTCAAGGCTATCAATAAGGAATTGGGTGAGGGAGAAGATGGTAAAGATGAGGTTTCAGAATTAGAAGATAAAATTAAAAAAACTAAACTTTCTAAAGAAGCCAAAATAAAAGCTGCATCAGAGGTTAAAAAACTAAGGACGATGAATCAATCGTCCGCAGAAGCAACCGTTGTAAGGAATTACCTTGATTGGTTGTTATCAATTCCTTGGCAACACCGCAGTAAAGTTAAAAGAGACTTAAAAGAAGCTGAAGCTATCTTAAACAGAGATCACTATGGTTTGGAGAAGGTTAAAGAGAGAATCCTTGAGTATTTAGCGGTTCAAGCACGTGTTGGCAAGGTAAAAGGTCAGATTCTTTGTCTTGTTGGTCCCCCCGGTGTTGGTAAAACATCATTGGGTAAATCAATTGCTCAGGCAACAGGGCGAAATTTCGTGCGTATCTCTTTAGGCGGTGTGCGGGATGAGTCAGAGATTAGAGGCCATAGAAGAACCTATATTGGATCAATGCCTGGTAAAATTGTCCAAGGTATGAAAAAAGGAAAAAGTTCTAATCCTTTATTCCTCCTTGATGAAATTGATAAACTTGGAAGCGATTGGCGCGGTGATCCGGCTTCGGCACTTCTTGAGGTATTGGATCCGGAACAAAACGCAACCTTTAATGATCATTATCTTGAGGTTGACTATGATTTATCAGATGTAATGTTTGTGACAACGGCAAATACACTCAAAATGCCACAACCGCTTCTTGATCGTATGGAAGTGATCCGTCTGCCTGGTTATACCGAAGACGAAAAGATGATGATTTCTAAAAATCATTTGATACCAAAACAGATGGAAGCTCACGGTTTAAAAAAATCCGAACTGATTATTCAGGACGAAGCGTTAAAGCTTTTGATACAAACCTATACTCGTGAAGCTGGAGTTAGAAACCTTGAGCGTGAAATTGCGAATCTTTGCAGGAAAGTGATTAAAGAGATTTTGGTAACAGAGCAAAAGACCATAGAGATAACCAAGGAAAACCTTGGACAATTTGCGGGTGTGCCGCGTTATCATTATGGCCAGGCAGAAGAAGACGATGCAGTTGGTGTTTCAACAGGACTAGCCTGGACAGAGGTTGGTGGAGAGTTAATGTCAATAGAAGCCATCATTCTTCCCGGAAAAGGAAAACCTTTGTTCACCGGTAAACTGGGGGATGTCATGCAAGAGTCCATCCAGGCTGCTTTAAGTTATGTACGAGTACGCTCGCATCATTTTGGATTGAAATCGAGTCTATTTGAGAGAAGGGATATTCACATCCACGTACCTGAAGGTGCCATTCCTAAAGACGGTCCTTCGGCGGGTGTTGCTATGTGTACAGCGATTGTTTCGGCTTTTACAGGGATTCCTGTTCGAAAAGATGTGGCGATGACAGGTGAAATCACTCTGCGTGGCCGTGTTCTTCAGATTGGCGGTTTAAAAGAAAAGCTATTGGCCGCCCATAGAGGCGGTATTAAAACGGTAGTGATTCCGGTTGATAATGAAAAAGATTTGGCTGAAATTCCGGACAATGTAAAAGCGGGTCTTACAATTATTCCCGTTCGAACTGTGGATGATGCTTTAAAGATCACGTTAACATATCAACCAAAACCGATTGCATTTGAAGAACTTGATGCCGAGGAGAATAAACGATTCAATTCGGAAAAAGACGATAAAACCGTAACAGTGATGTAATAGGGTCAGATTTTGTTTTCCATCGATGAACGACTGGAAAAGGGCAAGTTTCTTATAAAAAACTTGTCCTTGTGTCGTGTGTTACTTCAAGACGACAGCAGGTTCCCGTGGCTGGTTTTGGTGCCTTGTTTTTCTGATGTCACAGAAATCTATCAGCTTGAACCTGAGCAGCAGCATATATTGATTGAAGAAATTTCTTTGGTTTCCAAAATCCTTCAAGATTATACGAAAGCAGATAAAATCAATGTAGGTGCCTTTGGCAACGTGGTACCTCAGCTTCATATTCATATTGTGGCACGATATAAAACTGATTCAGCCTGGCCTGATCCTGTGATTGGTCTAAAAGGATCCGCTCCTTATTCTTCTGAAAGAAAAGACCAAATAATCAGTGACCTGAGTCGGTTATTATCTTTTTAATTTGCTCATACCATAGCTTATACAAAAAAATTATAAAAATTTTACATAACCCTCTAAATTCTAAAATTTCCGGATCCGAAATTAAAGCTTAAAAAGTCTAAAATGCGCAACGATCGGGTAGTTGTTTAAAATGTTCTCTATTTTTACTCCGCAACATATATTGTGAATAATCAAAAAGGCTTTCCCATCGGCTGTTTTTTGATTGCTTAGTAATCCGATGTGATGTTGTCCGGAACCTAAATCCCATACGATTATATCACCAGGTTTGTATTCTTTATCACCCTCGGTAACTTCCATGCCTTTAAGTTTAAAAAAGGCAACTAAATTGTGTACGCGTCTGTGATCGATATTTTTGTCGATCGTTTGGAAGCCTCATTTCTTGGGGTATGCATCCCTATTCAATTTCATGCTTTCGTGAACATCTTTTTGCAGATCAATGTTAATAGTTCGCATGGCTCGAATAATAACGTCTGTGCAAACTCCTTCATGCATGGGAACGTCTCCCATGGGATATTTGAGTTTCTTGTAACTTGGATTATAGATTGTAGTAAGGCCAACTTGTTTAGTGGCGGCTGAAATCATATCATCAATTTTGTTTTGTAAGGGCTGAGATAGGTTTTTAATTTGTCTAGAGGGACAGGAAGCCGATAATTGCGTTAAGAACAGAGTGTGATTGAATAATAATGAGGCAAAAATTATATATAAAATTTTCATTTGATTTATTATTAATGTCTTAAATCTTGATACATAAATATACTCGAATATATAAAATGTCTACAAGATTCTATAGTGTGAAAGTTTTTTCTAAACTTTGCGTTCTTTCTTTAATGAAGAGGTCTCGGTCAGGTTGAACCAAATGCCGATGGACAAAAGGACGGTAGTAGCGATGACGGTATAAACCGGCACAAAACTATCGTTAAAGAAATAGCTGGACAGGAACATAAAAACACCGGCAACGCTGCCGATGGTAAATTCAATGGTGGCAGAACTGGTGCCAAGGTAATCATTACACGACGTAAGTGCCAGGCTGTTACAACTGGTGATAATGGGGCCGGACACCAAACAACTAATAATCATTGTTCCAACGATGCTGACAGGGTTAAAGGGTAAAATACCGGCCAATATAGCACAGACCAAAGCTCCATACCCCACATAAATAAGCATACTGGTATTGAGGATGCTGGGAACGCTTGTGTATTTTACAAACCACCTGTAAAAAACCAGGCCCAGAAAATAGACGAAAACGAGCAATCCTTGGTTGAGCGAGAAAAGCGTTGGGCTAAAGTTAAAACCGTTAATAAAAATAAAAGAGGCATGAGTGATAAAAACCATATAAGACGCATTAACCATGGCAAACAACAAGACATATTGCATAAACAAACGATTGGTTAAAATCGATGACAAGGCCTGATAGGACTGTCTCCATTCAAATGGTTTTGGAGTTTGAAGAGTTTCCGGCATACATTTTAACAAAATTCCTAAAAGAAAAGTTTGCAAGATGCCAAGAAACAGAAAATTATAGCGCCAGCTTAAATAGTTTGCAACATAGGCACCAATAATAGGGGCGACTGCTAAGGCAAAAGGCATGCTCATTTCCAAAAGTGCTAACTTTTTAGCACGGGCTGTTCCTTGATAAAGGTCACAAATAACCGCCATGGTAACTGTTAAAATGGCTCCAACCCCTAAATATTGAATCACTCTCATGAATAAAAGCCATTCAATCGTCGGGGCAACCCAACATCCAAATTGTCCAACAATCATAAAGTAGCAAGCGGGAAGGAAAAGGCGTCTGCGGCCATAACAATCCGACAATGGACCCCAGAACAAAGGGGCCATCGTGGTTAAAACGGTGCTTATAATAAATAATAACTGCACCATAAATTCGGTTGTATTCAAATCAACCATAATAGTTGGAGCAAGCGGCAGGTGAATATCCATGGACATACTGCCTAGAATATTAGAAATAATCAATAAAGAGATGATAAATCTAGGATTCTGAAGTGTTAAGTCTGCTGTCATGGGAACACAAGATTAAAGGTTATGGATCGCTTCCGCGTTTTTTATGGTACCAAATACGACGCACTTTTCCAAGCCCACAACCTCTAACGCTTTTTCTCCTCAAGAATTTCGTTAATTTGTGAATCGTTAAAAAGATAGGTCTCATTACAAAATTCACATGTCACGCTGATTTGATTATCTAGGATCATGTCTTTTATATCTTCTTCACTAAAACTGACCAAGATCTGTTCGATTCTGGGTCTTGAGCAATAGCATTTCGCGACAATATTTTTTGAGGGCAAAACATGAACTTCTCGTTCATGAAAAAGCCTATAAAGAAGATTATCCGCTGATAAATTTTGATCTAGAAGTTCTTTTTTTGTAATTGTTCCAAGCAAACTTAGGTTTGTAATCCAATCATCTTCATCTTGCTCATTTTCAGTTTCTGTTTGCTCGGAAGAAGAGGGAAGCTTTTGTAAAATTAAAGCAGCTGCTGAATACCCATCAAGAGAATAATCTGACTTTGTTACAACAACCAAACCTGTTGCTAATTGATCCGATTGGCGGAAAAAATGGTGCATACAATCAGATAGCGTCGAACCCGATAATTCCACAATAGCCTGATATTTTTCAACTTGCGAATCAAGATCAGCTGTAAAAACCAAAAAGGCGTTTTCAAAAAGTTGAGTAAGGCCAGGAGCGTTATTTGTTTCCATTAAAAGCTTTTCAAGAGCCTCATTATCCCACTTTGCGCAGGCTCTAATCTCGCCCTCGCTGGTAATATCCACAACCATCATCTTGAGAATTTTACCATTGGTGATTTGAAGTGTAAAAAGTCCATTGTTCTTGGTGTTAATTGAAAGAACAATACCTATAGCAATTAATTCTGATAAATAATGGTTAACAATCGATGGGTACGAGTGGCTTTTGATAATGTGATCAAGCTGATCACTCAGTCTAACAAGTTTACCTCGAACTTGTGCTTTACCAAGATAAAAAGGGGTAAGGGTATCAGAGGTCATCGTTAACGAAGAGCCCATAGTGCCCAAGCAACAAGGGGGGCTATCCACAAGCTCACTTTAAACAACTTTACTCCCAAGGTTTTTTTGGGAAACGTATTATCATTCGCAGCTCGGTTAATCACTTGATTTGCTGTGTAAGATTGGTAACTCATATCAACTATTCCCATTTTCTCTTTTTTCGAGTGGTACAAAATCACGTTCCTTTTTTCCATTATATAATTGACGAGGTCTACCGATTTTTTGAGTTGGGTCTGCAATCATTTCATGCCATTGAGCAACCCACCCAACTGTTCTAGCAAGTGCAAACAAAACTGTAAACATAGATGTTGGTATTCCCATAGCTCTAAAAATAATGCCTGAGTAGAAATCGACGTTAGGGTACAGTTTTTTTGTAATAAAATATTCGTCTTGAAGCGCAATTTTTTCAAGTTCAATAGCTAATTTAAGCAGAGGATCTTCTTTATTTCCTAACTCCTTTAAAACCTCATGACAGGTTTCTCGCATAACTTTTGCGCGGGGGTCATAATTTTTATACACGCGGTGACCAAATCCCATCAAACGGAAAGGGTCATTTTTATCTTTAGCACGCTTGATAAATTCAGGAATTCGACTGACGTCACCAATTTGGTATAGCATGTTAAGAACAGCCTCATTAGCACCTCCATGAGCAGGGCCCCATAATGCAGCAATCCCAGATGCAATACAGGCAAACGGATTGGCTCCGCTGGATCCAGCAAGGCGAACTGTCGATGTTGATGCATTTTGTTCGTGATCAGCATGAAGGATCAAAATTCGGTCCATTGCTTTTATAAGAACGGGATTATGAACGTATTCTTCGCAAGGAACCGCAAACATCATGCGTAATAAGTTAGCTGAATAACTTAAGGTGTTTTTAGGATAAATAAAGGGTTGACCTACAGAGTATTTATAGGCCATGGCTGCAAGTGTGGGCATTTTTGCGATCAGTCTGATGGATGCGATTTTGCGCTGTTCTTCATCATGAATATCTAAACTGTCATGGTAAAAAGCAGAAAGAGCACCAACAACGCCAACCATAATCGCCATGGGATGCGCATCTCGCCTAAACCCGCGGTAAAAATTACTGATTTGTTCATGAACCAAGGTGTGTTTTGTAATTGAATCTACAAACTTGGTTTTTTCATTTAAATTAGGTAATTCACCATATAAAAGAAGATAGGCAATTTCCAAGAAATCACAACCTTTAGCCAGTTCTTGAATAGGATATCCTCTGTATAAAAGGACACCTTCATCTCCATCAATAAAAGTAATGCTCGAAGCGCAACTAGCGGTTGATGTGAAGCCTGGATCAAAAGTAAAGATCCCAAGCTCATTATAGACTTGGGTAATATCAAGAACTTTGGGTCCCTCTGACCCGGATAAAACAGGCAGATCAATAGTCTTACCTGCATAAGTTAGCTTAGCAACCGATGTATTCTGATCATTTTTAATAGATTGAGTCATACTGAATTTTTCATCATTTGGGTTACTTTTGATATAGTACGCTTAGTTTGTCTCTTCAATCAAGTTTATGGCCAAACTCTTCTTAAATCAGTTTGGTATATAGGGGTTAAAGAGTTCTTAATTTTTTCAAGAAGAATAAATTTTATTAAGGTAATCGTTTTTTAATAAATTCCATGGTATAAAAAGGTAGATGCTGCAGAGTGCGTTAAGGATTAGAATCCCTTGGCTCATTTTACATCCTCGGGAGCTGTCCCTGCTGAAGCCGTGGTTTTGGCATATGGCGCCCACTTGGTCATTCGGCCACGAGAGGATCAAAATCTAACGGCTCAGGCGGCATCGTTTTTTATTGGGATCTGGCGTAAAATTCTATGACATTAAATATCCTTTCATCAACTCCATGTTTTCTTTACAAGCGACCGGTCTGGTAACGTGCAATTTGGTTATTTAACTATTTTTAAAGATCTCTTATTTTTATGGAGAGTATGAATGTCTATTATTTCTTATGAAGATTTTGAAAAGGTCCACCTTTGTTCTGGAACTGTTGTAAAAGCCGAACATTTTCCAAAAGCAAAGAAACCAGCTTATAAAGTGTGGGTTGATTTTGGTCCAGATATTGGTATTAAACAAACCTCAGCGCAGGTCACTGTGCATTATAGCCCCGAAACCCTTATTGGACGACAAGTCGTAGGATGTGTGAATTTAGGCACGCGCAACATTGCAGGATTTATATCTGAATTTTTGCTTGTTGGTTTCGCAGATGCTAAAGATGCTATCTGTCTGTTGACTGTAGACCCAAAGGTTCCGAACGGTCAAAAATTATTCTAAGCTTTGCAAGAAATGGGGAGAGAAGGCGAGTTTAACTTACTCTTTCTCTCTCGCTGGCTTTCTGATTTTAATTGTCCGCAGGCTGCCAAAATATCTTGCCCGCGAGGAGTCCTAACCGGCGACATGTATCCTGCTTTGTAAACAATATCAGCAAAGATTGCTATTTGTTTTGGCGAGGAGCACTCAAAAGATGAACCTGGCCATGGATTAAAGGGAATCAAATTGATTTTTGCAGGGATTCCTTTTATCAAACGGACAAGTTCTTTCGCGTCAGCAGCGCTATCATTCACATCTTTTAGCATGACATATTCAAAGGTAATGCGGTGGGTATTGCTAATCTCAGGATATTCACGGCAAACTTTTAAAAGCTCTTCGATCGGGTATTTTTTATTCAACGGTACAAGCACATTGCGCAAATCATTGCGGACCGCATGAAGGGATATCGCTAAATTGACACCAAGTTCTTGGCCACATTTTTTGATAAAAGGGACAACGCCAGATGTGGAAAGAGTGATGCGTTTACGTGATAGCAAAATGCCATCTTGGTCCATCAAGATTTTTAGAGCGGTACTTACGTTCTCATAATTATAAAGGGGTTCACCCATTCCCATCATCACGATATTTGATATATGACGTTTTTCAGTTGGAGTAGGCCATTCCCCGAAAACATCGCGTGCTACCATCAGCTGGCCAACAATCTCAGCAGCCGTTAGATTGCGAACCAGAGTTTGAGTCCCAGTGTGACAAAATTTACAAGTCAGAGTGCAACCCACTTGGGACGATACACACAAAGTGCCGCGATCGGACTCCGGAATATGAACGGTTTCAGCTTCTTGACCATCGAAAAAACGCAGCAGCCATTTCTGCGTGCCATCCGTTGAAATTTGAGCATCAGTGACTTTAGGTCGCTCAATAACAAATTGATCATTTAATTGTTGACGCAAAGTAAGGGAAAGGTTTGCCATTCTTTCAAAATCACGCACACCGTGATGATATAACCAATTCCATACCTGTTGAACGCGAAACTTGGGAATATCAAGTTCTTCGAAATGTTTTAAAAGAACACTTCTGCTAAGGCCAATAATATTCTCTTTGTTCATAATATGGGTAGCCAGTACTGGATTTTAAGGTTCAAAATTCTATATGGGGTAGTGTTATCAAAAATACAAGAAAAAAAGCCCCATAAAGGGGCCTTTCGTAATATCAAAGAAGCTTATTTCTATCTCTCTTCTATTTCTTCGTCGCTTAATACATCAGGAATGTCATCTAAATCTTCACCGAGATCATCTGTGTCTTCAATAAGCTCTGCGTCATCTGCGATAGCAGCATCTAGATCTTCAACAAGCTCAATATCCTCAACGAGCATTGCCTCATCCAGATTTGTATTCGTTGCTTTAGAAGTTTCAGCCGCCGCACGCCCACGACGTGCCTTTGTTTGGGTCTGTATTTCAAAAGGACTTCCACATTTAGGACATGTAATAGGAGAGCGATGTAAATCGTAAAAACGTGAAGCACAACTTTGACAAGTTCGCTTGGTTCCCCATTCTAACTTAACCACTGTTAAAAAGCCTTTCTTTTATAAAACCATAAAAACTAACAAACACTATTATGTAACTTATATAGATGAAATTGGCAATCTTTTCAATTCAAGGCGAGCTAAAAAATATCTATCATGTGTATTTTTTATAGTTATATGAGGTAAGGAGAACGTGCTCGTTTTTTGGCAATAGGGGCGCGAGCGTATTAATCAAAGATTAGCTGTGGTATTAGTTTTAAAGCCCTTTCAAATAATCATCCAGTGTAACAGGGGTTTTATTTCCGCTTCGCGTCTGATGTTTGACTGGGGTTTGTTTGAAAAAGGCCCCTGCTATTCGGGTTGGCATTCTGCTGCCTGTAGAGATTTTTGCCATAGGACGGTTGCTGTCATTGCCTGTCCATACGCCAACAACAAGGGCTTCATTGTTTTCCGATGGGGTTTCTTTATATCCAAAGAACCAGGCATCTATATCACCATTACTACCTGTTTTTCCAGCAACAGTAGGGTCAACGTTAGCCGCTCGTCCGCTTCCAAACTCAACAACGCCTCTTAGCATTTCACGCATACCTTGCAAAGCTACGCTTCCTATAATTGATTTTCCTGGGGTATCTTCATGTTTATATAAGGTATGGCCACTTTTATCTTTGATTTCCAAAATTCCATAGGGCCAAACAGCTCTTCCTTGGTTTGCAAACGTTGCATAAGCTGTTGTTAATTCAAGAAGTGTGGCTTCGCCTGTTCCAAGCGATATGGTTAAGTCGTTATTAAGATTGCTGGTAACGCCCAAGCGTTTTGCAACTTCAGCAACTTTTCTTGGGCCAATTTGTTCGGTAAGTCTAATAGAAACACTATTAATAGAACGAGCAAGCGCTTCTTTTAATGTTACCATCCCAACGCTTTTCCATTTAAAATTGCTTGGGTGCCAATTGCCCCTTGAAAAAGGACTGTCGTCTATCATTGTTTCCGGAGTCATTCCTGATTCAAGGGCGCCTAAATAGATGAATGTTTTAAAGGCAGAGCCTGGTTGACGAACAGCTTGAGTTACACGATTAAATTGACTCGATCCATAATTTTTGCCACCAACCATGGCGCGAATAGCCCCACTTGGAGTCATAGCAACGAAAGAAACTTGAGAGGTTTTTAATTCTTTGCCCATTGTTTCCAGATGTTCTAAGCAAATTTTTTCGGCGTGGAGATGCGTATTGATATCAAGGGTTGTAATAACGACAATATCCTTATCAATAGGTCCTATAATGCTTGGTATGGTTTCATAAACCCAATCTGCAAAATATTTGGCTCCTTGATTTTGATTAAGAGCTGTTGCTGAAAGTTCTTTAACACCTTGTTCAAGATACGATTGGAAGTCTTTCAAAAATCCAGCTTCAACCATAGTTTCTAAGACTAATTTTCCTCTTGCCGCTGCGCGTTTTGGATGTTGAGCTGGTGAATATTTAGAAGGTGCTTTCAAAAGACCAGCCACAACAGCAGCTTCAAATACAGTTAAGGTTTTTGCGGACTTATTAAAATATTTTCTTGCAGCAGCATCAATTCCATAGGTTCCAGAACCAAAATAGACTCTGTTTAAGTACATGGTTAAAATTTGTTCTTTTGTAAATTTCCATTCCAGCCAAACCGCTAAAAGGACTTCTTGGATTTTTCTTTTATAAGATCTGTCGTTAACTGAAAAAGATCCTTGGGTAAAAAGAATGTTTTTAGCAAGCTGCTGAGTGAGTGTGGAGCCTCCTTGAACGACACGATGAGCGCGATAGTTTGTATAAGCAGCTCTTGCAAGTCCAATGATATCAACACCAAAATGGCTATAAAATCGGCGATCTTCAACAGCCATTAAAGCCTGCGGAACATAAGGTGGCAGGTCTTGGACTTTGACCATATCTTCGTATAGATCCCCATAGGTTCCTATAATAACGCCGTCTTCTGTTTGAATAGTAACGCTTGGTTTCCTGATGTTGGCTTGTAGATTTTTAAGATCCGGAAGGTCATGGCTGAACCATAAAACGACAAGTCCAACCGCAATAATCCCCCATATACCCATCATTAGGAATAATCTAAATACACGCCCTAAGAAACTAGGGCCTTTCTTTGTTTTTTTTGTTTTAGGTTCCTTTTTTTTAGGAACCTTTTTTGGTTTTGCTCTTTTTTCTGCGTAAAGTTTCATTTAACGATACTTCTTTAGGCTTTCTTAAGTATCTAGATTTACAACCTTCAAGGCATTCGTTTGAATGAATTCACGTCTTGGTTCAACCACATCGCCCATAAGAGTTGAGAAAATTTCTTCAGCTTCTTCTATATGGTTGAGTTTAACTTGCAAAAGAGTTCTAACTTCTGGATCTAAAGTTGTTTGCCACAATTGATCAGGGTTCATTTCACCAAGACCTTTATAACGATTAATAGCGGTTCCTCTGCGACCATTTTCCAAGAAGAGTTCTGCAAGCTTTGTTGGTCCCAAAATCGTTTGAGGTGTGTCGTTTTTTCCAGATCCTTCAAATTTGCATGGCTTGTCAAATACTTCTAAAAGTTGAGTTTTTAAATGATTAAGGGATTTTATTTCCGGCATCATAAGGAAAGCTTCGTCAGTAATCCAATTTTCGCTAACCCCTGAAATGCTTTTTTCAATTACGAGTCCAACTCCAGATAACTGAACTTTCCATTTTGCTTTTGTCTTTTCAAAGCTTTGTAGGCGATTTTGAATTGTCTCAGCAGATGTCCCAGTTGGGTTTTCAAAATACCCAGAAAACAAAAGCTGTTCGATAACGTAAGAGTTATTTAAACGACGACTTAATGCCGCAACAGCATGATAGGCCCTCATCACAATATCACCTAATCTTCTCAGGTCAGCTCCGGTGATCATGATTCCTGAATCAGTTGTTAACTTGCCATCAGCAGTGGATGCTTCTAACAAATAGACTTCAAGCGCTTTATCATCTTTTAGATAAACTTCAGATTGTCCTTTTTTGACACGATACAAAGGAGGCTGTGCTATGTATAAATATCCCTTTTCAATGAGAGCACGCATTTGACGATAAAAGAAAGTAAGCAATAAGGTTCTAATGTGACTTCCATCAACATCCGCGTCGGTCATAATGATAATTTTATGATAACGGGCTTTATCTGCAGAAAATTCTTCTGGTCCAATACCGGTACCAAGGGCTGTAATTAGTGTCCCAATTTCAGCAGAAGCCAGCATTTTATCAAAACGCGCACGCTCTACGTTCAAGATCTTTCCTTTAATCGGAAGAATAGCCTGGAAACGGCGATTACGGGCCTGTTTCGCTGAACCTCCTGCGGAATCTCCCTCAACGATAAAGATTTCGCTTAAAGAAGGATCACGTTCTTGGCAATCCGCTAATTTTCCAGGAAGCGAAGCTAGGTCCAGAGCACCTTTCCGGCGCGTTAATTCACGGGCGCGTCTTGCTGCATCACGGGCAGCAGCAGCTTCTAAAACCTTTGCAACAATAATTTTAGCTTGAGAAGGGTTTTCTTCAAGCCATTGATTTAAAGCCTCAGCGACCGCATTCTCGACAACGGGCCTAACTTCGGATGAAACCAATTTATCTTTTGTTTGTGAGGAGAATTTAGGATCCGGAACTTTGATGGAAAGAACGCAGCTTAGGCCCTCTCTGGCATCTTCACCGGTAAGAGACAGCTTTAAATCCTTTTTGGGAGAGTCTTTTTTGCCTAAATCTTTTTTTCCTTGAGATGATTCGGCTACATAAGCACCAATAGTTCGAGTCAACGCACCTCTGAAACCAGCCAAATGGGTTCCGCCATCCCTTTGGGGGATATTGTTGGTAAAACACAACATTGTTTCGTGATAGCTGTCTGTCCATTCCATTGCAACTTCAACGGTGATGGAATCAGAAACGGTACGAGTTACAATTGGGTCAGAGTGAAGGGCAGTCTTTCCCCGATCAAGATATTTTACGAATTCCTTAAGGCCGCCTTCGTAATGAAGAGAAACCTCATAAATGGAATCCGGTCTTTCATCTTTTAAAAGAATATGAACGCCAGAATTCAAAAAGGCGAGTTCACGAAGGCGATGCTCAATGGTTGCCCTATCAAATTCAATATTGGTAAATGTCTCAGCGGATGGCATAAAGCGAACTTTTGTCCCTTTTTTGCCATTGGCATCACCAATCTCAGTTAAGGGACCGTCTGGAACGCCATGTGTAAAACGCATTGCATAGTGTTTTCCATTTCGCCAAATTTCTAAATCCAGTGTTTCTGATAAGGCATTTACAACCGAAACACCCACACCATGAAGACCACCGGAAACTTTATAAGAGTTTTGATCGAATTTGCCGCCGGCATGAAGCTGAGTCATAATCACTTCGGCTGCTGAAACACCCATTTCTTGGTGAATATCAACAGGGATACCACGACCATTATCCGTTACAGAAACGGAACCGTCAGCTTCGATGGTGACTGTAACCAGGTCACAGTGTCCCGCTAAGGCCTCGTCGATTGCGTTATCGACAACCTCGTAAACCATATGATGAAGACCCGTTCCGTCATCCGTATCACCGATATACATACCGGGACGTTTGCGAACCGCATCAAGACCTTTTAAAACTTTAATGGAATCAGCATTGTAATTCTGAGAAGCAGAAGTCGTCATAAAACTCAACCAGGTGTTAAAATTGCATTATCAACCGAAAAGAATTGTCCTTGTCCAATAAGAGTCTCAAACAGCAACGGATCAGTTCCTGTTAACCAGGTGTTAACGGACCCCTTACATTCTTTTTGATGATTATTTTGTAAAGCACATATCTGATCGAACAATACCACACGGTGATGAAAATCTAAATGGGCAATTACATCATCCAGCAAAAGAACGATAAGCCTATCGTCATTTCTAACTTTTTGTTGAATAAAAGAAAATATAGAGGCAATTAAAAGGATCTTTTGTTCTCCGGTTGAACACCTAGAAGCAATCATTCCTTTCGTATTGTGCACAACATTCCAATCACTTCGGTGAGGTCCTATGCGTGTTGTGCCGCTTTCCTTATCTAATATTCTATTTTTCTGGAACTCTTCCATCAATCTAGCTTCAATATCAACCGCATAACCATTTGAAACCCATTCATCTATTTCGCCTATCATCTGGCTTTTAAAGCGTGGAAAGAGGTCGTGTTGGTATTCTTGACCTTCATTTAAACGTTGCATCAGGTTTTTACGGGCAATAGCAATCGCTACACCTAAAGAGGATAATTGTTCTTCTAAAGATCTTAGCCATAAAGGATCTCCGCCTTGCCTTAGGATCTGCAGGCGTTCTCTTAAGGCATATTCATAACGATTCAATCTTTCGCTATGAAGAGGGTCTTCTGCATACACCAAACGATCGATGAATTTACGGCGTATTGACGGAGATTCTAAAAAAATTCTGTCGGTTTCAGGGGTTAACCAAATAATATTAAGCCATTCTGAAAAGGAATTTTGCCCCTTAACTGATTCGTGTTGGATTTTATGAACTCGTTTTTCTCCGCTTTGATGTGCTAAAGAAAGTTCTAGCCCCGTCGATAGTTGAACCTCATTATTTAGGATAAGAGACGTCGCCCATAATAAAGGAGAACTTTTAAGGGAAGCATTTGAAATCTCTGACAACTTTGCGCTGCGCAGGCCTCTGCCTGGAGAAAACAAAGAAATAGCCTCCAAGATATTGGTTTTTCCAGCACCATTGGGTCCTGTTAGGACAACAGGTGCTGGAATAAGGGATAAACTTAGCTCTTCGTAATTTCTAAAATGAAAAAGAGAAAGCGAATGGATACCGTCTTGCATGCTCCTCTCATTTACCAAGAAATCTTAAACCCTCATCGGCATCAGAATAAAGGTGGTGTTAATATTATTAATTGGCCTTAAAAGGACGGAGGATTCGCCGTCTGCCAATAAGAATTCTATTTCATCTGTACCAATTTGTTGGGCAATGTCGATTAAATAGCGCACATTAAAACAAATTTCAAACGCATCGTTATAAGCGAAATCCACATCTAATTCTTCCACAGCGCTACCAGAGTCAGTGCTGACTGCGGAAAGGACAGCTGAATTTTCAGAGATTTTAAGTTTGATAGCTCTAACTTTGTCATTCACAACGGTTCCAACTCGGTCAACAGCCTCAGCAAACGCTTTAGTGCTTACAATTAACACTTTGTCGTTCTCGATGGCCATCGCAGCTTGATAGTCAGGAAATGTGCCATCAACAAGACGAGAACTTAAAACGGCATTGGTGTTTGTCCCTTCTAAGGCAAACTCGACGCGTGAACCTGAAATTCCGATTTGAACAGGTTGCTCGGCTTCATCAAGAAGCTTTCGAATTTCAGTGATTGTTTTTCTGCCAATAATAATCTCAGGCATGCCAAGAGATCCTTCGGGCGCTTCGCATTCAACGCAAGCGAGTCTATGCATATCCGTTGCAACGGCTCGTAAAATATTCTTTCCGTCCACAGTAAGGGTGTGAAAATGAATACCATTTAAATGATAACGGGTTTCCTCCGTTGACATAGCAAAGCGCGTTGTATCAATCAAATGCTTTAAAATTGGTGCAGGCAAGGTGAAATGATGAGTCAGATCGCTATGCGTTAGTTGAGGGAAATCATCAGCAGGCAGCGACGGCAATTCAAATCTTGATCTTCCTGAGCTGACTGTTAACTGTGAGGTCTCTGGATTATAATGCAATGTAATTCCTGTTGAATCACTCAGTTTGCGCACGACCTCATAAAGAAGATGGGCCGGCACACTGATTGTTCCGGGTTGTTCAACGTTTGCTGAAACAGTTTCAATTAAAGCTATGTCCATATCTGTTGAGGTCAGCAATAATTTATTTGGAATAGCAGTTAAGAGTACATGGCTTAGGATTGGTACTGTTGTTCTTTTTTCAACAACGCTTTGTCCATGCGAAAGGGCTTTTAGAAAAGGGGATTTTTCTATAATAAGTTTCATAATTGAGAAGCCTATAGGTGTAATTTTAAGAATTTTGAATTTTTCAGACCCCTTATGAATAGCACAAAGAAACCCGAAAGGCGAAGAGGGAAAGTTGAAAAGCTCTCCTACTTATTCAAAAGCTCCAACACATAAGGCAAAATACCACCTTTTTGGAAATACTCGACTTCATCTTGAGTATCAATGCGGCAATTTAGATCAATGTTTTGCTGTTCGTCATCCGATGCATTAACAAGGCAAGTTATTTTCATGCCTGGTTTTATCCCGTTTTCTAATCCTAATAGATGAATGTATTCGTTGCCATTCAGTCCTAAAGTTTTTCTGGTAACACCTTTTGGAAGTTCAAGGGGTAAAACACCCATACCAACCAAATTGGAGCGGTGAATACGCTCAAAACTTTCGGCAATTACGGCCTTAACACCTAAAAGACGTGTCCCTTTGGCTGCCCAATCGCGCGATGAACCGCTACCATATTCTTTGCCTGCAAAAATTACCAAAGGGATGTTTTTTTCTTGATACTTCATGGCGGCATCGTAAATGGACATCTCTTCGGCTTTATTGTTATCTAGGTAAAGGGTAACTCCACCTATGCGATCCGGTACCATTTCATTTTGAAGACGAACATTGGCAAAGGTGCCCCTCATCATAACTTCGTGATTTCCTCGCCTTGTTCCGTAGGCGTTAAAGTTTTCAATTTCAACACCATGATCTTTTAAATACTGACCAGCGGGGCTATTGGCTTTTATGCTACCTGCAGGGGAAATGTGATCGGTTGTAATGCTGTCCCCCAAAAGGGCTAAAATACGGGACCCTTTGATATCGGCTGCGGCATGGTTTTTTTCATTAAAGTAGGGTGGGTTTTTAACATAAGTGCTTCTTTCAGACCAATTGTATGTGACAGAAGGCAGAGATTTTATTTGCTGCCATCCTTTATCACCCTTAAAGACGTCTTGGTATTTCTTTTTAAACGTATTGGGTGTTACAAACTGCTGAATGATAGACCTAATTTCGGCGGAGGAGGGCCAGATATCTCGCAGAAAAATATTCTTTCCATTCGCTCCTTTCCCTATCGGCTCATTTTGTAGATCAATAGCCGTTGTCCCTGCTAGAGCATAAGCAACGACCAACAGGGGAGAAGCTAAATAATTTGCCTTAACCTCTGGATGAATACGTCCTTCAAAATTACGATTTCCAGATAAAACGCCAGAAACTGTTAAATCATTATCTTTGATGGCTTTGCTGATTTCAGGGGCGAGAGGACCTGAGTTTCCAATGCAAGTTGTGCATCCGTATCCTACCAGATAGAAGCCAATGTTTTCAAGGTCGCTCATAAGCCCAGAATTTATAAGATATTCACTGACAACCTGTGATCCCGGAGCAAGCGAAGTTTTTACCCAAGGTTTTGCGCTGAGACCCAAAGTTCTTGCTTTTTTAGCAACAAGTCCAGCACCAATCATAACTGATGGGTTAGAGGTGTTTGTACAGCTGGTAATAGCTGCAATGACAACGTCGTGGTTATGCAGCGAATAGCCTTTTCCAGCAATTGCAATACCCGGGCCTGTTGGTGTCAGGCTAATGGCTGTTTCTTTCATGTCAGGTAAAAGGATCTTATCCTGAGGGCGCTTAGGACCTGCCAGGGTTGGCTGAATTGTTTTAAGATCAATCTCAAGAACATCCTTAAAGGATGGTTTGCTATCTTTTGCTCTCCATAAACCTTGCGCCTTGGAATAAGCTTCAACCAAAGCGATTTGATCAGCGCTGCGGCCGGTTAGCGCTAAATAGTTGATGGTTTCTTGATCGATTGGAAAAAACCCGCAGGTTGCCCCATATTCAGGTGCCATGTTAGACACTGTAGCACGATCTGCCAAACTTAAATGATCCAAACCGTCCCCAAAAAACTCGACAAATTTTCCAACAACGCCTTTTTTGCGAAGAAGGCTTGTTATGGTTAAAACTAAGTCGGTTGCCGTACTGCCCTCGGGAAGGGATCCTTTTAGATGGACACCGACCACTTCTGGAATGAGCATAGAAATAGATTGTCCTAGCATGGCAGCTTCGGCCTCAATGCCGCCAACACCCCAGCCAAGAACTGACAAGGCATTGACCATGGTTGTGTGACTGTCTGTGCCAAAAACAGTATCAGGATATGCAATTTCATTGCCATTTTCATCAACAGATGTCCAGACAACCCTGCCTAAATATTCTAAATTTACTTGATGACAAATGCCAGTTCCGGGCGGTACCACTCGGAAGTTCTTAAAGGCTGTTTGTCCCCAATGCAAAAACTCGTATCGTTCAATGTTCCGCTCAAACTCAAGCTCTACGTTTTCTTCAAGGGCGCCCGAGGTTCCAAATTTATCAACCGTTACAGAATGGTCAACGACCAAATCAACGGGGATCAATGGATTTACTTTTATTGGATCGCCGCCGCGTTTTTTCATGGCATCACGCATAGCAGCCAAATCAACGATGGCAGGAACGCCTGTAAAGTCCTGCATTAAAATACGGGCTGGTCTAAAAGCGATTTCACTTAAATTACCTTCGATTATGCTTCTAAGACTTTCCTGCGGTGCATTATGGCGCAATAAGTTTTCAAGCAAAATCTTTAAGGAAAAAGGAAGGGCTCTAGTATCACCAAGGGATTCTAGGGGATAGTAGTGATAGGTTTTGCCATTTACGTGAAGTGAAGCTGTGCGTGTCATAAGATCCAAGGTTGGGTTCAGATAAATATGTAAATTAAGCCTACCTTGGATGGGCTGATATTTTCAATACTTTAAGCTTAATACCCTACCCATGCATCGCCAAAGTCCCAGAACGTCCATCCACACTTCCTTGAATTAAAGGTAAAGCTGGTATTTTTTCTTTGTTGGTCAAGGTTTCTATTGCTAATTGCTGCAACGGAACGATTGCTATGTCGTTCGCCAGACATTTTCTTAAAAATATCTCAAACCATTCTAAATAAGCCATTCCTTCTAGTTCCGCATGGATGGTCAAAACATTTAGTTTTTCCGGTTTAATAAGTTCCAGGTAACGATCCTGCAGCGTTTCAAAAGGGTATTCAGGCCTTCCGAGTAACTCATCCAAAGTTGGAAGAGTTGTTGGAATCTGAAGCGTTGTGAAAGTTCGCCTACCCGCAACTGGAAAAAATGCTTTTTCTCCACGTGTGTCACTGGCATAAAGCAAATTATGATCGTCATAGGCTGCGAGACTGTTTTTTGAGGCTTGCCATCCAGCTGCGCCCATTGTTCTTGCTAAAAAGCCAAAGACTGATTTGAAGACTTCATGAGTTTTATTAACCTCATGTCTTACGGTCGCCTCGTTCAATGTATGGAGCTTATCTTGCCAGTAAATATGATCGTAGCAATGGATGCCAACTTCGTGGCCAGCATCTTTAACACTTCGCATAAGACTACCATGTTTTTTAGCGATATGAGGCCCTGGCCATAAAATCCCATTACAAATGGTTTTAAGTCCATAAACCTGAAGAACGCTTGTTCTGCTGACTTTTTTAAAAAAGCCTGGCCTAAAAATGCGTTTCAAGGCACGTCCAGTGTTATCAGGCCCTAAAGAAAATAAAAACGTTGCTTTGATATCGAGAGCTTCAAAAAGCCTTAAAAGATTCGGGACGCCAATGCGCGTTCCCATTTCTGTGTCAATATCGATTTTTAATCCAAGTTTTGTCATTGAGAGTCAAGTTCTCCTGCAGATCGGCCGAGATGATAGTCTAAGGTTTTTCTCAAAGCATCTTCGAGATTGATTTTTGGCGACCATCCTAGAATCTTCAAGGCATTGGTAATCGACGGAACACGACGATTGATATCTTGATAGTGTATCCCGTAATGGGCTGAGGAAGTTACATCAGTGATTTTAACCTTTTCAGCAATCGCCTTATAAGCAGGATAATCTTTAACCAAGCGAATTAATAATTCTGCCAGTTCTTTTATAGAAACATCATTGTTTGGATTGCCAATATTAAAAATACGACCGCTAGCAACACCATCTTTATTGTCAATAATCTTAATAAGGGCCGCAATACCGTCATCAATATCTGTAAAGGATCTGCGCTGTTTGCCGCCATCAACTAACTTGATCTCACCTTTGTGCAAAATGTCGGCGATAAATAGAGTTACTACTCTGGATGACCCTTCTTTGGCAGAAAAGATATTGTCTAGTTTAGGGCCAACCCAGTTAAAGGGACGGAACAGCGTATAATCTAAATTATGATGAATACCATATGCATAGATAACACGGTCAAGAAGTTGCTTTGAACAAGAATAAATCCATCTTTGTTTATGAATTGGACCAAGAACGAGATTAGAGGTTTCTTCGTTAAATTCATCGTCTTCTGACATGCCATAGACTTCGGATGTTGAGGGGAATATAACCCGTTTTTTGTAATGAACGCATTTTCTAACAATTTCAAGGTTGGCTTCAAAATCAAGTTCAAAAACTCGTAAAGGGTCTGAAACGTATAAGGATGGCGTTGCAATGGCAACCAGCGGTAATACGACATCACATTTTTTGATGTGATATTCAATCCATTCTTTATTAATGGTGATGTCACCTTCGACAAAGTTAAAACGAGGATGGCCAAGACTTTCTTCGATTTTATCGCTTGCCATATCCATCCCAAAGATTTGCCAATCTTTTTCTTTTAAAATGGTTTCTGTTAAGGCGCTTCCAATAAACCCGTTCACCCCAAGAATTAGGATTTTTTTTGACATTTCTCTTCTTTCTTAATTTTTTATGAGAGACATAACCTTCACATGTAGAGAATTTATAACAAGATAACGCTTAAGTCTATTAAGAGTTGCATCTTTTACCCTAATAAGCTAATACCAAGTATTCCTAAACCATACTAGAGGGGTTTTTTCTTTGGCATTTTTAGAATTCTTAATTGCCTATCCTTTAATTCTGTTGGGTTTTTTAGGGCTTGCGATTGGTATGATTATTCAGACGCTTTCTAAACGAAGTTTGTTTCAAAAATTACGTGTTTCAGAAGAAAATCGCTTTCAAACTCTTTCACAGCTTGCTGTTTATCAGGAAAAATTAAGCCGTCATGTGGAAATAGAGGAAGAAAAAAACATTTTAAGAGGGCGGGTGGTCAGCTTAGAGGTTGAAAATACTGAGCTTAAATCCACTATTTTCCATGAGCGCCAACTGATGCAGGAAAAACTTCAGCTTATTGAACAATCTCAGCTTCAGTTAACAGAAACTTTTAAAAACTTATCCAATCAAGCATTGCTTGCCAATAATCAATCTTTTATGGGGCTTGCTAAAAGTAGCTTTGATAAATTTCTTGAGGCAACAAAAAATGATATGGAGCAAAAGAAAAAAGATATCTCAATTATTTTAGAGCCCGTACAAAAAGCTTTGGGCAGTGTGGATGAGAAGATTTCCCTACTTGAAAAAGAGAGAGTAGGGGCTTATAGCGAGTTAAAAAACCAAATAACGGACCTTGTTTTGACGCAAAAAGAATTACGATCTGAGACGTCTAATCTAGTAAAAGCTTTGCGTACGCCAGCTGCGCGTGGGCAGTGGGGCGAGATGCAACTTAGGCGTGTGGTTGAAATGGCCGGAATGCTTTCTCATTGCGACTTTTTGGAACAAGTCTCAACTGATGATGGCAAGCTTCGCCCTGATATGGTGATTCGATTGCCAGGTGATAAAAAGATCATTGTGGACGCAAAAACACCTCTTGTTGCCTATCTTGAGGCTTTGGAAACAACGGATGATGCTCAGCGTATCATTTGGCTTGAAGATCATGCCCGTCATGTACGAACGCATATTCGAAGCTTAAGTCAAAAGGCGTATTGGGAGCAATTTCAACCAACTCCGGAATTTGTGGTCATGTTTTTGCCTGGAGAGTCGTTTTTTAGTGCGGCTCTGGAAAAAGATCCAAGCCTTATCGAATTTGGGGTAAAGGAAAAAGTTATTTTGGCAACACCAACAACATTGATTGCTCTTTTAAGGGCTGTTGCTTTTGGCTGGAGGCAAGAAGGGATTGCTGAAAATGCACGAGCAATTAGTGAATTGGGTCGTGAACTTCATAAAAGATTGGGTGATATGACTCAGCATTTTTCAAGGTTGGGCAAACAAATTCACCATGTGGTCGAATCATACAATCAATCAATTGGTACGTTTGAAAGACGTGTTTTAGTATCGGCTAGAAAGTTTAATCAATTAGACCCAGGTCTTGAGGATAAATCTATGGAAATGTTAAATTGTCTTGATTCTGTTCCAAGATCTGTTCAATCTATAGAAGTAAAAGAAGGAGCTGATACTCTTGAGTAGTGGAATTATTTTTATGAGAAAGCAAAACTTAATTCTTTTAACGGTAAGCTTGTTTGTTGGCTCTTTTGAAGCATTTGGTGAAGCTGAAGTTCATGAAAAATTACCCCTAAAAGACAGCATTCAGTCAAATATTCTGACGATTTACAAAGACGCAACATTAATTCAGCAGACAAGGTCCATATCGACGGAAACTGGAAAAGACGGAAACACTTCATTTCAAGGTGTTCCAAATACTATTTGTCCTGAATCCTTGATGATTACTTCTGCGGCAAAAGAAGGTGGCTTTGAGATTTCTGAATTTAGCCTCGCGCCAACGGCAGCGGGAGCATCAGATTTAGGGGTTATTTTATCTTTTAAGAATACGACTTCAAACTTACTTAAGCAGATTCAGCTGCTTTATCTTTTTAAAAACCTTGGTTGGCATATTGATTATGCTCTTTATTTTTCTGCTAACTATGAAGATGTAAAGCTAAATGCCTGGATTGCCGTTAACAATAAATCAGGAGTTGGTTTTTCAAAATCTCAAATACAATTTGTTGATTGCTTAATTCCCGCTTCTTTTGTGCCTTTAAATCCTTCGATTGATTCAGTGCAAGCTGAGCCGTCTCACAAAGGAGAGATGCAGACCTCTTCAGAGCCTGCCCATGCGTATGTTTGTGATCAGTTGGTTGATATTCCAGCCAATGGAATAAAAAGAATTTCTTGGGTTAATAGCCTAGAAATTAAAGCAAAGCAAGATTATCGTTTATTTGTTGGTGGAGCGTATTTAGATGATATGGAAGGGAAGTCGGCTCATCCAATAGTTGAGACCTGGATTTCTTTTCAGAACACTAAAGAGCAAACTTTGGGGATGCCTTTGCCTAAAGGAGAGGTGACTCTTTATCATGGCGATGAAAAGGGTGCCATTGAGGTTTTAGGAAAAGCTTTTATTCCCCATACCGCGGTAGGGCAAGAGGTTAGTGTGAAAGTCCCGGCGACTCAGGCTGAAAAGAACTTTTCTACACCTAATGATGATAAAGCCTTACGAACTTTTGAGACTGAATTAGAACAAACGGAATTTAAAAAGCTGAGTGATAAAATTACAGAGTCCAGCTATCGTTTAAATTTGAAAAATAAAGCAAACCAACCCATTACAATTAGAGTTACTTTGGATCTTCCTCAGGGTGAATGGACTGTTGTTCGTGAAAACATAAGCCATCAGCAAAACGGCGATCAGCAAGTGTTTTGGACTATTCAAATTGGTGCTAATTCTGAGGTAGATTTAAAATATAGAGTTAGGCTAATCCGAAATTAAAGGGATTATCTTGTTCATAAAACCCTAAGCGTGAGCTGAGGGCTGTAATGGCGGCTAGATTTATTTGAAAGACAAGATTAGGCAAGCACAGCTCCGTGCCTTAGCTTTTAAGCCGATGTAATACCATGGACGCTAAGCCTGTGGAGATTTATTTAACGACCTGCTGCGGCTAACAAAGCTGAATTTAGGTTTCGTGTATGAGTACTTGCCATTTTAGCAACAAGGGCATCGGCTTCTGTATTTGGATTTTGATCATATGTCACGCCATCCCAATTTATAACTGCAGACTTAGTTGGCCCTGACCCCACCAAAAGGGGTACAGCCGAAGATGCATCTTGACTGACTTTAGTTGCGAGGGCTGTGTATTCAGATGCTGTTAAATCTTCTTGTTCTTCTTGTTTTTTGAGTTCTCTTAAAACCATAGAACCTTTGTTTGCACTTAATTTTTGAGATGAAGAAGGAGGATCAATTCTAACTAACTCAGGGTACAGGGACGCAAGAATTAAGCTTGGATCTTCCTCTGGTTGTAATGTCGTGCCTAGTTGGGCATCTTGAAACATTTCAGCAGGAGAAATCGTGCGACCATGAGTGAGGGAAACTTTTTGACTATGAAGGCCAAGAATTTCGGAAACAGCTTCGATGGCTGTATCAATTACGCTTCCTACCGCTAATGTCGTTTTATGAAAAGCAACAGCCACTTCATCAACAACTATGTTTGCTGAAGCAGAACTTACGAATAAGGAAAGAGTTATTGCACTTAGTAGTATTGTTCTTCTCATAAAAACCCCTTAAGCATATGTTCGTGGTACATCGTGATATAGAACATAGAGTTCAAAAATGAAAAGGCAATGCCTTGACGACAAATAAATTCATTTTTTGTGATTATTTATATATTTAGATGGATTTTTATGTCCATTTTTCGTTATAGTCCATTTGAGCATGTGTAATGCTCCTTGCTCGATTATAGAATCGAGCTGTGACTTGATTCACAAGTTATCAACCAAAAGGAGTTTAAGTTGAGATACTACGAAACCGTTTTTATAGCCCGCCAAGATGTAACCTCTAGCCAAGTTGAGTCTATGACTCAGCACTACACCTCCGTGATCAAAGAGCACGGTGGAGAAGTTACTAAGACTGAATTTTGTGGATTACGCCCTTTGGCTTATCCGATTAAGAAAAACAAAAAAGGTCACTATGTTTTGTTGAACGTTGCTGTCAAGCCAGAAGGCCTTGCAGAAGTTGAACGTCAAATGAAGATTAGTGAAGATATTTTGAGGTATTTGTCTGTTCGTGTGGATGCATTGGATAATAATCCGTCTGCATTAATGCAACAACGTCATTATCGTGAAGACTTTAATCGTAATAATTACGATGATCAAAATGATCAAGGTGACTTGGTTCCAGATTTGAACGAAGTTGAAATTATTCCCGAAATTCAAGCATAGTAGATAGAGAGTCATTATGAGATCAGAAAATTCATACAATTCACAAAGGTCAGATGGCCAAAGATCCGACGGTCAAAGAGGCGAAGGCCAAAGAGAAGATGGTCAAAAGACATTTGTCCGCCGTCAGTTTTTCCGTCGCCGTAAATCATGTCCGTTTTCCGGACAAAATGCACTAAAAATTGATTACAAAGATGTGCGTGTCCTATCCAAGTTCGTGTCTGAGCGTGGGAAAATGATGCCGAGTCGTATTAGTTCGGTTTCTTTGAAAAAACAACGTGAATTAGCGCAAGCAATTAAGCGTGCACGCTTTTTAGCTTTGATGCCTTACGTTAACGGCTAAATTGCCAAACTATTTTAAATGGGGCCTCTGTTAAAAGAGCCCCCATTTAAAGAGTTTCATTAGTTAGTTTTAAAGGATTTATGATACTTCCTCTTAGGAATTACCCACCTTATATTGTTTCCCTGTTCGCTGGTGGAATAACTGTTTTATTGACTTTTCTTTCTAGCTTTTCTCCCTTCTTAAGTATTTTTCTCAATTACTTTAATATACTCCCCCTATTTTTGGTAAGTTTGAGTATTGGCTTATCTGCAGGAATTGGTGCAGCAACATTTTCTTTACTAGGGATTTTTCTGCTTTTTGGGGCCTATCAAACGGTTGGCTTTTTTGTCATTAGTTACTTGCCATTTCTTTTACTGTCTTATTTTATTTTAAAGACAAACTCTGTAGACAAACATTCAGGCTTTCAATATCCTCTGGGAATTATTGTATCCAAAGTTTCATTATACATTTTATTGGTTACTGTTATCACGTTTGCTCTTTTGAATGAATCCGGAATCGATATTAGGGCATCAATCCACCATTTCCTGGAAGGAGTGATTCCCCAAGAATTATCGGTTCAAAAAGAAAAGCTTTTGGATCAGCTAGTTGATGTTTTGCCGGGGGTTATGCTGATATCATGGATTGTAACAGGATTTATGAACGCGTTTGTTGCTCAGAGGATTCTTCTGAAGCAACAGCAAAATCTTCGGTCCGTTCAAGCTGAGGATTATATCTTTGATACATATTGGGATATCATTGTAACGGCTGCATTAATGTTGATTATTCTCAATCATTTTTACCATTCTCCTTTTCTTTCTTTAATAGGGAAAACAGTGACTCTTTTAGGGTGTTTACCTTTGGCAGCTGTTGGGTTTCGTATTTGCCATCTGCGTTTTTCTACGGGCCGGTTAAAGGGGGTCGGGTTTAGTATTCTCATTTTCTTAACGTTTTTACTTGTTTGGCCCCTTCTACTTATAGTATTGTTAGGATTCATCGAGCCGTGGTATGGTTTAACACAGCGTATCGCAGAAAAAAATCAGCCAGATTAAGGTAATTTTAGTTTAGGGAGTTCTTAAGATGCAGGTCATCTTATTGGAAAGAGTTGAGAAATTAGGTCAAATGGGCCAAACTGTTGAGGTAAAGGCAGGATATGCACGTAATTTCTTGTTGCCAAAGAAAAAGGCACTTCGTGCAACAAAAGATAACATTTCATTTTTTGAGGGACAAAAGGCGCAGTTAGAAGCTGTTAACCTAAAGCGTCGTTCAGAAGCGGAGTACGTTGCAGCCAAAATGGAAAATGCAATGGTTACCCTTATTCGTCAAGCGAGCGAAGTTGGGCAATTATATGGTTCAATTCGAGGACGTGATATCGAAGAAGCTTTATTGGCAGCAGGCTATACTTTAAGCAGAGGGCAAGTTGAGATTGCAGCTCCTATTAAAACGCTTGGTATCCATGTTACGCATGTTGTTCTTCACCCAGAGGTAAAAGTCCCTGTGCGTGTGAACATTGCAAAGTCAGAAGAAGAAGCAATAGTTCAAAGCGAAGCAGCTGCTGCGGCCTAAGAACGCATCTTAAGAAAATTTATTTAAAGATATTTAAGTAAATTTAGTATAGCCTATAGGATAAATATATTTCTTATCCTGTAGGCTTTTTTTATGATTAGTAAAATTGCAACGGTTGCTTTTCATGGCGTATCTACGCAAGAAGTCACCGTTGAAGTTCAAATGTCATCAGGCTTGCCGGCCTTTAATATTGTTGGTCTTGCCGACAAGGCAGTAGCTGAATCTAGAGAACGTATTAGGGCCAGCTTTCATCATTTAGGACTTAGTCTGCCGCCGCGGCGTATAACCGTCAATCTTGCCCCAGCTGACATTCAAAAAGAGGGATCTCATTATGATCTACCGGTGGCGCTTGGGCTTATGGCATCTATGGAAATTTTGGATCCTGTTGAGCTTTCAAATTACACAGTTTTGGGTGAGTTAGGTCTTGATGGGGCGCTAGCGCCTGTTGTTGGAGTTTTACCTGCAGCTCTTAACGCTGTTTCCCATAATAGAGGGTTAATTTGTCCAGAGAGAGGCGGAAAAGAAGCTGCGTGGGCTGGTGACCTAACTATTTTAGCAGCCCCTAATTTATTAGCGCTGATTAATCATTTTAAGGGGATACAAGTTTTATCTCCTCCCCAGGCTGAGCTTTGTTCAAATGCTCAAAAAACTCACCTGGATATGAAAGATATTAAAGGCCAATTTCTTGCCAAAAGAGCACTAGAAATTGCGGCAGCTGGTGGTCATAACGTTTTGTTTATTGGTCCTCCTGGTGCTGGTAAATCGATGCTTGCTCAAAGATTGCCTAGTATTCTTCCTAAACTGGAGCCAGCAGAAGCATTAGAGGTCACCATGATCCATAGCTTGGCCGGACTTTTGCCTGAGGATGGCCTAATTACTGAACGTCCTTTTAGAGACCCTCATCATTCCTCATCATTAGTGTCTTTAATAGGTGGAGGAGCGCGAACAAAGCCAGGCGAGATATCGCTAGCCCATCAAGGGGTATTGTTTTTAGATGAGCTCCCTGAATTTGCAAGGTCAACTTTGGAATCCTTACGCCAACCCCTAGAAACAGGCAAGATCGTTGTGGCTAGGGCCAATAATCATGTAACGTACCCTGCACGTATTCAATTAATTGCTGCTATGAATCCGTGTCGGTGTGGGTATTTTGGCGATATAGAACGGCAATGTCATAGAGTGCCAAGATGTGCTGAGGAATACCAATCTAAAATCTCTGGACCACTTATGGATCGGTTCGATCTGGTTTTCCATGTCAATGAAGTTAAGGCCGTTGATTTATTAGAAAAAAATGAGGGCGAGGGGAGTAGCTCAGTTGCAGCTCGTGTTGCTGCTGCGCGTAGTCAGCAAATTAGACGCTATGGGGAAGGAGATGATCAGTTGTTTCCCTTAAATGCTGTTACAGATGGCGAAAAACTGCATGAGATAGCGACGCCTGATTCTGATGGTCAGCATTTGTTATCGATTGCCATTGAGAAAATGCGCTTGTCCGCACGCAGTTATCATCGAGTCTTACGTGTTGCCAGAACAATTGCTGATATTGAAGGGGCTGAAATCGTCCGCCGTTCCCACATCGCCGAGGCACTTAGTTATCGGCAGGGAGGAGAGAAGGTTGGATGAGGGATTTACGTATTGAGAAGACATGGAATCTCTGATTACGATGCCATCAATTTTACAATAAGATATTTTTATCTGTGAGTTTTAAAGGTAGTTATTTTCTAGAATGTCTTTTGTTTTAATAAATACGCAACACAGATCAGAGATATAATTATAATACTGAGAAGAGATAACGCGACCATTAACGGTTGCCCATTGTACCAGTAGCTAATAATCCCAATAACGGATGAACATAAAAACGTTCTCATGCTCATAATTGCAGAAGAAGCAATTCCTTTTAGTTTAGGAAAAATTTCTAATGATGTTGTGAAAACAACAGGGTAAACAATTGAAAATCCAATGCAAAAAACTGCCATACAGCTTGTTATTAAATATGGTGAGTAAGGCGAAGCTAAAGATAAAACCACAAAAGATAAAATCCCCAGTATGCAAATTGCCATTCCTCTTTTTACACAATTTCTTGCGCCTATTTTTAACGAAATTTTGTCAGAAAAAAGACTGGTGATGGAAAAACAGGAAACAATGGCAGTTTGATGAAGAGCATAGGCTAGTAAAGACATACCAAAGGTTTCAATGTACAAAAACGGTGCACATGCAATAAAAGAAACGTAGATGGTATATAGCAGGCTTGGAAGAAGAGAGGTGTTGATAAAATTTGAATTTGAAAACAGTGTGTTATAGTTATTCAGAATTTTATTAATATTAAATGGTTCTCGTTCTTTTTTGGTTTCTGGAAGAAATAGCCATAATGATATCCATGAAACAAAGCATATCAAGGCAACCATTCCATAATTGCCTTGCCAACCAATAGTTTGATTAATAAACCCCCCAATGACAGGAGCTATTGCCATTAAGATTGTTAAAAAGGAATTCATAATGCCTATAACTTTAACAGCCTTATCCTTTTGGTAGACGTCTGCAACCATTGCAAAAACAACGACTGCCGAGGTGGCGGCACCAACACCTTGGATAAATCTTGAGATTAAAAGAAAGGAAATTGTTGAAGCATAAACACAACCAAAAGCGCCAATCATTAAAAGAAAATTCCCCCACACCATGATCTTTTGTCGACCATAGCACTCTGATAAGGGTCCATAAATAAATGATGCACAGCAAAATCCAAAAAAATTATAGGCAAGTGTTAGTTGAATTATACCTTCTGAAACTTCAAAATAATGAACCATGTCTGGAAAACCTGGCACCGAAATGTCCATTTCAATGCAGCAGGCTACAAGTGATAAAATAGCTAAGGGAAGAAATGTTTTTGGCATTTAGTTATCCTCTAGAAAATTGTGGAGGGAGATTTCAAAATGAACATCTGACTATATGATGTTCTGAAGCATCGCTAACCTCTTATAAAATGATAACAATTACTGTCATCAAGAGGTTTCTTGCTTAAGAAACTATTACAACGTCATCATTATCGCAAACACGAGAATGAGGGCTGTGCGGAAGAATGACGAAAAATGCACATAATCATTTTACATCGATTCCACTGTAGTTAAGTCTTTAGAGATAAATCTGTCAACTTTTTTAGTTTACGCAACAAAAAAGACCAAAACGAGCCAGATTCACTTAAGTTTGAACCCTAAGATTATTTATTTGAAAAAAACTGACTTAGGAAATCTGTGGTACTTCTTAAGTAATTGTTGGTGGCTCTGGCAAAAGCCTCATAGATTTGTGGAAAGCTCATTCCAGCAATTTTCAAACGTTCCTCGCTCATAAAGACCATGGGAAAAGGACTGTTCTGTATGGGAATATCTGAAGCTTTTGCTCGGCCGTCTAGAATCGCAAGAGCCATTTTTGCTGATGTTTCTCCTTGTTCAAAAGGAGAAGTAGCAATTGAAACTGCTGAGCCCTCTTCGCAAACAAATCCGTTAACCCCTATTATGGGAATGGGAGCGTGCTTAAATGTCCATTCAATAACCTGTTTAAAAGGCATTATTTCTGTTTTACTGCTGTCTTTGTAAACTTTTCGATAATTGGATATTAGGATGAAGTCAGCAATATTTTTGCTCTCTAGAACTGCTTGTTTCCATTCATCGAATGTATTGACGAGTTTTGATGGAATAAGTTCTAAGGGATACCAATCTTTATATTCATGCATATTTATATCGTCATATTTCACGATAATCGATTGGTCTGAAATATGAAGAGTTCGATAAGGCGGTTCTAATCCTTTCTTTACGGCTTGAGTTTCTATGGCACTTTTAATGCCTTCGTATGGTATGCGCTCAAGAACACCCGTAACATTTGTTCCCTTATCATATCCATATTGAGACGCTTTTGCATTCACGCCGGCAAATACAATTTGAATATCATCACGATTTAGGTAATGTTTCATAACGTATGCTTGAGCATCATCATCAATTGCAAGCACAACATCAGGTTTTACATAATCAACGACACGTCTTGCAATAATCCCCGCTTTTTGCTTGTATTCTTCCTCGGGATGGTTTTTGGTATCCATATAGTGCCATAAAATATTATAGTTACTCTTTCCACGAATAACGCGTTTTACACCTATATTAACATCTCTTACCCATGCATAATCAGAGCCATAACTATGAAGGATGAGAAGTGTCTTGCGATGTGAACTTGTCATAAAAAAGTATCCGGCCATAATGCAAAGACATAGCGAGATGACAATTCTTTTGGTGATTTTTAGGGAAAAAAACTTTTTATTCATCATATTAAACTCAGATATTTCCAGTAGTAAAAACTCAAGAACAATGCAAGTAGCTTAATCACGTTGATTATAGCATTTATTATTAAGAATTTTTTCTCATTAATTTCGGAATTACTAAATCCCGACTTATAGGTTTTATAAAATGAACATTGATAAGGGAAAAACCAAATGTCACCCACAAACAACAAAACTATACACGAGGCCCATCCGCTTATACCAATTTTGACTGAAATAGCTAAGATAGTAGGAGCTAAAAGAGCAACCACGGCGCCTACTGGAAGGATGAATCGAAGAGTCAGACTCACAAGAGCTATAGAGCTAAATAGAATCATGTTATCTTTTAAAATTTCAGGAAAGGTAAGTAACAGATGATTATAGAGCCAGGTATCTAATCCTAAAGCTTTAAATATTGCAGAGATGCCGACAATTGCACTAAGGAAAAATAAATAAGGCCAGTCAACTTTTTTCTGAAAATCTTCCATTTTCACAAAGCCTAAGGAAAGAAAAAGAAAGAGAATAGAAAACCCAATCCAGCTTCCTGAAATATGGTGATATTGTGATGTCAGCACTCCAAGGAAGAATATAAACAAAGCACCAACTGATACGATTTCCTCAATTTTAATTTTCCCCATTTCTTCCAGAGAACTACTAAATGTATTAGAAATTTTCTCATTTTTTTCTTTGTTTCGAAAGAAAAACGGCAAAGTCAGAAAGCAAGAAGTTAATAGAATTGCACTTATAACAAGTGTTCCTTGAAACCATCCGCTAGTTTGAAATTCCTGCTGTTCTTGTAAGGGGAGAAGGGAGAAAATAATAAAGTTTAATAGAGAAGCGCTTAAAAATGAGCTAGATAAGAGAGAAACACTTAAAAAACCACTTGCAAATAACAGGCTAAAACCATTTTTTTCAGCTTTTAAGTGCCCGCCAATCTCTCTAACAAGAGGGCTCATAATTTGAGTTCTATTGATAATAGACGGCAAAAACGGGGTCATTAAGATACCAAACCCAAACAAGATCCAGTTTGCTAGATGAAGAGAGTGAGTATGTTTTAACAGAGATAATAAAAAACGTTTCATTATGCCTGATTGTATAATCGTAATGGTCATGACGATAATGCTTAAAACGATGATGAACGTAGATGAAGCAAATCCTGATAAAACGATAGAGGAATCAACTAAGGATAAAAGAACTGTTGCGAGCAGGATAAAGATTCCTGGTATAAATTCCGGCAGTAAAGAGAAAATCCACATTACACTTGCCGAAAGAACGATACAAAGAAAGATTTTTGGTTCATTGCCAAAACCATCTATTTCAATTTCGGGTGTAAAAAAATAGACAAGCACCGGGGCAATAATTGTAAAGAACCAGCCTAGTATATCAAAAATATCTTTTACGGTTGATGAAGAGGTGCTTGAGAATTCACCGTACTCAGTCGCTATGATTTCATCTTGCATAATTTACTCAGTTAACGTGTTTATACTTCCTCACCTATTAGTAAGGCACGAATTTAGTTAAAAATCTATTAATATTTAGGATAAAATCATAAATTTTTCTTTTTTTAGAAATCAACCTCCCTCTTTTTAGGTCAATAGGACTTGTGTCGTTTGGTGGATTGGGGGTTTGGACCAGTCTAACTTTATTTTGCCTTATGTGTATGGGTGGGTTAAAAAAGAGAGAAGCTTTTAAAAGACAACGGAATATTAAGAATGACTCCCCAAGAATTAGCAGAACGATATCCACGCCTGTATCATGTGACTGAACCAGGAGCCTGGGAAAGTATCAAGAAGAGGGGGCTGCAGTCAACAACACGCCTGCTTGACTTGTTTGAGGTTAAGGGGCATCAGCGAAAAGAAATAGAAGAAAAACGGAGGTCCTCAACGGTACAGTTGGAACATCCTATTCATGGTACTGTGATTATAAATGATAATGTTCCCCTTAGCGAAAAAGCTCTTTTTAATTGTTTGGATGATGGTCTTTCTCCAAGTGATTGGCTGCGTATTTTGAATGAGCGGGTGTTTTTCTGGGCAAGTAAAGAGGGGTTGGATCGTTTGTTGGGGGCACGTCTTAATCGTTCCAGAGGCAGAGAAGTTATAGTTGTTGATACATTGTCCCTTGCAGAAGCTTATGTAAACCATGTTGAACTTTGTCCTATTAATTCAGGGGCAACATTGCGCAAAGCTGCAAGGCGTGGGTTAAAAACTTTTTCTCCTCTATCGCAATACACTTTTAATGAATGGAGTAAACTTCGAGGAAGGAGGGATCAAATACATGAGATCACTGTAAAGGATCAGGTAAGTGATATCGCAAAGCACACCATTGAAGTTCTGTCAGTTGGGCCTACACTATAGTTAGATTTTCATAAAGTGGTTATAAGTTTACGTTATTGATGACGTAATATTGTTTTATTCTGCTTCATATTGACTCAGATCTACACTATTAAAACGAGATATTAATGCCTCTTCGGGGTTAAAATCCCAAGGTTGACTTTTAAAAACGGAATTTAATCTTACTTGCCAACGATCTCCTAAATGAGCGGCTAATAAGGGAACGATGACAGCCTTATCCTCATAAAAATATGCATCATTTTTATAAGGATACCTTGGAGAAAGTGTGTGATCTAATCTGAGTTGTAATTCTGAGAATGTTGGTCGTTCCGGTGTTCCCCAAACTGTTATATGTTCTTCATCATTATCCCAAAGACATGAATCAATTTCCACGCGCGTAGTTCTAGCAGCACCTTCACAATTTACCTGACGAATTCTTTTTGTTATCCAAGGTAATACTGCAGTTGTTTTTCTCATAAGATACGCTTGTTTGTTTTCTAAATAATGAACTGCATGAATAAGTTCATGCCCTAGCGTTATTGATGGAGGGTTTTTGCATTTGCCAATTTCAAAAAATTCTTTAACCGCATGAGTCGTTTTGTTTTTAAATTTTCTCAAAGGACCAATACAGGAAACGAAGCTGTTTTTAAGGCTTTGTAAATTTATAGATAATTCTGGTGAGGTTTCATTTCTAGGGCCTCGAAAGAGAGTGTTTTGGCCTTTTTTAACTACAAGGGGTATATCTTGTGCAACTAAAAGCTCATTTAATTTTGCGATGATACTTTTTCCAGCCCCCTTCAGATTAAGATCATTTAGAGCAGCTAATAAGTAGTCTTGTTCTTTTTTGGATAAAGACTCATCAAATTCCAATCGAGGAATTGGGTTGGCTAATCTGCTTTCCATACTTTTGGGAGAAGAGGATAAAATTCCTAAAAAAGCTAAACAAATATAAAAACGAAAAAAATACATATTAACCCTCACGAATCTATTTATTAAAAATAAAGAGAAAAGGTTAATACAAAGCTAAGAATTTATGTAAATCTTAGAATTATTCTTCAGCTACTAAGCGCATATAATTACGGCCTGCAATGGTTCCCGCAAATTCTCCATCAAATTTTACAAATAAGTCTGCAGATCTTTTATAATATAACTTTGCTTGTGCCATATCGGCTGCTTCAACTTCGTAATAACTACCCAGAGCATTCAGAGCATCAACGATAAAGGAATAAGTTGATTCGGTTGGTTCACCGTGAGTATCAGAATCGACCCCTTGTTTTAACAAATTACACGCCTTATTAACGTTACGCGGTATGCTTCTATAATTTTCTTCAGCTATATTCCCAAAAGTTCCAGACCATAGGGCGCATCCTAATTCACACTGTGCCTTTTGAATTCCGCGGCTCGCATCGTTTTCAACATCTTCCAATGAAGATGCTGTACAAGCTACGGTATTAAAAATAAACGCCAAAGAAACAATAAATAAAACAAGAGATAGTTTTTTCATGATTAAATCTCCTCATAAGTAAACTCTTAAAATAGAGATAATCATCATGTGTTAGGTTGTCAATAAACTCTTTAAGAAAGTTTGAGTGCTTTCAATCAATTCTACCACATCACGATTCATTAAAGGACGTTCGGCAAAAGGATTGTAATAAAGTAATTGTAACAGACACAGCAAATCCATTAATTTGGCTGTTGCTTTCCACGTAGAGGGAAGTTGGGCGCCTGAATCTTTAATTCCTTTCAAAAATGAATCCTCGTATATATGCGGTAATTTATGGGCATATCTGAGCATCAAGCCCATATCCATCAGGTAACTTCCTGCAAAGGAAAACTCCCAATCTAAAATGGCTGAAACTTGCCATGTTGCGTTTGTTTTAGTAACGAGCATATTAGCTGGATCAAAATCGGCGTGGGTGAGATTCGCTTCATTAGGTTTTGGTAGGAAAGGAACGGATTCGTAAAAGATCTGTTCCAATTCAACTAGAACTGATGTCGAAAGGCTTTCTCTTACGGTTTGTTGTTTTAAAAGTCCAAGGCCAAAAGGGATAAACGCTTCTTCTTGGTTAAAAGGCCTGATTTGCAGATTTTCATCAAAAAAACCATTTTGATGAAATTCAATATTCTTTAAAACGCTTAAACACTTCCCAGCTGAAAAGGCACATTCACTGATATCTCTTTCATCACCTTTTAAGATGACATTCCTCATCAATTCACCTTCTTTCCACTCCATTAGGGCATAAGGATGATTAATTAATGTGCAAGAAGCATCGGTGTAAAAAAACAAAGGAACCGGCAGATAGTTTTTTAATAGCTGATGAATTGCCTTTTCTCTAGCAAGGGCATTTTTTTCGCGGATATAAATGCGTAAAACAAGAGGAGCTGTGTTGTTTTGAAAAGTAATTTTATAGTTAGTGTTCGCGCATCCATCTGAGAGCAGAACTAAGGATTGGATTTTATTAGGGTTATAGGAATTAACAAGTTTTTGAGCTTGTTCAATATCTATGTGGGCATGAGACTTATAGCGCTCCCAGTGACTTTTTAAGACAGGCAATAGCAAACAAAGAATCTCTTATATAATCTGAGGTTTAACGAATGTATCATTTTTAAAACAGGCGTTCCATAAAACAAAATATACATAAAAATTCAACCAAGAAGGCTGGACAAGAAAGCAAAATGCCGTTATAAAGACTACATACTATTTGCAAAATTGCAAAGGCCCAGATAGCTCAGTTGGTAGAGCAAGGGACTGAAAATCCCTGTGTCGTTGGTTCGATTCCGACTCTGGGCACCAC
>Ga0214919_10001487_pt1 | contig 38187 bp, 35 predicted proteins | sample LL1503_MetaG_FD_177994 | JGI IMG/M metagenome (GOLD analysis project Ga0214919, IMG submission 177994) | Freshwater microbial communities from Lake Lanier, Atlanta, Georgia, United States - LL-1503 | ecosystem: Environmental > Aquatic > Freshwater > Lake | place: USA: Georgia | collected...
CAACAGTTTCCAAACAAGGTTGGTCGCTTTGTATTAGATGGTGCAATCGATCCGTCTATCTCTATCGAGCAACAATCTTTAATCCAAGCGGTTGCATTCGATCAAGCACTAGCAAACTTTATTGCTGACTGCGCACAAGAAAAAAACTGTCCCCTGCCCCCCAACGCAACACCACAGTTTTTTACAGAACTCTTTGCAAAAGTTGCAGCAAATCCTTTAACAATTACTAATGGCGAGTCAAAGCGCCTGATTACAGAAGGCTTAGTTGTTACTGGTACAGCATCGGCTCTCTATGACGATGCATCGGGCTGGCCACAACTGCGCACCGCAATATCGCAAGCTCTTCAAGGAGATGGAACTGGCTTTGCAAAATTAGCCGATGCATACAACGGTCGAAACAGCGATGGCACATTTAGCAACAATCAAAACGATGCCAACATTATTATTGATTGTTTAGATTGGCAGGAGAGCCGCAGTAATGATGCGATCCGTGCAGCTGTGCGAAACTTCGCAAAAGCCGCCCCAGTCTTTGGCCCCTACGTTGCCTACAGCGGCATAACATGTAACTTACTCAATCAAGCAATCGGGCATACGCAAATAACAACCGATCAAAACACCGTGCAGATTCAAAAAACGGCAACGCCTGTCTTGATTATTGGTACTACCCAAGATCCAGCAACACCGTATGCATGGGCTAAAGCTCTTAACAACTACATCGTGGGCTCGAGATTAATAACACTAAAAGGCGAGGGTCACACTGGCTATGGCCGCGGGTCGGCCTGCACCGATGATGCAGTTGACGTCTACCTACTTACTGGCACAACTCCCACCAAGAACCTGAGCTGCACCCAGTAACACCGCGGTAAAGTGCACTATTGGCGCTCGCCCGATGGTAATTAGCACCCCGTTCGATAGGGCAAGATATTACCTATGCGCTTAGACCATGTCTCATACGTAACATCCCATGATCAATTAGCCGACACAGTTCAGCGCTTAGGTTCGCGCCTTGGTAGCACCTTCGTTGATGGCGGAGTCCACCCACGATTTGGCACACGTAACTTCACACTGCCTTTGCAAAACGGGCACTACATCGAAGTTGTATGTCCACTCGATCATCCAGCATCTGATTCATCACCCTTTGGTAAAGCAGTCTCGCGCCGTGCAGCAGAGGGTGGCGGCTGGCTCACATGGGTCGTTGCAGTCGATGATGTTTCAGCGATTGAAACACGTCTTGGGCGAGCAGCAGTAGATGGTCATCGCACAAAGCCAGATGGCACAGATATTCGCTGGAAGCAGATCGGTGTTCTAGGAACACTCGAAGATCGCCAACTTCCATTCTTCATCGAATGGATTGAAAACCACCATCCATCAACAGATGGCAAGGCCGTTGCAACAATTGTTAAGTCGAAATCGCAGGCGATGAAGCAACCATTACTAACTACCTCGGATCAGATACTGCAAAAGCTCTTGGTGACAACGTCGAAGTTCTCTGGCTATCACCTGCAGATAACGATGGCGAAAACGGGATTGTTGCCGTGCACCTGAATACACCTAGCGGTGTTGTTCGCCTCGACTAAGTTCGAGTTAATTCGACAGCAACTACCTATAATCACTCCATGAGTTTTAGCGCCGGCCAGTTCGCGCTCCTTGGTCTCATGGCCTTTGCGCTCACAGGCCTGCTGACATGGCCCGTAAGGCTCATAGCAATCCGTATCGGGGCGATGGATAAGCCCAACCTTGCGCGCAAGACCCAGAAAGAGCCCGTGCCTTATTTAGGTGGTGCATCAATTGCCATCGCCGTCACCGCGCTGGCATACGCCGGTGTCCTTGCCTCTGATTTCACGACAACAAACTTTCCACTGGCTAGCTATGTCTTAATCCCGGCGCTGGCTATGGGTCTCATGGGGTTAATCGATGATCTGCGTGGTCTGCCAGCTCTGCCCCGGCTCTTCTTCCAAACCGCTATCGCAATCGCTGTATCACTCGTCCTAGTCAATACCAATACCGTCGGAGTCGCCTTTGGCGATTCGATTATCAATCGAGGGCTTACCATCTTTTGGATCGTCGGAATCTGCAACTCCATTAACTTCTTCGATAACTTAGATGGAGGCGCCGCTGGCACGGTCGCGGTTGTTACGCTCGGTATTTTCTATATCGCCTACAACCAGGGTCAGGAATCAGTTAGTGCCCTGGCAATCACCACAGCTGGTGCAACACTCGGCTTTCTCATCTGGAACAAACAGCCGGCCAAAATCTATATGGGCGATGCCGGTGCGCTTTTCCTTGGTGTTGTTATCTCCGTTTTAACTATCCGTGTTAACCCAGGTATTGATCCAAGTTGGAAATCTCTAGCCCTTATGCCGATCCTATTAGCCGTGCCAATTTTAGATACAACAGTAGCCGTGACATCACGCATATATCGCAGGTTGTCACCATTAACAGGTGGCAAGGATCATCTATCGCATCGCTTAGTGCGCAAAGGCATAACCCAAAAAACTGCGGCTATTGCTCTGTGGGCAGGCTCGGCTCTATTTGTCTTACTGGCTATTGGAATTTACAACTCACCAGTAAGCCTCAGCACACCGCTTACATACCTTGCAGCAGCCATCTGGGCAGTAGCTTTAATTTGTTTTCTACGGATTCCGTCTGAGGATTAAGTCCTTAACTTTAGAGCTTCCCAAGAAAAGCAATATTTCGCTTGAAATACTGACTAAATCGTTTAACAGTAATTATTATGAATTGCCCATGCATAAGGTAGAAATAGAGTTTGTTTTATTACCCTTTTCGGGGGAAATATTCACTTGAGAGGTCCGACATAGAATAATTTGCGGGGCTGTATTTAAGTCCAAATACAATGGTTTATTTCTTTGTTAACGACATCAGAGGTAGTTGTCTCATCCCAGAGATAGACTCGCGCAGGGCTGGTCTAAGGGTGAACTATTTTTGCGGGTTCACTTATCCACTAGTATTAGAAATGCATTTCATAGGGAAGCGGGTATCCAATATTTCGGGGGAAACAGAGCACCCAAGTTTTCAATCCGAATCGAATCCAGAGTTTTCTGGATCACAACAGTTGTTGGAATCAGAACTTGGCCTAATTAACTATACAACAGCTATAGTTTCTAAATTTCATAGAAAAGTGCACTTAGAGAAATTGTTAGTCAGTGAAAATGACAAAGTTATGGAATTTGGAGCGGGAACTGGGTTTCTTGCTTCAATAATGCTTGATAAATTTGGGATCCGCCCAGATTGTGTGGAGTTAGATTCAGAACTTGCAAATCTAATCAAACAAAAAGGCTTTGCGAGCTTCCGTTTCCTAAAAGATACGCCACGAAAATATGCGTTTGTGTACACATCAAATGTGCTTGAACATATTCAGGATGATAACTTGATTTTAAAAGAACTTTATGATTCAATAATTCCCGGAGGATTTATCGGAATATACGTCCCGGCACATCCACTTTTGTATTCTGAAATGGATCGCCAAATTGGTCATGTAAGGCGATATACTAAATCTGAAATTCGAACTAAGGTTAAAATGTCTGGATTCGAGATTCAAATCCTTCACTATGACGACTGTCTAGGATTTTTTGCTTCATTGTTTGTAAAGTACGTTGGATATAAGAAGGGTTCAGGACTAGGATCATTAGCCAGTTTGAAATTTTATGACAAAATTATATATCCCGTAAGTAAATTTCTAGACTTATTAGGGTTTCGATATGTTTTAGGGAAAAACCTATTCATGGTGGCACAAAAGCGACCATAAAAAGTCCATAAATTTCCCCTTTCTTGGAGCAACAGGGGTGGCCAGAATTCCAAATGACAAAACGGCGAATTTTAGCCCAGGGCTAACGTTTGAGTTTGCATAACTCACTCGTAAAATTGCTATATTCACGTCATGGAAAACTTGGGTTCTGCTTTCACTATTTTGTCGGTCGTAGTGCCTGTTTATAAAGAGGAAGAGAGTATTGAGCCATTCCTCTCAAGGCTTTTACCAGTAATAGCCAACATAACGACCAGATATGAAGTCATCTTCTGTATGGATCCCTCACCTGATGGGACAGAAGCAGTTATTTTTGCTGCTGGCGAGGGGAACCCGAACATAAAACTTCTTAAGTTATCGCGTCGTTTTGGCCAACCAGCAGCCACTATGGCGGGACTAATGTATGCAAAAGGTGGCCGTTGTGTAGTGATAGATATTGATTTGCAAGACCCACCAGAACTAATTGAAAAGCTCTATAGAAAAATGGATGAGGGATTTGATGTTGTCTACGCGAAAAGACGCAATCGTGATGGCGAGACGATAACTAAGAAATTAGTTTCAAAGATTGGCTACGTTGTTATCAATGCACTCAGCGAAGTTAAAATACCGAGGGACTCAGGTGACTTCAGAATATTATCTCGAAGAGTCGTAGAAGAACTCCGTGGCCTAAATGAAACTCATGGTTTCTTGCGAGGGTTAGTTGCATTTGTCGGATTCAATCAGACATTCGTTGAATATGATCGTGATAAGAGACTCGTGGGGAAAGGGAACTACAATCGCTTTCTGGGTTCACTTCGGATTGGCTTAAATGGACTTATTGGTTTCTCATCAAAGCCTCTGAATCTAATGTCGATTTCGGGTGCAATTATCGCGGTAATCAGCTTCCTATTAGGTATTTGGTATTTCTTGCAACATTTCTTTGGTACACAACTATCACCCGGATTGAGTACGACGGTTATTTTCGTTTCATTTTTTGCTGGTGTTCAACTTTTATCTCTCGGACTACTTGGGGAGTACGTGTCCAGAATTTACGATGAAGTTAAACGCCGACCCATGTACATCGTAGACAAAAAAATGAATTTTGATGAATAAGACACAGAATTATTCGAAAGTTATCGTCACTGGGTGTGCAGGGTTTATTGGGTCAAACCTAACGGATAGCCTCCTATCTAGGGGTATTGAAGTGGTTGGAATCGACAATTTCAGCACTGGGCGAAGAGAATTTCTTAAATCGGCATTAGGTAATCAAAAATTTTCGATGCATGAGCTAGATCTTCAAGAAGCGGAAAGACTGCCAACAATATTTGAAGACGCTGATTTCGTATTTCACTTGGCAGCAAATGCCGATGTGCGTAATGGTGCCAGTCGGCCACGCCGTGATTTAGAACAAAATACTTTAGTTACTCACAATGTTCTTGAGGCAATGCGGTTAAGCGGAGTCACGCGAATCGGATTTTCATCCACAGGTTCTATTTATGGGGAATCGACAATAAGTCCCACTCCAGAGGATGCACCATTTCCTGTTCAAACATCGTTGTACGGTGCTTCGAAACTCGCATGTGAGGGTCTAATCCAGGCCTATTGCGAGACCTTTGAAATGCAATCTTGGATTTTTAGGTTTGTATCCATTCTGGGTCCTAGGTACTCACATGGGCACGTGTTTGATTTCTATAAACAATTGGAAGAGCACCCAGATTACTTAACGGTTTTAGGAAATGGACATCAACGTAAATCCTATTTGCATGTTTCAGATTGCATCAGAGCGATATATATCGCCATCGAGAAGGCAGATGAGAGAGTTAATATTTTCAACCTTGGGGTCGATGGAACCTGTGAGGTACGCGATTCTGTAAATTGGATCTGTAAAGAATTAGAAATTGAGCCTCGTATTGATTACGGTACAGATTCTCGCGGATGGATTGGCGATAATCCACTAATCCATTTAGCTATCGATAAAATAGGCGCACTTGGCTGGAAGCCTGAGAATTCAATAAAAGAAGGCATCGAAAGTACCGTCGAGTATCTTTCAAAAAATGAGTGGCTCTTACTGTGACGATACAATCTGGAGGTAGCTTCGGTGTAATTTCAGGGGCAACAGGTTTTTTAGGCGGTGTCTTAGCCCACCACTATGCCGCTTTGGGTGTGAACCTAATTTTAATTGGCAGGAGTGCAGAGAGACTCGAAATGCTTAAATCAAGCTTAGAGAAGAGCTATAAGATAAGTATTCAAATTTCAGAATTGCAATTTGACGGGGATTTTACTCAAGACTTGATTCGAGAATTAACTCCAATTTCTGGACAAATTGATTTCTTTATTAACACTATAGGTAATCAAAATCCAATTGGCCCGATGTTGAACTGCTCAGATAGTTCATGGCGCATGAGTTTTGAAAGCAATTTAATAGTTCCAGCATTGCTCGCAAAACTATTTGCAGGAATATTTAAAACTAATGGTTCGGGTTCAATAGTCCTGACATCGGGAGGTGGCGCCACGAACCCCAGAGAAAATTTCTCTTCCTATGCCTCGGCAAAATCTGGACTAGTTCGCTTCGTAGAAACTTTCGCATTAGAACTTTCCGGAACGGGGGTCCGAATCAACGCCATTTCCCCTGGTGTAATGCCATCTACAATGATGAAGGAGGTTGTTGAGAATTCAAATGCCGCAGGAGATTCTGAAACCATGAAGGCTGAAGCAAGTTTGGCAGAAAGCAAATGGAGCCCATTCAAAACACTCGAGCTAATGGATTTTCTGATTTCAACTGCGAGTGACGGCATTTCTGGGAAAATAATAAGTGCTGATTGGGACAACTGGCACGAATGGCCTGAACACATTGAGCAATTACAGCAATCTGACCTTTACACTCTCCGTAGAATCACTGGTCGCGACCGTAATCAGACTTGGGGAGATATTTGATGTTAGATGTTGCGATCATTGGTTGTGGCCTTATTGGGCGGAAAAGAGCTGAAGCTCTTTTAGGACTCGCCAATTTAACCTTTTGCCATGATACGAATTCTAACTCATCAGCTCAATTTGCTAGTGATTTTGGATGCACAAATTCAGATAACCTAGATTCGATTTTAGAAAACAAGAAGATAGACGCACTATTTATCGCAACGCGTCATGCGTCACTTGCAAGTATTGCTCAAAGTGCCATAGAAAACGGCAAAAGTGTCTTCATTGAAAAACCGGGTGCAATTAGCAAAGAGGCACTTCGAGTAGTCGCAAAGCTATCTAAAAGTAGAAAAGGAAAAGTGCATGTGGGTTATAACCATAGGCACCATCGTGGTATTCGGAAGGCAATTAAAATTGCCAACTCTGGAGAGATTGGGAAAATCATGTTTCTTAGGGCTCGCTATGGACATGGCGGCAGAGTCGGCTACGACAAAGAATGGAGGGCTGACAAAGAATTATCCGGAGGCGGTGAATTAATTGATCAAGGTACACATCTACTTGATCTATCGCAGGCGTTCCTTGGCAACATAACACTTGAATATGGAGCAACCCCAAATTATTTTTGGGATATGCCAGTTGAAGATAATGCGTTTATTGTAGTCAAAAATAATTCAGGGGCAATTGGATTCCTGCACGCTTCATGTACGGAATGGAAGAATACATTTTCACTCGAGGTCTATGGCGAAACCGGAAAGTTAGAAATCAATGGGCTGGGTGGCAGCTATGGTACCGAGAGGCTAACTCATTACAAGATGCTCCCAGAGATGGGCCCCCCGGAAACATATTCTTGGGAATATCCGATGCCGGACGATTCTTGGAGAATTGAAGTTGAAGAGTTCATTCATGACATTGAAAATGGAACAGTCGTTTCAACAAACATTGAGTCATCACTTAGAGTTTTAGAACTTGTCAGTGAAATATATGGAGGATCTGGAAGATGATAATAGCCAGAAGCCCATTGAGAATTTCCCTAGGCGGCGGCGGGACTGACTTGCCTTCATATTACAAGGAACATGGCGGATTTCTCTTAGCAGCGGCAATAGATAAGTACGTATATGCAACTGTTATGCGACCTTTCACACCGGGGATTTACTTGAAATATTCAAATTTAGAGCACGTTGATTTAGTCAAAGATATCCAACATCCGATTATTCGAGAAGTCTTGACTGAGTTGAGTCTCAAAACACCTCAAATTGAAATTACAACACTCGCTGACATCCCTTCCGGTACTGGCCTAGGATCCAGTGGTAGCTTCACTACGGCACTGCTTAAAGCCCTATTTGCTCATTACAGAAAGAATATTCACTGCAAAGAACTTGCTGAGTTAGCATGCAAAATTGAACTGGAGAAATTGAACCAGCCGATAGGTAAGCAAGACCAATACATCGCGGCATTCGGTGGAATTACAACTTTCACATTCAATTCTGACGGAACAGTTATAGCCGAACCCTTAGCTATATCGACTGAAACCTTGCATGCTCTTGAGGACAATTTACTCCTCTTCTTTACCGGCATTTCTCGCTCAGCGAGCTCAATACTTTCCGATCAAGACAAAAAGTCGAAAGAAAATAACAGTTTAATGATTGAGAACCTTCATTTTACTAAGGATTTGGGCTACCGAAGTCGTGATGCTCTCCTAGCCGGAGATTTAAGTTTATTTGGTGAGTTAATGCACGAACACTGGGAGCACAAAAAGACTAGATCTCAAGGGATGAGCAACAATTTCATTGATGAGGCATATGAAATTGCACTAATAAATGGTGCAATCGGAGGAAAACTTGTTGGCGCCGGTGGTGGCGGTTTCTTGATGTTTTATGCACAGGACAAAGACAAACTCCGGAGTGCAATGTCTAACCTAAAATTACCGGAAGTCCGTTTTAAATTTGATTTTGAAGGAACAAAAGTGATTCTCTCATAATGCTTCCGATTGCCATTCTTGCTGGGGGTTTAGCGACTCGATTACATCCACTCACCGTGAAAATCCCCAAAGCTATGGTCAATATTTGTGGCGAACCATTCGCACATTGGCAGATTAAGTTACTCGCGAAAGCAGGTATATGTAACATAGTCTATTGCGTAGCTTATAAATCTGAAATGCTAGAAGAGTTCCTTGGTGACGGCTCGCGATATGGTGTTCATATTCAATATTCGCATGATGGGCCAACGCAACTCGGAACCGGTGGAGCTGTTATCAAAGCGCTACCCCTCCTTGGCGAAAAATTTATGGTTCTCTACGGAGACTCGTACCTTCCAATTGACTATGCCAAGGTTGCCAAAATATTTCTGGAGGGTAAAAATCCTGCTCTTATGACCGTTTACCAAAATGACAACAATTTAGATACTAGTAATGTGTTATTCAGAGATGGCCAGATAGAGATCTACGCAAAAGGTGAAAATTCATCAAATTTGCATCATATTGACTATGGATTGAGTTGTTTTGATTCGTCAGTGTTTTCTCCTTTTGGGCGGCAGGCGCCAGTAGATCTGTCAGTAATTTGCGCCGAACTATCTGCCAGCAAGCTTTTGGCGGGTTTTGAGGTTTATGATCGTTTCTATGAAATAGGCTCGTTTAATGGAATCAGAGATTTTACGGAATACATTAAGGGGACCAAGAATGACATTTAGCCAGCAGCATTTAGAAGAGTCGATTCAAATCACGGCTGCAATTGATTCAGAGGTGATTGAATCCATGGTCCAACTCTTGAAAAAGGTTAAGGAGGAGAAAGGACGTGTCTTTTTTCTCGGGGTCGGAGGGAGCGCAGCAAATGCTGGACATGCAGTTAATGACTTCAGAAAACTCGCTGGGATTGAGGCGTATGCACCGACGGATAATGTTGCAGAATTAACTGCGCGAACCAACGATGAAGGTTGGCAAACTGTTTTTTCTGGTTGGCTCAAAGTCAGCAACCTAAATTCTAAAGATTGTTTGTTTATTTTATCTGTAGGTGGAGGAGACAAGGACCGAGGAGTGAGCGTAAATCTTTGTGAAGCTATTGACTTTGGGAAATCGGTTGGAGCCAAAATTACAGGGATTGTGGGCCGGGATGGAGGCTATACAGCTAAGACCGCCGATGTATGTTTAGTAGTGCCAACCGTAAACCCGTCAACCGTTACTCCTCACTCAGAGTCATTTCAGGTGGTTATTTGGCACCTGATGGTTTCGCACCCAGACCTTAAAGCCAATCCAACTAAATGGTAGTAATTCAAATCTCATGAAAGTGGCGGTCTTTTTAGATCGGGATGGAGTGATAAACAAGTCCCATGATGTGGAAGGAGTTCCGTCGCCCCCTAAAGATGTAGACCAAGTGGAGATTCTGCAAGGAGTTCGAGAAGCAATCAAACTTTTTCGGGAATTCAATCTTGAAGTTGTTGTTGTCACAAATCAACCCGATGTAGCAAGGGGTATTTCAACACAAGAGTCCGTCGAAGCGATTAATAAATATCTGGGAAAAGAACTTCACATAAGCCACTTTTACAGTTGCTTCCACGATGATCTGGATTGTTGCGAATGTAGAAAACCAAAGCCCGGATTGTTGCGAATGGCAGCTTTAGACTTAAAGTTGAATTTGCGTGAAAGCTTTATGGTCGGGGACCGTTGGCGAGATATTGCCGCTGGTCAAGCAGTAGATTGTGAATGTTTCTTTATCGATTACGGATATAAGGAGAAATCCCCATTTCGCCCTTATCGACTAGTATCCTCGCTGATTGAAGCAGCAAGAATAATTGTGGAGGAATCAAATGACGACAACGGTTGAGAAGTTAAAAGTGAAACTCTTTGCAGATGGCGCTGACCTAAGCGGGATGATTGAGATGAATGCAATACCTCATATTCAAGGCTTGACCACTAACCCAACATTGATGCGTAAGGCCGGAATCACAGATTACAAGAAGTTTGCACTTGAAGTTCTGTCAGAAGTAACGGTAAAACCCATTTCATTTGAAGTATTTAGTGACAATCTTGAGGAAATGAAAAGACAAGGCCTAGAGATTGCAAGTTGGGGGCAAAACGTTTATGTAAAAATTCCAATCACTAATACGCTAGGCAAATCAACCTCGGAAGTAATTGAGTATCTGACGAAACGAGGAGTCAAAGTGAACGTGACCGCTTTAATGACAATCGATCAAGTTCGAAAAGTAGTAGACGCACTTCAACCGGATGTAGCAAGCTATGTATCAGTTTTTGCTGGAAGAATTGCTGATACAGGCCGTGATCCTGTCCCTTTAATGCAGGAAGCCTTAGAGATACTTAGAACTAATAGCAATACTGAACTCATATGGGCTAGCCCTCGTGAACTTCTAAATGTATTTCAGGCGAATGGAATTAGTTGCCACATTATTACGGCGACATATGACATTTTAAAGAAACTAAATCTTATCGACAAAAATCTAAGCGATTACTCATTAGAAACAGTACAAATGTTCTACAATGATGCAAAAGCTGCAAACTATAATTTGTAGTTTGCATTAAAGGTTTCTAAATGAACTTTGTCCCCAAATTAGGTCGAGATCTTCAATCTTCTCGATCTCTTCCAATTAGAGAACAATACTGACAAAAGATATGCTGCAAACAACCAATAGAATGGCTCAACAAAAGCTACTCGGTGGCGAATTTGTGTTGAGCTTGGGATTAGCGAAATGGTAAACCCAATTGATAAAATCAAGAAATAGTTCTTTAGGATCTGATTTGGCATCGTCAAATTAGTTCGAGTGAGGTACCACACGGTTGCAATAGTGAGCGGCAGCCAAATCAAGAGGCTAATCAAGGCAACCTTAGTTCCATACGCCCCAAATACTGTGTACGGTCTCCAAAGAGCAATGGATTTCACGATTAAAACATAGGAACTCTTAATTGGATTTTCTAGGCAAGTTGCCAGCCCTATCGATAAATACTCGTGATTCAACTGTGAAAAAGAAATGTTTGGTTGCCTAGTAACTAAATCTTCTCGTAGATTTTGTAGGTAGGCATAATAAGAATGATTAATTTGAGTATTCTGTTTTGTAGAAATGAACCCAAGATATTGGGACAAGAATTGGTCGCGACAAGTAAGTACCGTATTCAACCCTCCATTGGCAGCTAAAAAAACAAAGCCTCCATATAAACGTGAAAGGAACACTTCATATAGAGCTAATAAGCCGAAAAATATTGAAACTGAGGTTAGCATAAGTGAACGTTTTAGGTGACTACTAAACCAAGACCTAAACATCAACAGTGATAAAAGAAGGAAAGGGATCAGAATATTAGGCCGGAAAGTAATTGCTATGAAACCAGAGATTGGGAAACAGGTAATTTGAAGTATGAAACGTTTCGAATTTTCAATAGGTAGCAAGAAAAGAGAGGCCCAAAAGAGAACTATTAAAGTGACGAGTGGTTCAACCTGAATATCGGTAGCGGCTGAAAGCATAAAAGGGTCGAGCGAGAAAAGCAGTGCCGCTAAAATCCAGAATAATTTTGGCAAACCCATTCGAATGCCGATTGATGCCACAAGGAAGGTGGAGATGCCATGACATAATGCAAGAAATATTTTAAAGAGAGCAAGCGATGTTCCGCCGTTTATAAGTAAGGTCGAAGAAATAAGCGCAGGGAAACCTAATGGAGACTGAAAGTCAAGTGGATGCAGGACCATGTAGTCCCAGCCCCGCAGGATTGATTCGGCTTGGTTAATAAAGAGAGGGGCATCTGGGTAGTGAGTAATTTCAAATCCCCGAATGTAAGTTAATACCAGAGAGGCTCCCAGACCCAGTACGCCCAAAGCAAATGGAACTACTCGCAACGACTTCTCTCTTTGATTTAGCATAGGACTCAGCATAGCAAATCCTTAGCAATTATTGTCCGTTTGTATGCATTAGGGAGGAAATGCGTTCTTAGCTCCCCGTACTCAATAAATACCCATTAGCTTTTCCAAGAATGTAAATAATACCAAAACCTAACTTTGTGTTTAAATCTGATCATAAATAGCCGCTTGAATAACCGCGAATCTCTTCATGTTAACTAGAATTTTTTAGAAACTTTTTTGTGCTACAAAAGTCCAGAATGGTTCGATCTCGGAAAACTTCAACGTTGATAAATCAAAATCGGCAGCGCGCAACACCTCGGTAATCTCAGCCTTACTAAAACGTTGCTCAAGGGATGTCCCAAAGCGATCAAGAGCATCATTTGCGAGCATCACAAATGGCATCTCTGCATAATGATGCAGAGGAAGGTTTGAAGTATTCCTCCCAAACTTGCTTAGTACTTTAGATAGGTGTGCTAAAGGCCAGTAAACAAGCGCAGCAATAATCGTGGCACTCAAACGCCTAACTGGCTGAGGCGAGGCAGAGATAACCCGACGCACTAAGTTCGCGGTTTTAAAGATTAATCGGTAGTACGTCGGTTTGTTTTCAAGGCTGTAATACAAGTAGCAAAGAAAAACGCCACCCGGTTTGATACTGCGCGCGACATCCTTAATCGCCAAAGCAGTATCGGGAATATGGTGTAATACCCCCAGCGACATTGCCAAATCTAAAGAGCCGACCGGAATCGAATTAACTCCAACTGTTTCCTGTAGGACGACAATCTTTGGATTGTCTGCAAATTTCTTTTTTAGAACCTGACTTGCACCATCACTTGGCTCTAGTGCGTACACGAGTGAAAAATATGGCGCTAATCTCGAGCTCCAGCGCCCACTACCAGCACCAAAATCACCAGCAATAGATTTCTGCGGATCAAACTGGGCTAAATCAAGGGGCGCGCAGTACGCGGCAAACTGGGCATCTAGCGCCTCAGCAGTCCCGCTTTCGGCGTAATCAAAGGCTGCCCATTCATGCCCAAAGCCATCGATAACACCTTGGTCGATGTTCTCATCTTTATCGCGCTGACTCACAATGCCCCTTACATTTCAACTCGTCTCGCATTTCACAATCCTTGCACTAGGTATATTAAAGGACAGAGCAAATCCATGGGTTCATTTCCTTAGAATCACGTCCGGGAATAGACCAATACACCCCTTAGAATTACCCGCATGGCAAAGGTAGCGGTCACAGGCGGAGCAGGATTTATCGGCTCTAACTTAACCCGTCGCTTGGTGTCTCAAGGCTACGATGTCGTCGTTATCGATGATCTTTCAACTGGACTGATCTCCAATGTTAATCAAGAAAAATCGGAATTTCATCAGGTATCAATCACCAACCCTAAAGCGCTCAATAACGCGCTTAAAGGATGCGAAACAATTTTTCATTTAGCTGCCCGTGGTTCAGTGCCCCGTTCAATTAAAAACCCAGTTGCTACCCATGATGTGAACGCAACAGGGACACTCAATGTCTTAGAGGTGGCCCGCACAAACGGCGCCCATGTAATTTTTTCATCCTCTTCATCGGTCTATGGCCGCAATATGCAGCTACCAAAAGACGAATCAATGTGGCTGGGACCAATGACTCCATATGCCGCAAGCAAATTAGCGGCCGAAGGCTATGTTCAGGCATATGCCTCTGCATACAACGTGCCAACAACACTCTTGCGTTTCTTTAACGTCTTCGGCCCTCGTCAACGTCCCGACCACGAATACGCCGCCGTTTTACCAAAGTGGATATGGCTTGCCATGCAAGGCGAATCTATAGATGTTTACGGCGATGGCAGCGCCTCCCGGGACTTCACATACGTTGATACGGTTTTAGATATTGCAATGACGGCGATGAAGGAAAAGGTTGTGACTGAAGGCGCTATGAACCTGGCTTATGGCAACCGGATATTCCTAAACGAGACAATTGAGATGCTAAAGAAACACTTTCCAGATTTACAGGTTAACTACAAACCTGAACGCTTAGGCGATGTTAAAGAGTCACAAAATGATCCAGTGCTGCTTAAGAAACTATTCCCCAAGGTTCAGCCAAAACCATTTGAAGTAGCGTTGTCTGAAACGGTTGAATGGCTAAAAGAGTTCGGCCAAAGCGTTGCCAATGGCCCCGCGACCGTAGATTAAGCACTAAATAAATGTGCGGAATTACCGGAGGTATTGGACCTAACGCGCCAAGTAAACAACTTCTAGATGCTCAACTCATAGCTCTGCAACACCGTGGTCCAGATGACAGTGGCACCTACGTAAATGCTGGAATTGGCCTAGGAATGGGCCGATTAGCAATCGTTGAAATCGCTGCAGGGAAACAACCTGCATCCGATGCGAGCGAACAGATAAACATGGTCTTTAACGGTGAGATCTATAACTATCGCGAACTACGATACGAATTAGAACAAAGCAGAATCCACTGTAGGACTTCAAGTGAATCCGAAGTAATCATTAATCTCTATCTAAAATATGGGCTGGACTTCATCGGCAAACTCAATGGAATGTTTGCAATTGCCATTCACGATGCCCGTGATAACTCACTTCACTTAATTCGTGATCGCATGGGCAAGAAACCATTGTGGATTTCACAATTAAACGATGGCACATTGTTTTTCGCATCGGAAGTCCGAGCCTTAATGTTGGCTCGTCCAGATCGCACATTTCGTACCGACATGGTGGCAGAGGTAATGCAATACGGATACATCAATGCCCCACATTCAGCTTTTAATGAAGTTGGTCAACTTCCACCGGCTTCACTACTTACTTGGCGGGATGGTAAGACCACTACTTCAACATATTGGGTTCCAGACTTTGAGACCAAAATTGAAATCTCCTACGAAGATGCACTTGAAACAACTAAGGAGTTAATTGAGGAATCAGTCGCACGCCGCCTAGTCTCCGAACGCCCCCTTGGATCCTTCTTAAGTGGTGGGTATGACTCCACGATAGTTACGGGCTATATGGCCAAGTTAATGAGTGAAAAAGTTCAGACGTATTCGATTGGTTTCCATAGCTCTCAATTTAATGAGGCCCACCACGCCAAGCAAGTAGCTAATTACCTGGGCACCAACCACCACGAAGAGATACTAAGTCCTGACCCAGCGCTAGTTGTCGAAAAGATTGCACATGTTTTAGATCAACCCTTCGCCGATTCCTCAGTGGTGCCCACGTACTTATTAGCCAAATTTGCGCGTGAAAATCTAATTGTTGCCCTCGGTGGAGATGGTGGAGACGAAGTCTTTGGTGGCTATGATCGCTACTTAGCTGCACCGATCTTGCAGAGATTGAATCCTGCTCTAGGTATCGCACGGACAGGTTTAGCTCTGGCTGGAAAACTTCCCGTAGGTGGCAAAAGGAAATTCAAACGCCTCCAATCGCAGCTCTTTACCGAGAAGAGTCTTGCCTCCAGATACAGTTCAATCCTGTCACTAACCCAACCAGATGAACTATCGAACGTGCTGAATCCTGGTTTCTATACAAATACTGCTGAGGTTGCTTTCACTCAACAGTTCGCTGCCAACGGTATCTCGTCACTGGACAGAATGACTCGATCCGACTTTGCAGCATATTTGCCGGGGGACCTACTTGTAAAAGTGGATATTGCAACGATGGCAAATAGTCTTGAACTTCGATCGCCTATGTTGGATGTCAATGTTGTCGAGTGGGGTTTATCTCTACCGCGAAAATACAAAATTAAAGGCTTTGAAACAAAACACATATTAAAAGATGTCGCGCGCTCTCTTGTTCCGGCCAACTTAATCAATCGACCAAAGATGGGATTTGGAATACCCCGTGCTGAATGGCTGCGAACTGGTATGAAAGAAATGGTCATCGAAACTCTCACTGACAAAACTGCAACTCAACGAGGCTGGTTTAACCCCGTTGAAGTTAAGAAGGTAATTGATATTCACATGGCTGGTGAAGATAAAGACAACCTCATCTGGCCAATGCTGATGTTAGAGCTCTGGGCTAGGACTTGGCTTGATTAGATAAGAGTTTTTTGTAAAGCTCTTCATGATCGTGCACCAGACGTTTAACCCCAAAGTTGGCCAAGGTGAACTGTTGTGCCGCAACCCCCATTTGAGCCCGCAATTGGCTGTCATTGGCTAACTTTTCAAGGGCACTAGCCATTTCCTGGACATCTAAACCAGTGATGATTCCTGTCGTGCCATCTATTACTACTTCAGGCACGGATCCAACCCTCGTCGTAACAACCGGCAACCTAGCCATTCCTGCCTGGATCAGGCTTAGAGGCGTTCCCTCGTTGTCACTGGTGAGTACAACAACATCGGCAGCAGCTAAAACTTTTTCAATATCACTTTGCCACCCTAAAACTTTGACGGGCAAATTTTCACGCGTAATTCTTTCTCTATAAGTATCTAATAACTCACCATCTCCAGCCATAAAGAATTCAACGTGAACTCCACGCTTCTTAATTTCACTAACCACATCTAGGAATCTATCTGGACGCTTAATCTGTGTGACGCGTCCGATAAATGCACATTGCAGTGTGGTCGTTGAGAGACCGTATGATTCTTGAGACTCGCCCTTGTTTGGCAATTGGCCAATTTCTAAACCCGGCGGCATCAACCCAAATTTCTTAAGGTTACCAATTCCTACTGTCAATAAATCCTGACGAACTTTATCGCCCACAGCTAAAAGTTCATGTGTGAATACTGCTAAAACTTGCTCAGCAATAATGACTAATCTCCGTTTAAGTTTTCCAAAGTAGCCATTGAGTAAATGCCCATGGAATGTGTGAACGCGAATAGATGGTTGAAGGGAAACAATCGAGGCGATGCGTCCTAAGAATCCAGCCTTAGCGGTATGCGTATGAATGACGTGTGGTTTGAAACTTCTAATCTCCTTAACAAGTGAAACAAAAGCCTTTACATCTCCACTCAGACTTACTCGTCGTCCAAAACCATCTATGCGGGTAGCTTTAACATCGGTTGAAACGGTATCTAAATAATCGGCCTCATTAGCGGCACAAAAACCGGTATATAGACGGTGATCAAAATCCTCAGTGTTGAAACCTCTCATTAGCCCCGTTACCTGTACAGCTGGCCCGCCCACATTCATTCGGGCGATTATTCGCATAACTCGAATTGGGGTTGCATCAGACGAACTCACCCACCAATCTTCCCTTAAAATCGTCCCCAAGGGCTCATAAAGACCTCAAAAGCCGCGTGCAGTGAAAATCAACTCCAGAGGTTAGGATTCCAACCGTGAGCGCGCAAAAGCCCCAAATATTGGCCATTATCGGCCAAGGTTACGTTGGCCTGCCTTTGGCTATGGCCGCAGTTGATGCGGGTTGGACTGTCATCGGGGTAGATAACTTTGAAGCCAAAGTTGCTCAGATCAATGCTGGATCAAGCCCAGTAGAAGACATCTCTAATGCCCAGCTTCAAGCCGCGATTACAAAAGGTGTCTACAAAGCTACGACTAATTACGCTGAAGTGCATTCAGCTTCAGTTATTACAATCTGTGTCCCGACTCCGTTGGATGAAAAGCGCGAGCCAGATTTAGCTTTATTACGAAGTGCAGCAACCGGTATTGCTCCATATATTTCTGATGAAACTTTAGTCGTTAGTGAATCGACCTCTTATCCAGGAACGCTAAGAGACATCATTATTCCAATAGTTAATTCACTTAAACCACGTCAAACTTCAACGGTCTACTTCGCAAGTGCACCGGAGCGCGTTAACCCGGGCGACCCAGTTTGGAATCAAAAAAATACTCCACGCCTTGTTGGGGCAATCAATGGAGAGTCACAAATTCGAGCGCTCGCATTCTACGAATCCATCTGTGATGCTGCTGTATCAGTTTCAACCCCTGAGGTAGCAGAAGCTGCCAAACTTCTTGAAAATACTTTTCGGTTAGTAAACATTGCACTAGTTAATGAATTTACCCAGCTTTGTTCGTCCAGCGGAATTAATGTTCATGAAGTAATCGATGCTGCCTCATCAAAGCCATATGGCTTCATGCCATTTAGACCTGGTGTCGGTGTTGGTGGTCACTGCATCCCAGTAGATCCTTTGTACTTAACGTGGTGGGCGCGTCAAAATGGTGGCAAAGCAGCTTTCGTAGAATCTGCAGATTCAATCAATCATGCGATGCCAAAATATGTTGCTGAGCGCGCATTAAGCATGGTCGATGCAAGTATTAAAAATCCAAAAGTATTAATTCTTGGCGTTGCATACAAGCCAGGAGTGGGAGATGTACGCGAGACTCCAGTTTCTGAACTTCGTGATCACTTGAAGGCGCTAGGCGCTGATGTTGCTTGGCATGATCCATTGGTACCCGTTTGGGAGGGTTCAAATCCAGTTGATTTAGCCTGGGATTGTGATGTGGCAATCCTTGCTACAAAGCAGCCAGGAATGCAGTTAGAGCAATTAATTACTCGTGGTGTTCAAATTCTTGATTGCACAAACTCTATTTCAGGCCAAGCAGGCGTTAGCCCTCTCTAAGAGCCCTTATTCATCTCATCCGATATATCGGCAATCATCGTTGATAGCTCACGTTTAGGTTTCCAACCAACGAGTTGATTAATCAATTCGATATTTGGGACTCGCCGCTCCATGTCTTCAAAGCCATCGCCATACGCTTCTTCATAAGGAACATAAACAATCTCACTCTTTGACCTAGTCTCACTGATAATCTTCTTGGCAAGACCATTAATCGAAATCTCAAAATCATTTCCAATATTGATTACTTTACCAATCGTATTGTCAGCAAATGCAATAGCTAGCACGGCATCAACAACGTCATAGACATGAGCAAAGCAACGCGTTTGTTTTCCATCACCGTAAATTGTAATTGGCTCATTGGCCAATGCCGCTTTAACAAAGCGAGGCACAACCATTCCATAGGCTCCTAGTTGACGGGGACCAACCGTATTAAAGAATCTAACGATTCTGGTCTCCAACTTCTTTTCAACGAAGTAAGCGTAAGCCAGGGACTCATCGATTGCTTTAGCTTCACTATATGACCATCGCAATGTGACGGGGCTTCCAAGAATACGATCGTCACTCTCTTTAAGAGAGTCAGAAATGTTCTTACCATAGACTTCACTGCTACTTGTTAGAAAGACAGGGGTTTTTGTTTCATGTGCCGCCTCTAGCACATTCTCGGTACCCCGGATATTCGTCAATAAACTAGCAAGTGGATTCTTCACGATATTGAATACTCCGACCGCAGCAGCGAGATGAAAAATGTAATCGGCATCCTTAATCAAGGGATTCAGGGTTCTTGAATCTAGAATAGATCCTTCAACTAAAGTGAATTTATCGACACCTTTCAGGTTGACCAAATTTGAAGCCCTACCTGTTGAAAAATTGTCTATTGCAGTAACTTTGTGTCCATCGGAGATTAGACGCTCACTCAAATGAGATCCAATAAACCCAGCCCCACCCGTCACTACTAAGTTCAATTGCATATCGTCATCCTATGGTAATTATATAAAAGTATGAAAATCAGTCAAATTCTGAATTGGACGTCGCGACGATCAATTCCCATACTCTGATTGTCTTCAAAGTCCCACCGACTACAACCCCATAAGCTTCGCCTGACGATCAAAATCAGGTACGGCTTTTCGGACTTCCTCGAAGCTTCCCATCGCCATTGCTCTTCCTTCGGATAAATAAACAACAGTGTCAGCTTTTCTAACCGTTGATAAACGATGAGCAATCAAGACCACAGTCGTTGTTCCTCGTAATGCATTTATGGCTCCCGAGATACTCGCCTCAGTTTCGGCATCAAGTGAACTGGTTGCCTCATCAAGCACTAACAAATGGGGGCGAGTGAACATTGCCCGAGCGATACCTAAACGTTGACGCTGGCCGCCACTAATCTTTGCTCCACGTTCGCCGACTTGAGTATCTAGCCCGTTTGGTAAATCAGCAACGAATTTGTCTAGATGCGCAACCACCAACGCGCTCTTCACAAGTTCATCCGTTGCGGCCTCCAGCGGGTAACCCAACGCAACGTTTTCGCGAATAGTTCCCGCTGCAATTACCACGTCTTGTGGAACATAAGAAATCGCTCCAGGCCATTTGACTACAGCCAAGAGTGGCGGTGCACCAGAAATTAAAACGCTACCTAACTCAGGATTTAATACTCCCAACAAAACATCAATGATTGTAGTTTTACCTGCACCCGATGGTCCAACAAATGCCACAGAAGTACCGGAAGGAATCGTAAGGGTGATGTTGGAAATGGCTGGCGCTTGTTTATTCGGATAGGTTAGTGAGATATTCGTGATTTCAATTTTAGAAACAAATCCTTCGTGCACCACATCAACTGTGTCATCAACATTCTCAATCATCGGCGCATCACCAAGTTCATCAATAAGGTCAAGCGTTGGTTCTGCCTGCCCCATGGCGCTTCGAATTGTAACCGACCCCTGTTGGACTCTTAACACGGCTGGTGCAATACGTGTGCCAGCGGCTAAGAAAATTGAGAGTGTTGCCACAGCATGGGTGGCATCTTGCAGGACAAATTGAGCTGCACCAATCAGTACTGCTCCAAGAATTACTGCTGTTTCGATAACATATTTACTGACATACGGCATAAAGGAAGTTTCCGCAGATACATCCGCTAGAGAAAATCTAAATTTCCCAATCTCTCGAGCGTAATAGTCTCGTCGATTGCGAACAACAGATTCGCGGTATGAACCGAACACTTCAACAATCTTTTCATTGCTTACAATATTAAGTTCGGAACTCTTAACCCCAAGAGCTCCGGCACGTACGTGCATAAACCTATACAGAAAATATCCGATTAATGAAAATACAAGAAAGGTACCAAAAGCGGTTATTGGGTCGACAACAAAAAGTCCAACAGCCATGATTACTAAAAGTGATAAGTCTGACGTTAGAACGACGACTGTGGCAATCACTTGAAGAACAATCAACTCAACACCCCTAGTGACAGCATAAAGGGTCTCTTGCGTAGTGCGCTCCTGAACAACTAATAGTGGCTGAGACAGAAGGCGCGAAATTAAAGTTGAAGAAATTTTTGCACCTCGGCGGCTTAGAAAGAACAATATACGCCTTGTAAAGAAAATAGATAGAACTGTGCGGCCTATCAAGAGCATCATTGCACTTAAACCCAGCACTAATGCCTGTGTTTGGAAAGTTGAATGCGACATATGCAAAACCCTTAACGCTGTACTGATGCGATCACCCGGTTCACGAGACTGAAGACCAGTGACTGAGAGCGCACCAAGCAAACCAATTGCTATAACGCCTAATAGATCCAAAGCGCCCATACATATTTGGAGTACTGCTACAAGTGCAACTTTTCGCTGGTCGGCTCTCGACAGCACATGCATTGATCGCCCAACCGTGCTTTTGCGCCAACGTTGCCGAAAGGATTTCAATTTGACTCCAGCCTTGTTAACTCCATTTGGCTAACCTTAGCGAAATAGTTTCATTTATGATTGGATACAATGAACCCATCAGGTACTATTATTTCCCTGTTGGGAATTTGCATCGCTATTTCTTTACGCATGCAGAAGTAATTCTGGAATTGAAGATTCTTTGAAAGACCAAACTGGCCAGAGATGTAATAGCTCAGACTAACCGATTCAACAAAATTGAGATACAAGGCTAGCGGTATGGACAGCACGAAGAAAAGTTATAGTTACATGAAGTTAGTCAATCTTTATTTTTTGCCAACCAGAGCCTTCGGATCCCCTCTTCAAGAGAAACCTTCGTTTCAAACCCTGGCATTTTAGTAGTAGGGAAGTTCCAAATTTTCATCATTTCATGTCCCACATATTCCCGTGCACCCCAGGCGCAATCCATGGGTAGACCGCTCACTTCCTCAATAGTGGACACCAACTCTCTAACGGAAAAATAACTCTCTTCCCACATATGGTACTTTCGGTAAGAAAAGTCCCTATTTAGGGTTAAACATTTTGAAATATTTCGAATCGCATCGTCAATATGAACGAGGTTCATGAGTTGGAATCCTGGCGAAAGAGATATTTCCTTACCTTCCTGTGCGGCATTAAGCAATAGTGGAACTAGGTGGCTTGCGCGATCCCCCTCGCCAAAAAGCGTGAAAAAGAAAAGATCTAAAGTATTGAAACCAAGGGACGCGGACGAGTCTCTCAAAAATTCTGATAATTCTTGTTTAGACGAACCGTAACTATCTACCGTTCGTCCCTCAACACCTTCGAAATTTTGAATATACGTTGATGTGTTGATTACGAGAGTGCCTGGGCCAGCAGTATTTAAAAAGAATTGTTTTGGTATTTCGAACGTGAATTCTCTTACTTCAGAATCGGTCAAAGGGTTTACTCTTGTAGATCGACGGGCAGCCAAATTTATTACGACGTCAAATTTAGAACCAAGCGAAAATCCAGGGTCATCGAAACTTGAAATAGATTCATACGAGATCCCTTGTGTTTGTTCGATCGGTGGAGTCACTACATACCCAGTAATCTCATGGCCATGTGATACGAGTTCCCGGGTTAGATTTTTTCCGACAAATCCTGTCGCACCCAATACAGCAATTCTCATTTATTGCAGCTTGACTGGTAATCAAAGTTTTCGAAATTTTGAAGCTGCTTATCCCTATCAGAGCGAATTGTTTTTTCGAAATCCATTGGTAAGTAATCGCTTACAATTTCGCCACTGATGCCACCGTCACAATTTCCACAGAAAAAGCCATCCATTTTATAGGAAATAATCGTATTGTCCTTCAGGGCTAAATAGCCATGAGCTACCCCAACGGGGATGTATATTGAAACAGGATTCTCTTGACTCATTTGCTGGATTTGCACATGCCCAAAAGTTCTGGAATTCCTTCTCGCGTCCAAAAGAAAATCTATTGCTTCTCCCTGCACGAGTGAAACAACTTTTGACACTTCATGAGGTGGGCCTTGAAAGTGCATACCGCGGAACACGTCTTTTTTGGAGACAGTGAAAAAGTGTTCTTGCATCGCAAAATTGACAGTGAAAGAGCCGGATGTTCCCCCCACGTATGCTTTAAATAGACCTCCCCGAAGATCAGGAAAAGTTGGCATCTCCCAAATCTGAACGCCATTTACCAAGCCCAATTTAGCTTCAGCCATGTTACTTCCATTCTCTGCAGGTGTAGGGCCAAACAAATTTTGATGCATAATATTCTGACTACATCATTCCTTTTGGGACTAATTCTGTCACTTTATTAGCGCTCAATTAACTTTACCACGCAACATCTCCTCATAAATCTTCGAGTAAGTATTGACTGCGACATCCATATCAAAATGATCCAGCGCAAGACTTCTGCAGCGATCCGGAGTCGTGGGATCGGAAAAGAGTTCTGTCAATTGATTGGCAACGCTACCCAAATTTTCTCCATTTTGGATAACCACCCCAGCGCGGTACTGAGAAATAAGTGTGTCTAAATCTCCAATGTTCTTGCTCACGATTACGGGCCTTCCTGACGCTAAGAATTCCGCAATCTTTGTTGGTACTGCTGCAGCCAAACTATCGAGATTCTCTTGTTTGCATATGGCTATACCAAAATGTGCCGCAGAAACCAATGCTGGCATTTCTGCATGCGTTGCACTAATCGCATAATCTTCTCCCACATGTAATTCTTGAGTTGGAGCTTCGCCACCCCTTGCCCAAATAACTTGCAAATCCAGCTGTCTCCTCAACTCGGTTATCACACGCCGCGTCTCGTCAAGATCGTAGTAGTTATTGAATGTTCCCGACAACAAACAAGTGATTCGACCTTCAGGGAAAGTCGTCATCGCAAATTTCTTAGTTTGAACACACGTAGGAACTACCGCACGGATTTCCGGTAGTTTACGGTGTCGCTTTTCCAAAATGGGTACAACGGCGGCAGTCAAGGTTGTCATGGCCGTTGCATTTCTTGCTGAAACATTTTCAAGTGTTCGTGCAGCCCTAGCCGTTAGGGGATTCCAACCAGCTGTGGCAATCAGTTTGCGTTGATCAGACCAAAGACTTCTTACGTCCCACAATATCGGTGCACTAGAATCACTAACCACGGCCGCGGCAGTAGGGATATCGCTCCTGCCATGAATGATGTCAGAAGCAACCAATTTCTTCTGGATTTTCCTCAACCGTATAAGCCCACCCAGAGCACCTGTCTGACCGAACTCATGAGCTTCCCAATGAATGTTATTGGTTTGAAGCATCTCTACTAAATCTATGCCCAGAGAGGTTTTTTCGAAAGTAGTTAAAGATATTCTCTTGCCTTTTTGAGCGAGCCCAATGATGAGTGGAACTATCTGACTCGCACCAACTCCCTCTTGAATGGAGTCGATCGACAAGTAACTAAGGTCATAATGAGGACTACTCATAACACGCTCTCGAACAATTTATCCCACAATTCAAGGGTTCTTGCCTCAGAATGATTATCTCTGATGTATTGCTGTCCTCGTTGTGCGATGTCATCACGTAAGTTTTCAGAATCCATCAACTCCAATATTTTGTTTTTCCAGTCCTCAGGCGTTAGACAGATACCATCGATTCTGGCCTGCTTCATAACCCTGTCATATGCCAACGTTGGTGACACTAAGCAAGGCAAGCCAAGTCGCCACATTATTAATAAGCGGCCTTCTGGCTTCAAAGGGTTGAGTGCTTCTTTTGGATCTAAAGGAAGTACGGATATGTCAGACTCTTTAGCAGTACGCACGACTTCATCAACACTCCATTCTGAGATTTTAAGTCCAGCGCCGAGAATTTCAGGTATATTTTTGATAATTCTTTGGGTATCGCTGTAGAAATATCTTCCTAAAAGTCGTGGATAGCGAAGATCGGTTACAAGACGAAGGCCTAGGGGGCGACTCTTTGATATTTCAGATAGAGCTTCTCTTAAAATCAAGAGCCCTTTTGCCGTGAATGGAAAGCCTTCCCACATGAGATTAGTTTCGCTATTAGTTTTCCGGTCTTGCTTAGCGAGCATAGGAAACTCTTCGTGAAAATCCATAATCACATGCGTGTTACTGCAATATGGGAGAATAGTTTCCCTTTGTTCAGGGCTGGCGCAAATCACTGCGTTTGCAACCGAGCAAAGCTCCGCCACGATATCTCGATAAGGGCGTGGCCGACCACCAACTTGACCGACCAAAACCTTACCCACCCCACGTGACCAATCTTTCAAAGGCTTCTCGTTACCTAAATACCCATCAATCAAATCCAGAATAATTGGTCCGGAGTCCTTTTTTTGAGACCAAAATGCGAAATCAGCCCTACCGGATAAAACAGTGACATCAGTTTTCTGCTCAAGATCAAGAACTATTTCGTGGCCTCGTCTTTGTGCCCAGTAAACCAGTCTTCGTCTATCTGCAGGATGCTGCATATTATGGCTTTGAGCTGCATAGCCAATCCTCAAAGAAACCATGGCTAAGACTAACATTCTAATATCTAATTGAATTGACTTTAAAAACTATTACCTTCAACCCAAAACTACAATTAACCTCTTAGCTTCATTAAGACCCAGAATGCTGCTTTAGTGGTCGCCACCACGGCTCATTTTCCTTGAACCACTTGACGGTGCGCTCCAGCCCTAATTCAAAATCAACCAACGGTTCATATCCAAGCTCTTGGGAAATCTTTTCATGGTTCACGGAATATCGAAAGTCATGACCTAGCCGATCAGAGACATACTCGATTCTATCTTCGCCTAATCCCATCGAATTGAGAATCTTGTGTGTCAATTCAAGATTTGATAGCGAAGTTCCTCCCCCGATATTATAAATTTCTCCGCCTTTGCCTTTCATTAAAGTCAGATAAATTCCGTGGCAATGATCATCAACGTGAAGCCAATCTCGAATATTCGCTCCCTGTCCGTAAACCGGAACTTTCAACCCATCCATCAAATTCGTAATAAACAATGGGATTAATTTTTCAGGGAATTGGTTTGGCCCATAGTTATTACTGCACCGCGTTATACGTACATCAAGTCCATAGGTGCGAAAGAAAGCGCGCGCAAACAAATCGGCTGCCGCTTTAGAAGCTGCGTAGGGAGAGTTGGGCATAAGTGGCTCTGACTCTGTCCAAGATCCAAACGGAATCGATCCGTAGACCTCATCTGTTGAGACTTGAACGAAAGTGGCTGTGCCGCCAAGACGAGCAGCCTCTAGAAGAGTTTGTGTTCCAAGCACATTCGTCAATACAAAGTTTCTCGAGCCTGTTATCGACCGATCCACGTGGGATTCTGCTGCAAAGTTAATTATTGCCTCATGACGTTTAGCTAATTTGCCGGTAAGAACCTCATCACAGATGTCACCTTCTATAAAATCAAAATCTGACTTCGGAAGTTTGTCTAAGTTTGTAAGCGTCCCTGCATATGTCAATTTATCTAAAATAGTGATTCTCGAAATTCCAGGAAATGAGCCGCCAAGAGCCAACTTCACAAAATTTGATCCAATGAAACCCGCACCACCAGTAACTAAGACTCTCATCGCAATGGCCCCCATTCTGAGGATGGTTGACCCAATCCTGACTCACAGTATCATTCCCTATATGAAGGGAATTATTCTTGCAGGCGGATCAGGTAAAAGGCTGTGGCCGGCTACACGTGGTGCAAGCAAGCAACTCTTTCCGATCTATGACAAACCTTTGATTCATTACCCTCTGGCGACCTTGATGCTGGCCGGTATTCGGGAGATTCTGATAATCACTACCCCAGAAGATCAAAGTTCGTTTATTAGATTGCTTGGCGATGGTCACGATATTGGAATTGACATAAGTTTTAAAATTCAACCTAGACCCGAGGGTTTAGCCCAGGCGTTCACAATAGGTGCGGATTTCATTGATGCAGATAGCGTTGCCCTGATACTTGGTGACAATATATTTCAAGGAACTGGATTAGGTGGAGAACTCGCTAGTTACTCCCAACCTGAGGGTGCTCTGGTTTTTGGTTACACCGTTACAGATCCCCACCGTTACGGTGTTGCGGAGATAGATGAAGATGGCGGCATAATCTCGATTGTTGAAAAGCCAACGCATCCTAAATCAAACATCGCGATTCCAGGCCTATATTTTTTCGATAATTCTGTTGTCGCCAAGGCGACCAATGTAAATGTAGGCGAAAGAGGCGAACTCGAGATTACATCAATTCTCGAAATGTATAGACTTGAAAATAGGCTCAAATTGCAGTTATTGCCTAGAGGTACCGCATGGCTTGATTGCGGAACCGCCAATAGCCTTAATGATGCCTGCAACTTCATCCGCGTAATTGAGGAAAGGCAAGGCCTCAAAGTCGCCTGTATTGAGGAAATCGCTTGGCGTAATCATTGGATTAGTACTGAAGAGCTAGTAAAATTGGCAACGATTTACGGAAAAAGTAGTTATTCAGACTACCTGCTCAGGATAGTGAATTAGTTTCTAATCTTAGTAAGCACATCTGTGACAGATTCAACGACAAAGTTCAATTGGTCATTACTCATTCCTGGCCACAATGGCAGACTCAACACTTCCTTGTGTATCCGTTCACTTATTGGAAATGACCCATCATGATAACCCAGTGGTTCATAACATGTTTGTCTGTGAGGCGCTACCGGGTAATGAATCAAAGTTTCAATTCCTAACTCAGCGAGTTCTCGTTGAATTAGGTCCCTCTCTGGATGTTGAATTACATAAAGATGCCAAACATGCTCTCGATTCTGGGAAATTTTAGGAAGGAAATCCCCAAGTTCTTGAGAAAGCTCATTGGAGTAAAAATTCGCAATTTTTATTCTTTCAATATTCTCATCATCTAAAACTTTTAGCTTGAAGCGAAGAACTGAAGCTTGGAGTTCGTCTAATCTTGAATTCCACCCCAATATTTCGTTGTAATACTTACGTTCAGAGCCGTAATTTCGTAGCAACCTTACTTTTCTCGCAATCTCAAAACTATCCGTAGTTACAGCTCCGGCATCACCAAGAGACCCAAGGTTTTTACTGGGATAAAAACTAAAGGCACCTGCCGCTCCAAGAGACCCTACTCGCCCTGTGGCAATGGATGCACCATGAGCTTGTGCGGCGTCCTCGATTACAGGAAGCCCATATTTTTCGGCAATATCGTTTATAGCTGGCATATCAGCCACCTGGCCATATAAATGAACAACAAGAATAGCTTTTGTTCTCGTCGTAATGCTCTGCTCGATCAGACTGGGATTCAGGCAATAGGAATTAGGGTCTGGCTCGACTGGAACTATTGTCGCGCCCGTGCGAGAAATAGCAAGCCAAGTTGCTATGTAAGTGTTCGACGGCACAATTACTTCATCGCCTTGACCAATTTCTAACGCACTCAGAATAAAGTAAATTGCATCCAATCCATTTCCAACACCAACTGCATATTTAACCCCACAGTATTCTGCGAATTCATTTTCAAAAGCTTCGACCTGGGCGCCTAAAATTAAACTTCCAGAATCAAATACCTCTGTAATAACTTCTAATAAGCCATTCCTGTGTTTTGCATTTACCTGAGCCAGGTCGTAAAACGGAACTTTCACCTTCATTATAAAATATTTTCTAATGGTCTCAAGTGAAGCATTGTTCCTTGGTAATTGTTTTTGTCTAAATTTGCCTGCACTTCGGCAGGAATATGCCAGGCGAGATTCAAAATCTTATCGGGGGTTGGAGTTAAAGAAAAGAAGTCTCTTTCAGGCAAAATGGGAATTTTTGTCCCCGGAACATAATTTCCTACTTTTTGTGATCCAGTTATTTCATAGACCGCAGACAGAGTATTTTCATCAATGCCCAGGACTTTCAAAACTATTGCTGCCCGCCCCGGGAACGCTTTTCCAGGGAGAATTCCAAAATCATTAACCAAGTCGCTGAGATATTGTTGAGTTTCAGGAATCCAATTCTTCAACCAAGTATTCATTTTCTCAAAACCTAATACCGCATCAATCTCATCAACCAAAGTTTTTATTTCACTTCCTTGCCCCAAATAGGCTCGAATATTTCCTCCATATCTTGAAACAAACTCAATATCAAGAACTCTCAATCCCAATTTTTCGGCTATAAATTGAAAGGACTTTGCACTATATGTACGCGGATGTTCGTGATAAAAAGTATCAAACTGACCATATTTTAAAACAGCACCTAAATAGTGATTCTCAATGACAATTTTTGTGTTGGGTCCAATCAAAGCCTTTAGATTTTCGAGCAAATTGTTGAGATTATCTATATGTGCAAAAACGTTAGTAAAGGTAATCAAATCTGGTTGACCAAAATTTTCTAGAACTTCACCGACTGCCTCAACATCAAAGAATTTTTTAATAGTTGGATGCTTAGAATCATCAGCGGCATTGGTTGGTTCCACTCCTACAGTAATGCAACCGCGCTCCTTAAAAATGTCCAATAAACTTCCGTCGTTACAGCCAATATCAAGAACGGTAAGTCCGCTTAGATTTCCAAATCGTTTTTCACACTGATCCACAAAATCGCGCATTCCTGTAAGTACGCTGCCGGTCATTCTTGCGCGGTAATGATACGTTGGAAGGAAGAGTTCCTCTCGGGCAACCTGATATCGCTGATGGGCGGTAAAGCATTTATCGCAAAGTAATATTTCTATCGGATATTCCTTTGAAGCGATATCGCTTCCAAGAGGGCTCAAGTCATCGCATAGTGGGCTAAGGCCCAGATCTAAAACTGATGTCAACGTATCATTGTCACATACCTCGCAAAAATTTACTTCACTCACTCAATTTCCCCGCTTTGCAATAGTTTTTTGATCAGAGTAAGAAGTTTAGCGAATTTTCTTCAAATGACCAATATATCAGTAGGTGAGGCTAATCTTTAACGATCATCGCGTTATTTCTAATGTAGGATTCGCAGCGTGATTAGTGACAAGATTAAAGTTCTCCATGTTTGGGATACTAAAATGGATTCTGGTCTAAATATTGATGATTTACTAGAGCAAGCGCCGTTAAACCAAAGAGCCGTGGTGCGCGTACTTATTGGTCAGGGTGCTACGAAGCCAATGGACCTCCGAAATCTGCATGCAATAAAGACCGTCCTTTCACCATTTCCAACCAACCTCATTTCCCGTCTAATATCTAAATTTAGATTTAAGTTAATGTTGAAGCAAGAAATGAAGAGTTTCAAGCCGAATCTAGTCTTTTTCCACTTTGGCCAAACCGCCGCATCATATTTAAAATTGGCGCAGAACAAGCGAATTCCGTTTATTGTTGCCATTTACGGACATGACATAAGTGTTGCGTTAAATCAAATACGCTGGCGTTTGAAATACAAAAAATTTGCTAAATCGAATGGGAGATTTCTTGTACTAGCCGAAAATGTAAAACTAAGGTTAATAGAGTTGAAGGTTCTTGAATCGAATATAAAAGTATACAATTATCCTATCGATATCAGCCCATACCTTACCGAGAAGTACGTCCAGCGGAGCGACCTCTTTAGATTAACCATCCCTGGTAGGTTGGTAGAAAAAAAGGGACACATATTTCTTTTTCAAGCTATTGAGATGCTTAAAGAGCGCAATATACCTGTTCACCTAAATGTTGTTGGCTATGGCGGCAACGCTGAATATTACCAACGCCTTGCATCGGAACTCGGAATAAATGATGAGATCACATGGATCGATACGACTGATGCGACCATTCAGGGAAGCTTTGATCAACTTTATCGGGCTGTGCTTGATGAGACCGATCTTGTAGTACTCCCTTGCATTACATCTAGCCAGGGAGACAACGAAGCTGGTCCCGCACTTGTCCTTTGTCTCGCACAAGCATCAGGGACTCCCGTACTAACCACACCCTTTGAAGGTCATGAGATTAGCATTACTGATGGAATTACTGGTCTATTAACTGCAGAGAGTGACTCGATAGCACTTGCAAATAAGATTGAATGGGCTATTGAAAACCCTGCTGAGCTTGGCGTGATTGCAAAAGCGGGAGAGTTTCTTGTTCGAGACCTATTTAATCTAGAGGCAAATATTGATGCTATCTATAAAGTTATCGCCGAAAGTTAGTTTCAGAGCGAATGGGGGGCTAACCCTCCTCTGCGGAAATCTTTAAGTCAAATATTTTTATTAATCACAAAATCTTAGTGCGCGCATACCAAACACTAAGGATATACTCTAAGTGTGGCGACTCTATCGAAATTGCTTAAGAATCTTTCTACAAACTTTGATTCGACAATCCTAGATTTCGGGTGTGGAGATGGTCGTGAAATGGATTTGATGCGACGAATTGGATTTAAAAACCTTACGGGTTTTGATGTAGTTAGATGTCAAGCTACCACATGAGAATTTGAAAGCACAATTATTGATCCTGACTCAATTGGATTTCTTGAAAGAAATAACTCCAAATTCGACGTAATTTTTTCTCGCGAATCGGTCTACTACACACCAAAGGAACAACAAGACCGCCTATGGCGCGCTTTCTATAGCGCGCTCAGGCCTCAAGGAAAGATTGTTGTAATTACTTTTAATGGCGCTCTTTCAACATCTGCCTGGATACTTCAAAAGGACTTGGCTATGAAAATCGCATTTAATGAGAAAACACTTCATTCATTTCCTACAAATGCAGGATTTACCGATATCCATATTGAGAATGTAACGCCGGAGCATAGAAGCATTGTCGGAACTGTTTTCTTTTGGTTTGTACTCGGAAGCGGAGCACTGAATTCCAGATTGCACTATTTCATTGAGAGGGGATTGGATAGACAGAATCCCCGATTATTCTCAAAACAAATCGTGATGACGGCACGGAAGAACTAATTCGTATTTTTTATCATGAGCACGGGAAGAAAATTATTAATTAGCACTGGCAATCTTAGAAATGTTGCCTACTGCACCATAAAAATCTCGAATTTTTATATTTGTCTTGAGATGTGACCACTGCAATTTCGTAAGGCAACTCCTTCGATATTTAGAAGCAAATTCCCACTGAGGATCAGCGAATAATAATTCATAAGCTAGCTTTGTATCCTGCATCATTTGTTTTCGATTATCACTCATATTTTTGCTATGGATTCGGTAGTTGACCAGCTCGGCATCAACATATCCAAATTTCGTAAAATTTGAACACCGACGAAAAAAATCTCGCCCAGTAGCACTATTAAGTTTCTCATTGAATGTCCCAACCTTTGTAACCAAGGCACGCGTCATTAATACTGAACTTTCACCCGCAGGAACAATGGCAGTCGTTGGAAATTTCAGATAAGCCAATTTGCAGTCGTCTTTGAACCTTGGTTTTATTGAATTCAACGACAAACCTGTATCGCTATCAAATTGCCTCAAACCGGTATAAATAAATTGATACTCCTCATCTAACTTTTCTAACTGCATCTCTAACTTTTCTGGTTCCCAATAGTCATCAGCATCCAAAAAAGCAATAAGTTCGCCCTTGGCATGTGTTAATCCAGTATTTCGTGATGAGGCCTGCCCTAGGTTGTCTTGATAGATTGCGGTTAGCTCTCGGCCGTAGCTGGTAATCACTTCTCGAGAATTATCTGTTGATCCATTGTCCACAATAATCAGATCAAGGTTTCCTATACTCTGTTTTAAAACACTTTCAATAGTAGTCGACAAATATCTTGCGTAATTGTGATTCGGGATTATGATTGAAATCAAAGGACTTTTCATATTCCTTGAATCCTTGTTTGAAGTGCAAATCGCTGAACATCTGCCATTAAGTGATACCAATCTCCAAGGACGATTAATTTCCCGTGTTGAAGGTAAGGTACCCTCTCAATACTTCTAATTGTGGAGTATTTATGACAAATCATAAAAATCATACCGTTTATGTGATTTTCTATTGGCTTTCGAGAAACAAACTCTTTAGTTTCCGCGAAATCAAAGGTTGTTAGTAGGAATAGCGTAACGTGCAGATATTTTCTTTCCCCCGACACTAACAAATCTATAGCAAAGGTTACAACTTTTCGCAAAGATTGTAGTGGTCCATGCATATTGCAATCCTATTTAAATGTGCCTCGCAAGTAAAGAACTGTTAATCGAATAGGCTATTGAATAGGTGTAAATTTACCTTGACGCCATTGGAATCTAACAGGTGTGAGTCTGTTTCTAATGCGCATTTGAATGGCGATGGCCGTTCGATCTAAGATCGTTCTTACAAGACCTGGCATTCGTAAATACACTCGGCCTAGTTTCGAAATTTCCTGCCCTTCCCACGTAGAAACGTAATCAGACTGTTGTGGAGTGACAGTTCGACTCACAGAGTCTGACTTTGTTGCGATTACGGCAATATAACAGCGCTTATTGGTAAAAATTGTTCCTCGTCGTCCCACATTCTTCGGATCATTGAGTGCATACCATGATTCACCGAAATATCGTTTCTTGATGAGATACAGAGATTGAATTTCAAAACCAAATTCTCTGTCAAATGCTCTATAGAAAAGTTCTGGTGAAAACTGATAGAAGCCATGACCAAGCCAATTATTGGCAGGACTTACCACTAGTACATGCCCTTGGGCTTTGCAAAGGTCTCTCAAATTTTCTAATGACTGCGTCACGTTGTACACGTGCTCAGATGTACCAATATCTATCACAAGCGAGAACTGATTTCGAAGTGAATTTGGGATAGGAGTATTGAGGTCATGAATAATCGTGGCATTCTCGTAGCTAGATATATCTAGAATCTGTAGATTCTCAACACCAATGGCCTTCAAAAAACCATCAGAATATTCTTGCGTAATCGATTCTTTTACCACCCCTAATTCCTTTGCGATTCGTTTTTGTAGGCCAACACTAATGTAACTTCTTTGATGTCCAAGAGTTAAGACATTTCGGAGGTCGATATTTGGGACATTTTTAAGTAATAGAAGCATTCGTGCAGCAGTATTATCTATTCCCAAGATTACTCTCCAATGAAATTTAGATCACGATGACAAGGCAATTCCACAGGAATCGCCCACCAAGATTACAGGTCATCTTGGCATACAGCCAGTGCTTTCGCGATGCGAATCTGGTGGGGCGGCGCGTTAAATAGTATTGCGCCTAAAATCGTTGAATTTAGGTCTAAAATGAGTAAATGGAATTCAAATTATTCACAAAAATTACGAGACTAGTTGTGGAAAATCGATTCTTATCATTCTTTATTTTATTGCACTCTATTTTTGTAATATTTCTTGGTCGATTATTTGCATTAGCCCCGGATGAGGGAGGCTATCTTTACGCCTTTAACAATGTATATAAATTGCCAATTTCAACAGAAGCACAGTCTGGTAGTGGATGGATCGCAGCGCCAACAGTATTTCTATGGATTGCCTACTTACCGGCAAAGATTCTTAATATGTTGGGGGTACCAGACTATCTTTCCATTCGATTTCTCTCTGTATTACTTGCCTCAATTAGCTTATATCTACTATTGGACGTACAAAGGCGTGTCCAAGCTGATAGAAAACCCTCACAGAAGATTATTTTTGTAGTTTTCTTTATACCGTCAGTCTTCTTATGGACGTCAGTTGGGTTGCGTGAATCATTTATCATAGCCGAGCTTGCAGCATTCTTAGTGGGCTTCAATTTCCTAATGCAGGGCATGAATAAAAGAGCCATGATTCTACTATTTCTTGGCTCCTACGGTTTAGTCTCAACAAAGAACTATCTATGGGCCTGTCTAATGATTGCACTTATTGTAAGTTCTATTATTTATCTTATTCGGGGCCTCGAACTGCAAAAGATTATTAAGTTCATCGCTGCTGGTTTCTTGGTGCCCTTAATTGTATTGGCAGGTACCACCTCAGCATATGCCTTGGATTACATTTTCCAGGCGAGTATCTCAGAAACTGGTGCCCGGTCGGGAGACTCGATTAGCCAAGTCTATGTCGACTCTCCAGGAACAGGAACAGGAACAGGAACAGGAACAGGAACAGGAACAGGAACAGGAACAGGAACAGGAACAGGAACAGGAACAGTCAAGGAACTCATTACTTTTCATGGGGATTACACCCTGATTGCTCTACATTTTTACTTGATAGACAACCCGAACTCGTTTTTTAGTAAGATTTTTGTTGCTTTTCAATTAGATAAAACAATTCAGAGGATTTGGGATGAAAAAGTAGCTTTGGGTCTAGTTCACAAAGATAAACAGGTTGGATCGGATACTTCATCACTAAATGGACATATTCTTGAACCAGGGAAAATTAGTAATCCGATATCTCTACTTTGGCCTGCCTTTGTATTTCTTTGTGGGCCCTTCCCATTCATTGGGGATCCTGGAATTGCAGTTGGTATCGCGTCACTAGAATCTCCACTCTGGTGGGCTTTTTATGCGTTAGTATTTTTTCAATTTTTAAGATATCGAAGAATCAAGTTTCTGAGGGACCCACAAATTCTTTTTACTTTGATTTTCCTCGCGAGTGAGATTGCATTCAGTGCCCTAGTTGAAGTGAATCTAGGGACGTCCTTCCGGCATAGATCAATTCTACTTGTACCGTTAGTTTTCTTGTACGTTCGTTTGGCACAAAGGTCAAAGGAGCAAAAAGATTTAGATATAGCAACAATTTGAAACAATATTTAGTCCGATCAGTCCTGGAACAAACAGAAAGGGGATCCTCGGCATGCATCACTGAGAACTGAGTCAGTGTCCCTGGTCGCGATATATTTGAATTTTGAATGGAATGTATACGGAATTAGAAAGTAGATTGATTAGACACGAAATACGTTTTATTTGCCTAATAAGTTACATAGACGCAAATAAAGTATAAAATCTCACTGTGTGGCAATTTTAGAGTTACTCTTAGAGTAGACAAAATTTCAAGATTGAGGGAAAGTGCTTCAGAAACCGTGGTTAAGGGAATCTAGATCTACAATTGTTTCATTAACGATTGTTGCGGCAGCATCCTTTCTTGTAGTCTTTATGAAAGGATTTGGAGTTGTAGATTTTGGTGACGGCCAAGATTACTTGCGCTCAGCAACATCTATTCTTTCAGGTCAGGGCTACCTTCGCGAAGGTTTGACTTGGCCTTTTTTTCGACCACCCGGGTACCCCTTCGTCATTGCTTGCATATGGAAAATATCAGGCGTAAACAGCATTGTTGCACTCAAACTCTTCAATATATTACTACACCTTTTGAGTACATTGACTATTTTGAAAATATTAAGACACTACTATGACCAAAAAACGTCAACAGTGGGCATATTACTATTTGGGCTCAATCCTTTTGTGCTACTTCCTCTCGCGGATATTCAAACTGAGCCATTGATTTTATTTCTCTTTCTAGTCTTTTGCTACTTTTTAATTAAGCAATTCAGTTATTTAAACATAGCTTTGAGCAGCTTTCTCGCGCTTGCAATTACCGCCGTACGCCCCGAGTATCTATTTGCAATTCTAATGATTTGTTTGATTCTTCTATTCTCTAAGCAAAAATCTCGGAAAACAGTAATAAAATCCTTGTGTATTCTAATTATGCTTACTGTGAGTTTGTCGTGGTGGGGAATGCAGAATAAAAAAGCAACGGGTTCGTTGATTGTTTTAACAAATGCAGCAGACTATTTACTGTGGAATGGTTCTACTGCACAAATATACAAAAATTATGATATTAGTTTTAAATATGATCCTCATTTCGATTCGGAACAATACATTGCAATCCAGAATGAAATAAAGGCGAATAAAGATAAATGGGGTGACGGGTATTCAAAAGCAACTATAGGGGAGAAATCTCTATTCTGGAGAAAGGCATATTTTCAAAATGTCATGGCGTCACCAATGATATATTTACGTAAAACATTGGAGAAAATGATTATTTTCTGGCGGCCATTCTTAAATCCGAATAGCCATGGAATTAAAATATCCGCTGTAAGCATGCTAATTTTGCTTCCACTAACGTTTGGAACAGCACTCCGACTTTTTATTTTAAGACGTAAAGTCCTTAAAGATATCTTTGTAATGTCGTATTTAAGTGGAATTGGCGTCTTGACCGTTGTACATATGCTCCAAATGCCAGATCAAAGATATAAATTTCCTCTTCTAATTCCATTCTCATCAATCATACTTGCACCTTTTGTTTGGCAAATTCTCTCATCTGGACTGAGTAAAAATGGTTTCTTAACTAGAGGCAAAATGAATAAGGGAAATTGAAAACTATATTGCTCACCGGTTCTTCGGGGCTACTGGGGGGCGCCATTAATGAAGCGTTCGAAAAAATGGGCTTAAATATCCTCACCCCACCTAGGTTCATGCTTGATCTAAACCAAACAATTTCGATTAAAAATTATTTTCAACGTAATAAAATTGATTGCGTTATTCACTGCGCTGCAAAAGTGGGAGGCATTCAGGCCAATTTACAAAACCCTGCAGAATTTATTTTTGATAACTTAAGAATGGACCTTAATCTTCTTGATGCATGTAATTCAAGTAATATCCGGGAATTCATTTTTTTCGGTAGTTCATGCATGTATCCACGAGAGACACATCAACCCATGAGTGAATCACAAATCTTAACTGGAAAGCTTGAGCCAACAAATGAGTCTTATGCGGTGGCAAAACTTGCGACGGCACAGATGGTGAAGTCGTTAGCAATATCTGGAGAAAAGTTTTATAAGACACTTGTATTATCTAATCTGTATGGTCCAGGCGAAGATGAGGATCCTAGGACGAGCCATCTTGTTGGTGCAATTCATAGCAAATATCGTAAGGCAATCCTCACAAAAAGTTATGAAATTGAAGTTTGGGGGTCAGGTACAGTACGACGTGAATTTACCCATGTTCGGGATGTC
>Ga0214919_10001488_pt1 | contig 38180 bp, 41 predicted proteins | sample LL1503_MetaG_FD_177994 | JGI IMG/M metagenome (GOLD analysis project Ga0214919, IMG submission 177994) | Freshwater microbial communities from Lake Lanier, Atlanta, Georgia, United States - LL-1503 | ecosystem: Environmental > Aquatic > Freshwater > Lake | place: USA: Georgia | collected...
CAGCACAGGCTGCATCAGCTAAAAGAGAGGCAGTCGCATAAGGACTTTCCCTTTTATTTGAAAGAGGACATTTTAACTTTGCCCGGGACCGGACATTTTAACTTTGCTTTGACAGCAATTTCTCTCAAAAAAATAGCGAATCAGGCCGAGAGAGTGACTTGATTCGCTATTAGTTTTTCTAGATTAATTAATCTAGCTGGAGAGAGCGGTCTTATTACTTTCTTATTATTTTTTAATTTTTAATTATTTATTCTTTGACTACTAAAACATCACAGGGCTGCTTGGCCAAAATAGCTCTCGCTACGGTAAACAAAGCCATAAATCCATTTCGACGATTGCCTACGACAATCAAATCCGCTTTAGTTCTCCGGGCATGCTCAAAAATAGTCTGATTCGCAATGCCCTGACGGACAAATCGTTGACTTTCAGGAACACCGACACGATCACCGATTTCATCAATATCATGCTGCGCTTTCTTTTGTATCTCATTCTCAAGATCCGCCACGCTGGCTAAAGAAAACTCCATGCCCCGACTTAATTCTTTGGTGACATGTAATAAACTTAAACTGGCACCAGAGTCTCTGGCAATGGAAGCGGCCCGTTGAGCGGCTTTGAACTCTTCGTTCATCGGCGAATCAATCGCCATTAAAATATGTTGATAACAGTGCATGTGAGAATCCTCCATTTTTTCAATTTTTATAATTTTTCGACCCCAAGAAGACACACTTTCTTATAGGCGGGATCTCAAATATTTTTATTATTTAACTTTGCTTTTTCAGGGCTTTTTTAGATTTTTTTAAGAACTTCACCTTGCGGCGAGGTGGGGAAGAATAGATGAGCAGTTAAATTCTGCAAGAGACTTTTTTTATATTTTTATATATTGATTGCCCTGTAAAAAATCAGTAAAAATCAAGATAAAAAAGATGTTTTTTAAAACAAGAAAATCAAAGTGTTATTAAAATTATTTAAATAAAAATAATTCTAATTTTTCACGGCAATCTTGAATATTAATAAATTCAATGCCGTGCAAGCCTGTTCTTACAGCACTCTCAATATTTTCTTTCATGTCATCTATCAAAATAGTTTGACCTGCCAAGAGCCCATTATGATTTAAAACAAAATGATAAATTCTGGGATCGGGTTTTAATAACTTAACTCTCGCTGAGACCGTAATATGTTTAAAAAATTTCCAGAAATTATATTTTTTATATAAAAACTCGAAAAACTCTTCGGACATATTGGTTAAGCAAAATAACTCTATTTTTTCCCCAGATTTTTTTCTCTGATCCAGCTCTTCTAACAATTCTATCGACCCTTCTTTAGGGGTCAGAGATTTCTTAGCGGTATATAAAGCATGATCTGCTAATTCTGGGGTCAAGCCCCATTGCGCTTGTAATTTCTCAGACACTTGTCTTTCTGTGACTAAACCTTGATCAAACGCCAGCCAGTCTGCCAGGCGAAACATATTGGGCGTAAATTTCCCCGCATGTTCCGTATTTTTAAACGCTTCTTGAATAATTTGATCAGGGTTCCAAGTTAGTAAAACATTGCCCACATCGAAAATAATATTTTTTTGCAATTCTCTCTCCCACTTGAGTTAACCAAAATTATTTTTGTACCATGCACCAAATTTAAAAATATATTACGGATTTAAAATCTTGGAAATTCTAGACAATAAACTTTATATCAAAAAGTTAAATTTTCTCTATCCCGATTCTCCAGAGTTAATTAATAACACCATGCAATGGCTAGAAAGAAATAATAATTATATTTTATTTTTAGATTCTCCCGAATATCCAAAATTATTAAAACAGATTCATAGACCGCCTGAGATTTTATATCTCCAGGGGAATATTAAAATTCTAGAAGAGCCATCAATAGCGATTGTTGGCTCTCGTCATATGAGTGCTTATGGAAAAGAAAACGCCTGGGCCTTTGCAAAGTTCTTGGCTGAATCTGGTTTAACTATTACAAGCGGCCTGGCTCTAGGCATTGATGCCGTTGCCCATGAGTCTGCTTTAAGTTCTGGAGGTTATACCATTGCTGTATTACCGACTGGAATTGATCAATGTTACCCAAGATCTCATGAGAGTTTATTTAAAAAAATTTCTGAGTCTGGTAATGGCCTATTAGTCAGTGAGTTTCCCTTAGGAACCCCGCCATTAAAAACTGGCTTTCCTAGAAGAAATAGAATTATCAGCGGCCTCAGTATTGGTGTTTTAGTGGTCGAAGCGGCTTTAAAAAGCGGCTCTTTAATTACAGCCAGAACCGCCATGGAACAAGGTCGAGAAGTCTTTGCAATACCCGGGTCCATACATCATGCTTTATCTAAAGGTTGCCATCAATTAATTAAGTCTGGTGCGAAATGTGTTGAATCTGGCAGTGATATTCTGGAAGAATGCCGAGCTTTTTTAGGACCCCTAACCCAATTGATGAATTCACCGATGACGCAATTGAACCTCTTGGGGCCTCATGGTACACCTGGCGATTTTTCTGAAAGGCCTAGTTTAAAAGAAGGTTTAGAAAAAGATTTAGTGCAAGATTTAGTGCAGGATTTAACAGGCCTTGCGACAGATCCAGATTATCTAAGTTTATTGCGAGCGGTGAATTTTAAGACCATCAGTCGAATTGATGACCTGATCCAGAGTACTCAATTACCTGCTCGAGACATGGCCTCCATGCTCTTAATGCTGGAACTTGAGGGATGGATTGAGCAAGCCCCTGGTGGCTACACGAGAATAAAGGAATTTTTATGAAGGCAAATACATTAGATATTTTAATGAGCTTGTTTACTCAGCAAGCGGCTCAAGCCAGCAAAGGCTTGAATTTGATGACTCCTGAGCAGGCTTTTATTTTGGCTTTTTCTTCAGAAAGAGAGATTACGCAGGCCGTCACTTGGCTGGATGCTTTAGTTCAAAAAATCAATCAATTTAAAAAACCCTCTATTAAAAACACCCTGCCTACCCCCCTTGCCCAACCCTCTCATTTTTCACCCTCTCCAGCGCCTGTTTTATTTCATAAGATTCAATCATCGATCAGAATTTATGCCGACCCTGAAAAAATAAAATTAGGTGACGCTGGAATTAAACTCTTAGAAGAATTAGTGGAAATAAAAGTCTTAAGTCTGTCCCAAAGAGAAATCTTAATAGACCAGCTCATGCAATTAGATAATGACGAAATTCCGCTTCATCACCTAAGATGGCTTCTTTTTATTGCCTTGGCCGCTGATGCTAAAAGTGCTCAACAGCTTTGCTGGTTAGATTGCCTGGTACTAAAAGATCATCAAAATAAAAATAACCGCGCCCTGCATTAATTAATTTAAAAAATTTAAAGAAACTTGAGGACTTTATGGCATCCAATCTCATCGTTGTTGAATCTCCAGCTAAAGCCAAGACATTGAAAAAATATCTAGGCCCCGATTTTGAAGTCCTGGCGTCTTACGGCCATGTTCGAGATCTATTACCCAAGTCAGGTGCGGTTGATACAGATCATGATTTCGCCATGAAATATGAATTAATAGATAGAAATATTAAGCATGTAGAGGCCATCGCCAAGGCTTTAAAAAAAGCAGATTGTTTATATTTAGCTACTGACCCTGACCGCGAAGGAGAGGCTATTTCTTGGCATTTACTAGAAATATTAAAAAGCAAAGACTTGATTCAAGATAAAAAAGTCTATCGCGTGGCGTTCTATGAGATTACTAAAAAAGCCGTGAACGAAGCCGTCGAAAATCCTAGAGAATTATCGATGGATCTAGTCAACGCCCAGCAAGCCAGAAGGGCTTTAGATTATTTAGTCGGTTTTAATTTATCCCCGCTCCTATGGAAAAAAATTCGAAGAGGATTATCTGCCGGTCGAGTCCAATCACCGGCTTTGAGATTAATTGTCGAAAGAGAAATAGAGATAGAAAATTTTATCCCCAGAGAGTACTGGTCTGTCGAGGCTGATTGCTTAGATAACAATCAAGATAAAAATACTAAACCCCAAAGTTTTATTGCCAAACTCACCCAGTATAAAAAAGACAAGCTGGAACAATTTTCTATTACAAATTCTACTCAGGCTCTGGATATTCGGACCTGGTTATTAAATAAAACCAATCAAAAATTAACCGTCAGCAACGTCGAGAAAAAACAAAGAAAAAGAAATCCTTCTGCGCCCTTCACAACGTCCACATTGCAACAGGAAGCCGCTCGCAAATTAGGCTTTGGGGCAACGAAAACTATGCGAACCGCTCAGAATCTTTACGAAGGTGCTGAGACTGCTGAAGGCCAAGTGGGTTTGATTACTTATATGCGAACAGACTCCGTCAATTTAGCCCAAGAGGCCATTGATGAAATCAGAAGTTTCATAAAAATAAGCTACGGCGATGAATATTTGCCAGATAGCCCAAAAATTTACAAAACTAAATCTAAGAATGCCCAAGAAGCCCATGAAGCAATCCGGCCGACTTCTGTGCTCAGAACCCCTGAAAGCTTAAAGCCCTATTTAGATTCAGACCAATACAAACTTTATAACTTAATCTGGCAACGGACCATGGCCTGCCAAATGATTCATGCGACGCTTGATACGGTCGCGGTTGATTTTGACGTGCCAGATATCAATAACTCTGAGGCTAAATTTAGAGCGACAGGATCAGTCATTGCCCATCCTGGTTATATGCGCCTGTATCAAGAAAGCTTTGACGAGCCCAGCCAAGAAGATGGCGATGAAAAAATGCTGCCAGTCTTAGAAATCGGCGATGTGGTGAATCTTAAAGATATTCGTGCTGATCAGCATTTCACTGAACCACCACCAAGATATTCAGAAGCGTCTTTAGTCAAATCGTTAGAAGAACATGGCATTGGTCGGCCTTCGACTTATGCGTCAATTCTTTCAACTTTAGAGCAGCGCGAATATGTCGTCTTAGATAATAAAAGATTTAAGCCAACGGATGTTGGCCGTATTGTGAATAAATTCCTGACTGAATATTTCACCCAGTATGTCGATTATGATTTTACGGCCAAACTTGAAGACAGTCTGGATGACGTCGCCAGCGGTGAATCCCAGTGGATCCCCCTATTGAAAAACTTTTGGGGGCCATTTTTTCAAAAAACCCAAGAGATAGAAAAAACAGTCAAGCGCTCGGATGTCACTCAAGAAGCGACAGATGAAAAATGTCCAGACTGTCAAAAACCCCTAGTCATTAGATTAGGCAAAACAGGAAAATTCTTTGGCTGTACGGGTTACCCCGAATGTGGCTATACAAGATCCATGGAAAATCCAGATGATCCAGAGGCTAGCAACTCCAGAGAGCCTGAAATCATTGCGGGAAGATCTTGCCCTGAGTGTCAATCCGCTTTGCATGTTAAGACTGGAAAGTACGGGAAATTTATTGGCTGCAGTAATTATCCCAAATGCAAATTCATGGAGCCTTTAGTTAAACCTAAAGATACAGGAGTGCGATGCCCTGAGTGCCATGAAGGCGAAATCATGGAAAGAAAATCCAAGCGGGGCAAAGTCTTTTTCTCTTGTTCTAAATATCCAAGTTGTTCTTATGCCCTCTGGAATAAGCCCATTGCTGAAAGCTGCCCACAGTGTCATTGGCCAATCTTAACTCTATCCATTACTAAATCTCGTGGGACTGAAAAAGTTTGTCCCCAGAAAAATTGCGGCTATGTGGCAAAAGTCGAGGAATCTTAAAAAATGTCTGAAAAAAATTCTAAAAAAATTTTATTACTCCAGGGGCCTAATTTAAATTTATTAGGTTCCAGAGAGCCAGAAATTTATGGCTCAAAAACACTTGCTGATATTCATGAAGCCTGCCAAGAGCAAGCCAGAAAAGCTGAGAATAATTTAAATATAAAAATAGAGTTAGTTTGCTTTCAAAGTAATCTTGAAGGCGATTTAATTAATAAAATTCACGAAGCTAAGCTTAAAAATTTTGATTTTATTTTAATTAATCCAGCCGGCTTAACCCATACATCGATTGCTTTAAGAGATGCTTTTTTAGCCGTGAATATCCCATTGATAGAGATCCATCTGTCTAATATTTATAAGCGGGAAGAATTTAGAAAGCATTCTTATATCTCAGATATTGCGATTGGATTGATTTCTGGATTGGGAGACTCGGGCTATGGGTTTGCACTCTCGTATGCAATCCAATATCTTATGCGCTGATTTTTCAGAGAGAATATAAAAATAAACTAGATTTATTTTGAATAAATGATCAAAAAAATAACTAAAGGGAATTTCCATGGCTTACAAAATTGAGCAAATCGAAGCCTTAATCAAGCTTCTTGAGAAGCATGACAGCATGACAGAACTCGAAATTAATGACGGTGATTTTTCCGTTCGACTTTCTCGAGGCAGCGCTTCACACTCTATCTCCATGACTCCTGCTCATCACTATGTCTCACAGGCGCCCCAGCATGTTCCCGCACATACTGCGCCTGCTGCCGCTCACACGCCTGCAGCGCCTGCCGCCCCTGAAGTGCCAGCGGGTCATATCGTCAAATCTCCGATGGTCGGGACTTTCTATTTATCCCCCTCTCCTGGCGCGCCGAAATTTATTGAAATAGGCAAAGTAGTCAATATCGGCGACACCATTGGTATTGTCGAAGCTATGAAAATGATGAATCAAATCGAAGCCGATAAATCAGGCGTGGTTAAAGCAATCTTGATCGAAGATGGCAAGCCCGTTGAATACGATCAGCCTTTGATCATTATTGAATAATAAAAAATTATTTTTCCCATTATTTTTAATAAATTAACCGGATAAAAAATTCATGTTCAAAAAAGTCCTGATAGCCAACCGTGGTGAGATTGCTCTGCGTATTTTAAGAGCCTGCCGAGAACTCAGAATCAAAACCGTCGCTGTACACTCAACCGTCGATCGAAATTTAAAACATGTGAAACTCGCCGACGAATCTGTCTGTATCGGCCCTGCGCCTTCGGCTCAAAGCTATTTAAATATTCCTGCCATTATTGCAGCCGCTGAAGTCACTGGTTCTGAAGCCATTCATCCCGGCTATGGCTTTTTATCTGAGAATGCCGATTTTGCTCAACGCGTCGAAGAATCTGGTTTTGCTTTTATTGGGCCCAGGCCTCAAGACATTCGCACCATGGGCGATAAAGTGGCTGCTATTAATGCCATGAAAAAAGCGGGTGTGCCAACTGTCCCAGGTTCTGGCGGACCTTTAGGCGATGATGAATCTGAAAGTTTAAAAATGGGCGAAAAAATCGGCTACCCAGTCATCATTAAAGCCGCTGGCGGTGGCGGTGGTCGCGGCATGCGCGTGGTGAGATCCAAAGAAGAATTAATTAGATCTATTCAAATGACCCGTCAAGAAGCCAAGGCTGCTTTTAATAACGACATGGTCTACATGGAAAAATTTTTAGAAAACCCAAGACATATAGAAATACAAATTTTGGCAGACGGCAATGGCCATGCGATTCACTTAGGTGAGCGTGATTGCTCCATGCAAAGACGCCATCAAAAAGTCTTAGAAGAAGCGCCAGCACCAGGGATTACTGAAGCACAAAGACAAGAAATTGGCTCACTATGCGTCAAAGCCTGTGAATTAATTAAATACAGGGGCGCTGGGACTTTTGAATTTTTATACCAAGACGGCAAATTTTACTTTATTGAGATGAACACCCGGGTCCAAGTCGAACATCCAGTCACTGAATTAATTACCGGGGTCGACATCGTCAAAGAGCAATTAAAAATAGCCTTTGGCATGCCTCTCACTCATGCCCAAAAAGACATTATGATCAAAGGCCATGCCATCGAGTGTCGTATCAACGCAGAAGATCCAGAAACTTTAATGCCTTGCCCTGGCAAAATTAATTTATATCACCCACCCGGTGGACCTGGCGTTCGGGTGGATTCGCATATTTATTCCAGCTATGTCGTCCCGCCAAACTATGACTCGATGATTGGCAAAATTATTACTTATGGTCGCACCCGAGAGGCGGCCATAGCTCGCATGGAGAACGCTTTACTCGAAACCAATATCACAGGGATCAAAACCAATATTCCCTTGCAGCAAAAAATTCTAGCTGACGAGAATTTCCAGAAAGGCGGCACAAATATTCATTATCTAGAAAAATATATTTTAAAGACGGCACATTAGGTTCTTTGACGGCGTCACCCCGGCGAGGGCCGGGGCCCAGTTCAAAAAAATCAGGCTAGTTGGGCCAGAGAGTTTATGTTTCTAAGACTCTCGCAATAAAACCCGATACGCAGGATTAATCACCTGGTATTTTCTCTCACCTAAATCTTCTAATAAATCCCGGGTTAACAAGGCCTGTAAAGCATTCGGAACAGACGTCGTCGGGAGCTCCATCTGCTCTGAAGCTTCAGCCGTATAGATTCCAGAGTCCGCATGCGTTGCCAGATATTTCAGTAATTTTTTCTGGGCCTCACCCAAAGAAAAGTATTCTCGCAATAGATCACTGCGCTCTTCTTCGATAATTAAAATCCAGCTTTTTTGGACATCCTCTACTTTGGGCAATTTTTTAGGACACAAAGTCCACACAGCATCACAGAGATAATTGACGTAATAGGGATGCCGCTCTGTCAGATTCATAATGGCCTGGAACACATCTTCGTCTAAAGGCTTTTTCCATTGCTCTTGGGCCGCAATATTCAAATGATCCCGATAATGATCTGCAGAAATTCTTTGTAATTTAATTTTCTTACAGAGCTTATATAAAGGCCGCCCTGCATCCTGAAAAATACTTTCAATCAGATGCCGATTACTGCCTGAAAAAATTAAAGATAAATATCTAGTCTCTTGTGCCGCACTGCGAATGCCGCCCTCAATACCCATACTGGCCCCTAGCTCAGCCACACGTTGAAACTCATCTAAGAGCAAAACAGCCGCTTGTTTTTTCTCTGCCAGTAAACTTTCTAAAAACAATAAAGCCTCTCTCAGAGTCTCAGGGACAGAAGCTTGCTGATTAATAATTTCCAGCTCCAAGCGAAACCCATACGCTTCATAAGCTAATTTTGGTTTGAGATTTTTAAATCCGTATTTGACTACTTGCAGGGCTTTATCAATAGAGCTAATCGCTTTGCCTATTAAATCTAAAATCCCTTTTAAAATTAAGCGCTCTAGATTTTTTTCACTGGTCGCCAAGTGCAAATCCACTGTCACATGGGGCAATCCAGACACTGCTAAAACTTTTTCACACAAACTACTTTTTCCATAGCGCCTCGGCGCTGCTAAAAAACTATGTTTTCCGTTTTGAATATTGCCTAAAAGAGTCTCTGTTTCTTCCGTTCGATTACAGAAAGCCGGATCATAGGCCTTACCTAAAGGAAAGTACTGACGTGGAAGCATGATTTATTATCTCTTTGATTATTATCTTAAAAACCAATAAATAATAAAATATCAGATTACTATAAATAATTCAAAAAAAGATTATTTTTTCAATCATTTTTCAGATAATCCAAAAAAAGATTATTTTTAAGCCCTAAGCATCCGCCAACTCAAATAAAAAAATCCTCTAGAACCACTACGCCCGTGACTAGCTCATGAAAGTATTTATTTTCTTTCAATCCAGACGCTGAGATAAACGCAATGAAAATTTGATTCTTAGTCCGCGTTTGCTCTTTATAGACTCTCACTTTTTGTTTTAGATTTTCTGCGTAATCTTGATCAATCAAGAAGGCGTCCTTGCTATATTTGATTTCACAGACTGTTGTCACGCCATCATCCCGCTCAAACAGCAAGTCAATTTGAACCCCTGGCCCAGAACTTTCAGCTCTTGGCGTGTACCTCCAGGCCCCACTGATCGCACTGCCACTGACCCCTAAAGCATTTTTAATCTCTGTAATATGTTTATAACACAGGGACTCAAAGGCATAGCCCATCCAGCTGTAATACTCCGGCGTTCCTATTTTTTCTGACCAGAATTTTCTATTTCTCTCTTCCGCTATGAAACTGCCTTTTGTCGGCTCTATCCACTTTAAATAAAAATAACAGTACTCATCCGTCACGCGATAGTAAGCACCCTGCTTTTTACCCAAAGGGATAAAAGACTTGATAAACCCTGTGCTTTCTAAGTCTTCCAACTTCTCTGAGAGCGTTCCACCCACCGATAAAAACTGACTCTGGCTCTCAATATAAGCTCGATCCACGCCTGATCTTTTACCCGCAATAATCCGAATTAATTCTTTATAAACTGGCGCATTATCAAAAAGAGAATCAAAAACTTTATCAAACTCAGAATATAAGACGCCATTTTCCTGAAAACATAGCTTATCAATCATTTGAGCCGCTGATTTACCCTTTTTAATATGAGATAAGTAAAAGGGAATACCACCGCAAAACATGTAAATCTGAGTGATTTGCTCATGGTTTAAATCCATACCCGCCTTTTTAAAAAACTGCGCAGTCTCAGTTAAATTAAAAGGGCGTAATAAAATCTCACGGGTCGTCCGGTTATGAAGCCCACCCTTATTTCTAATAATTTTTTTAATAATCCAAGAAGCGCTCGAGCCACAAATAATTAATTTAATTCTCGGATCATTCTTCCAGCGCCGATTCCAATAGTGATCTAGGGCCTGAAGTAAGCGTGATTTTTTTGTACACAACCAAGGCAACTCGTCCAAAAATAAAATAATTTTTTTATTACCACTAAGATTATTAATAGCCTTAGTTAGCTCTTCAAAAGCCTTCATCCAAGAAGCTGATTTTTCAATCGAAGCCCCCTGATAAAAAGTCTCACCCACAGATTTCGCAAATTCGTTTAATTGCTCAGCGAGCGCCCCATCCTGCACGCCAGTCACATGGAAAAAATGACAGGGCTTTGACTTAAAAAACTCTTCGACTAGAAAAGTTTTACCAATCCGTCTTCGCCCATAGATCGTCATAAACTCTGCTTTTCCTGAATTAAAGGCGTCCAGCAACTCTTCCTTCTCTTCACTGCGACCTGCAATAATATTGGTCATTTTGATGTTTCTGTTTTAATTGGCTGAGTGTAAATTTATCATAATCAGCCAAGTTAGACAAACTTTATGTGAAACTTGGCTGACTATAGATACATCATAAGCAGCCAAGTTTGACAGAATTTATGTAAAACTCGGCTGCTTATAAAAACTTCAAGCGCAGCTCTAAATTGTTTTTAATTCTTAAGCCCTAAGCATCCGCCAGCTGGTAAAACTCATCATCTAACTCTTTCATCCACTGGCCTGGGCTTTTATTTAAAATATCTAAATCTAAATTCACCCCCAGCTCTACACCCAAACCCAGCTCAGCTAAATTTTGAATCTCTAAAGCTGCCTGTCTTAATAATAATAGAATCAAAAAAGCATCTTTATGTTTAGGTGTTTTGATCACATGGTATTGGGATAAAGAAAAATTAAATAAATCTAAATTTATGATTTTAATTTTATGATTTAAAGCTATTTCAGCCTGGCTATTTAGTCTCGCCCAAATTAAATCTTGATAATCAGAATCTAAATTATTCCAGTCAATTACTTCTTTAAATCTTCTCTTACAACCCCGGCAGACTTCATCGCCATAAACCGTCGAACAGATGCCAATGCAGGGGGTGTTAATGCTCATAAGATTTAAAATGCTCCTGGTTTTTCTGCTAAGTCTGGTGCTGCCATAGGGATTTTTCCTGCTGCGCCAGCTGCGGGAGTGTTGTGAACCTGCATAGCATTAAACATAACAGTTGCAGTACCAGCAGAATCTAAAGAGGATTTTCTGGGCGGTGCTTGAGGAGATGCGGCCGTAAGGGCCGGCACAGCTACACCATCAAAAACAAAAACATCAGCAGCAGCATCAACCACTGCAACTGCAGTACCTCCACCAGACACTGAAACCTCAGAAGACTCAGAACGCTCAGAACGCTCAATCCCAAATAGTCTTTGTTGCTCAAGCGTCCATAAAGACCGCTCTAATCTTGCTAATAAAATTCCAAAATAAGCAGGCCCTGTTGTTGCCGAAGGCGCACGACGAATATTTTCTAAGTCTTCACCAGAAATATTTTCATCAATTGCTTTCAAGAAAACTTCAACTTCTGTCCTGTATGCCCCCGCTATTTTTACAACAGACTCAGAATATCTTTGATGTAAAGGCACAAAATTAAGACCTGCCACGGATTCTCGAGGGATGGCTTTCCCATCTGATCCAAGTTCGCCAAGATATTCCAACACCGAGCGATTTAAACGCTCCGTCAATTTGAAGGCGACCAAATAATTGAAAAAAGCGGCCTCCTCTGATGGCAATCCATCTAAGGCTGCTTTCAACTCTCCCAAAAGCTTTTCTTGCAAATTATGCTCTTCCGAATGTCCACCGCTCACGAGAGCCGCAACATCAGAAAGCAAAGCAGCAGGGGACGTCAAATAATCATGCCAGGTCCTTGTGGTTTCGGGCGCTTTATAACTTTTCAAAAAATCCTCGAAGGCTTGTTTCAAGCCTTCTGCCATTAAACCAATGGGCGTTCTTCCTGACATCGCACGCTCCTTATATTTTTTTATAGGTTCTATTTTTTAGCTGGGGGTCACTACTGAAGCGTGTCTTCTGCGCAACAGGCCTTCAAACTCTCTCTTCAGTTCATGCTCGGCAAGAGCCGTTGCATTAATCTTTTTCGTGCCCTCTTTTATAAGCTTCGCAACTCTCTCAGGCATATATCTAGCCACATAGACCTCTTGTTCTTTTTTCTCTGCTTTGCTCATCACAGTCGTCGTCTTGCCAGATGCTGCGGCTTTTTTAGCGGCCTTATCTGCTAACGCTTTCTCAGCCGCTAGCAACATGACTGTTGCTGTTTGTAGCGTTGGTCTCGGCGCTCGTGGTTTTTGGGCTTCTGAAACAGCCATTGCTGTAACTGCAGCAGGCACTACTGGACTGACTGGGGAATTGGCTGGCGTATTGGCTGGAGCCGAAATGGCAATATCTCCAGCAGGAACTAAGTCAGGAATCTGCTCATCATCACTATCAGCTTCTATCGATTCTTTTATACCAGGAAGATTGGCCCTTAAAACTAACTGTTGTAATGGCACTGCATCAGCCAGAGCAGGCCTGCTATCAGCAAGGGCGTCAGCCAGTGCTAAAAGAGACGGAATTGATTCATAGTAAGAAACCGTAGATTCTGGTATCTCTAAGTCTTTTAGTGCTGGCAATGACCCACGACGTGCAGATCGTGCAGATAAAGACACTTTTGTAATAACAGAAGGCATACCCGTTTCTTCAACAACTTCAAGACTAAATCCACTTTTTTTTGGGCTAGGCAATCTTGACGAACGAAGCGCCATAACACTTGACAAGGCTTGTAAAAATAAGGGCTCATTCAGTGCTAAGAAATATAGATCGATCGCTTGTCTGGGGATCTCTACCGAACCCAAAAAAACATCAGCGCGTCGCATCAGCGCAAGCTTCAGGTCCAGCGTTAACCCATCAGCAGTGGTAGCGACAGGATCAGACACAGAAACCACTGTAGTTGAGGCAATACCAAACGATGCTTGAACCTCTGGGGTCCAACAGACCTCTTCCAGCACTTTGAATAACTTTGAGAAACCAAGAACAGGAGAGTCTGGAGATGAAATCGCTAGCCTGACATCATCGTCCGTTAGTTTGGCATTGATCTCTCTTTTTAAATTTTCTACAGCCTCTTGAACACTGGCTAAATTTGCTCTAAATGCAGCAGCTAATTTTTGATAAGCCGGCGCAAAACTGGTGCCACTTCCAACGCCAGCCCCTGTTATTTCTTGATGTAATTTTTCGACTAAAACCACAGCCGCTAATACCCTAAAAAACTCAGAGCCTAGATTTGAACTTTCACTGGAGACTGAGTTCAGGGCATTTTGAAGATTTTTAAATAACTTTGTTTGAGCCGCATGGTGGCCAGATAAATCCCAACCAGCCGATGTAACCCAAGAGCGGCCAAAAAGTGGGAAGCTCGATTTTCCCGCGCCGTCATATTCAGTAACAAAACCATCAAACGCCGCGCGTAAGTTCCCAGCTAATTCAGCATCAACAAAAAAACCTGCTCCTGACATACCCACTCCTCGTGTCTATTAATTTTAAAAGCGGGGTATAAAAACAATTTTATGAGCGGGATTCAATAGGGAGGCCAAAAAATAAGTGCCCATGCAGAGAGATTTTAAAGGATGGATACAAGGGACGAACATGTAGTTCGCCCCTCTACTTAACTAAGATATCGATTTTTCCAGCATGGCTTCCAGAGTCCGAATATCTTTACAAAACAATCTAATACCCTCGGCTAACTTCTCCGTCGCCATCGCGTTTTCATTTAATAAAAATCTAAATTCAGCCTCACTCAGACTTATTTTTTCTTGATTTTTTTTCTTGGACTCTTGGATAGATAAAACTTGGGGCAGATCACCAAAATCCTGAGCTAACTCAGCTAATAAATTCGGACTAATGGTTAAAAAATCACAGCCAGCTAAGCCTTGTATCTGCCCAAGATTTCTAAAACTCGCACCCATAACAACAGTCTTGATATCAAAAAATCTAAAATATTCGTAAATCTTCTTTACAGACAAAACTCCGGGGTCATCGCTCTGTGTAAAATCTCTTTTCTCATTATTTTTGTACCAGTCATAAATTCGACCGACAAAAGGCGAAATTAAAGTCGCTTTTGCTTCAGCACAGGCCACGGCCTGGCAGAAATCAAACATCAAGGTCATATTACAGTGAATACCTTCGCGCTCTAAAATTTCGCAAGCTTTAATCCCCTCCCAAGTACTGGCAATTTTAATTAAAACCCGGTCTTTATTAATTCCCGCTTGCTCGTATAAATTAATTAATCTGCGAGCAATCTTCACAGACTCTTGGGCATTAAAAGATTCTCTGGCATCGACTTCTGTAGATATTCTTCCAGGGATAATTTTTAAGATCTCACAGCCAATATTGACTGATAACTTTTCTAGGGCATGTGATAAGTTATTTTCATTAAAACTTTTAGAATAATTGACCGCCTCTTCAAAATGCCTTTGATACTGGGGCAGCGCCGCGGCTTTCAGTAATAAGCTAGGGTTAGTGGTTGCGTCTATCGGCTGATATTTCGCAATGGCATCTAGCTCTCCCGTATCTGCGACAACGACTGTCATCTTTTTTAATTGATCCAGTTTACTGATTTTATTAACCATCTCGCTCACGCTCTTACTCCCCAAAAAATTAAAATAAAAACAAAAAAATCAAATCAAAATTTCAAAAAAACGCCGGATCTTATCACAGGGTTTTAATAATTTTTCCATGATTTTTTTCGCCTATTGCCAGTCCCTTATAAAACATAGAAAACAGCCCCCAAAATTCAGGATTGCAATCAGCAAGTCATTTTTGTACCGTCCGCCGCGAGTTGAAACCTATCAAATACAAAATAAGAGAGATCCGAATGCACAAAAAACCTGCGCAGCCCCCCCAGGAATACAGCACCGTCAACCCATTGACTGGAGAAACCCACCAAGCTAATCAAGATCCCAATGCCACGACTCAGAGCCCTTTGCTTATCCCAAAAAAACAGGAAGAGTCGTCCACTTATTGGGGCCTCGTCCAGCAAAAACTAAAAGCCCTCCCTCAAAAACTCGCAAGCTTAAATAAAACCGCTTTAGTTCTCGCTTTACCTGTCGCTTCTGCCTATGTCCTCATGAACACCGCAGGCACCGTCAGCATGAACTCTACGGGATTTAGAGATTCGACCGCCTCTGAAAGTTCTTTGGTTAACTTTGGGCTCTATTACATTGTTTTCAGCAACTATCTCTTAGAAGATCCAACGGGAGAAAAGTTCAATACGTTTCAAAAATTTAGAAATTTATTCAGTCCTTCTCGTTCTGGTTTTACTATGCCAGCTTGTGCTGCGTTTATTTTCTTAAGCGACATTATTGCGGCCCTGCCCATGTTAGAAACAAGCGTCCAGGGCGCTGATCAATTGGGTCTTCCAGTTTGGTTTGGCATGAGCAATGGCTGGTATATGACCCTTGCAAGATCTGCTGCGCTTTTTCAAGGTTTTGTCGGCCTACCTGCCACTTGGGATTTCCTTAAGAATTCTTATTTATATACCGACAGAAATGACCCTGCTCAGGGCGACAATGGCTGGAAAACGAGATTAACAATTGCAATCCTGGGCGCCATTTCTGTATTGGGCTCGGCTTATTATGTTTTTAACATGCGGACCAGTGCTTGCTCAGCCTTAGGCAATGTAGATGCCATGACAGAAACAGCCGCTTGTGCTTTTCAAGCCGCAGATAATGCCTGGCATCTCGCCACACAAATTTACTCCATGATCATCAACTATCCGTTCTATCTTTTATATATTCCGCGTGGACTGATTATTGCTCTGGAGCCGTTTTGGAATGAAAAGGCCAGAGCTTTTTCAACGCCACAAGAAAAAATCTTAGTGACCCTAAGACTATTAGCCGTAGCCCTGATTGCTTTGACTTTTTTCCCAGCCATTGCTCCCTTGTTTGTAGACCTGAAAGGCTCGGTTGCTCCTGTATTTGAAGGCCTGTGCCAGATTACAGGTCAATGGGTTGCTAAAAATACAGAATTTGCCTGGGAACTTACTAATAAGTTGCCGGCCAGTATCACGACAGGCGCCTTTGCCTTATTTATGAATTATTTCTCCGTCGGCGTGAATATCGGCGCTTGGGAAATGTTTACCAAAAAAGTTGCTGCGCCTGATGAGAATCATGGAGCTCGAGCGCCGAGAGCGCCTGGTAGCGTTGGTTCTTCTTTCACGACAAGATCTGAAGCAGACCAAGCAAATCAAAGGAATCCTGTTACAAGAGTTCAACTCAAACCAACAAGAAAAAATGACCAAAGCGCTACGCCAGTCGCCCGTCAGCATCTAAAAAGTCAGGATAATTTTGGCCTGCCTTATGATTTTAATGATTCGGGTTCTGATTCTGATTCAGGAAAATTAACGCCTTAGAAAACAATCAAAAAATAAAATTTTGGCTCTGGGCTTGGTTAATTTTACTAGTCATTTGCTTACTAGGCATTTGACTAGTAAATTAAATTCCATCACAATTCTGGCCTCCGTAAGAATTTAGGCACCCCATGACAGAAGATTATTTCCCACAAGGTATTGCCCAAGGCTCTGCGTTTTTAGGCCGAGAAAAAGAACTGAAAGACTTGACCTATAACATCCAGTCCGGTCATCACACTTTGATTTTTGGCTCCCGACGGATTGGAAAAACAAGCCTGGTTAAACGCGCCTTAGAAAACTTAAACATCCCCTTTGGCGAGACCAATTTTTTTATCTCTCAAACTCAAAGATCCGTTGAATTAAAAATCATGGAGACGATTAGATCCGTCACCCATCTTTTAATTCATAACGAGAAAGAAGCCAGCCTTATTTTGTCCAAACTGGCCGCGTATTTTTCGAAAGCCAAAAAGAAATGGAGCTTTGGCATCAAGGGCCTCGCTGGTGTCGAAATCACGCCAGAGACGGATGATGACATTCCAGAAAATATCCTGGTGGGATTAAATTTTTTAGAAAGCCTATTGGCTGACTTTAATCAGAAAGCCGTTTTATTTTTTGATGAAATCCAAGAAATCAATCACATTGAAAATGGCTTTGCCCTTCAAGGTGCTATTCGAGAATTTGCCCAACATAGCAAACAACTTGTTTTTATTTTCTCTGGCAGTAATCGGCATCTCTTAAGCCATATGTTCGATGATCGGTCTATGCCCCTTTATGAACTCTGTGAGCGCTTGAGTTTAGGAAAAATTAACCAAGAACTTTATATAAATTATATTAATCAAATCGCCCTAAAAACTAAGGGCGGCGCGCTTTTATCCAGTACGTTAGATCAATTATTTTTGCTCACAGATTTGCATCCTAAACGCGTTTACAATCTTTGTTTCCAGCTCTGGAAAGATTATGAAAATAATAAAATCACCCCAGAGCAGGTTGAAAAATCCTGGAATGAATTATTAGAAAAACAATCCGATGTCATTCGTAGCCAACTCAAAAAATTAAATTCAGGCTGTTTAAAAACACTGACGCTAATCGCTGAAATTTCTAGTGATGGCAACAGTACTGACTGCCCTATCACTGGAAAAATTGCTCAAAGAAAAATTGGCATCAGCAGTGCGTCTATTTCTAATGCTTTAAAAATTCTGGAAGAAGAGGATTTGATTTTTAAAGAAGAGGGGAACTATTGCCTAGTTGACCCCTTAATCCGAAGTTTTTTATTTCAATACGAACGTCATAACCTGGCGCCGTAAACAAAACAAAAAATCAACTAATGCCCCACAATCCTCACATCCTGCGGTTTCGGGCTTTGCATATTTAAATAATCTTGTGCCGCTTGCTCTATATGACTCGAAGACCCAAACGCGCCTTGTTCTATTAATAACTGCGACCACTGACTGTTTAAAAAATTAGTCTCTGAAACCAGCTGGGAATATTGAATATTCAAAGCCCTCGCATGGCATTTCTGACTAATCACCCAGAGAGATTCCAGAAATAAAATTAAGCTCAAAAAAATAATCGCAAAGCTGCTTAGATTAAAAAAAGTATTTTTTATGGCTTTAAGAATTTCTTGGGTATTTATTATTTGGGAAGTTTGGGAATTGGATGGGGGCATGTTTTTTACTCTTCCTGTTATTTTTTAGCCTAGAAAAACACCGGCCCTTAAAATAGCCGATCTTGCTCGCGTGTTATTTAATAATTCTTGCTCAGAAGGCTTAATTTTTTTATCTATTAATTTCCAGCGCGGCTTAAAATATTCATGGGCCTTGAGGGGGATATGTCTGGGCACTTCTGGCCCTTTTATTTTTAAATTAAAAAAGTTTTTAACCAGCCGATCCTCTAAAGAATGAAAACTAATAATCACTAGTTTTCCGCCAGGCGCTAAGACTTGCTCTATATCTCTTAAAAAACTTTCTAAATCTTCTAATTCTTTATTTATATAAATTCTCAAAGCTTGGAAAGATCTAGTCGCCGGGTGTTTGTGCTTATCTCGAAAAGGCACAGCTTCTGAAATAATTTGGGCTAAGTCTCCCGTTGTTAAAATCGGTGCAATAACTCGGCGCGTAGTAATAGCTTTGGCAATTTTTCGACTAAATTTTTCATCGCCGTATTGAAATAAAATATTAGCCAAGTCCTCTTCGTCGACTTCACTTAAAAATTCTGCACAAGTCTGACCCTGCGTCTGATCCATGCGCATGTCTAATGGCCCATCTTTCATAAAGCTCATGCCTCTTTGGGCCTGGTCTATTTGAGGCGAAGAAACCCCTAAATCTAATAAAACCCCAGAGATTTTGCTCAGACAATCTAAATTTTTAGTAATTTTTAAAATCTCTCCAAAAGAGCTGTGAACTATTTTAAATCTTGAATCTTGGGCACAGCTAAAATTATTTTGGGCAAATTTCACAGCATCTAAATCTTTATCAACACCAATCAATTGATTATTTAAATTATTTTTATCTAAATTTTTTAAAATTAATTCACTATGCCCACCGCGACCAAACGTTCCGTCTATAAAAATTTGCGGGCACTGATCTTTGTCTTGATCTCGTCTCTCCCCTTGCGGGAGAGACAGGCCTGAGGGCGCTTCGCTCGAGGGACAGAGAGGGGGCAGCTCGGATAACAAAATCTCAACCGCTTCTTGTCTTAAAACCGTGATGTGATCTGTCACATGATTTGCACTAGAAAAATCCATAAATTAAAACTCTACTTTTTATTTCAATAGATATACTCGGGGGCTGCACTTTACCTGGTTATCTAAGCTAAATTAAAGAGGTCTTTGCCATGCCCCGCTCTAAAACAAAATCTGCTGCAACCCCCACCCAGATTTCAGGCGCAAGATTATTAGTCCAATGTTTAGAACGACACGGCGTTCAAAAAATCTTTGGCATCCCTGGCGCCAAAATAGACACACACGCAGGACATTAACACCATGAAAATCAACTTAGTCTCCCAACATCACAATACCCTCGGCTATTTAGGCTCTGTCACTGATGTCATTGCAGGAAAAATCAATCCCAGCTTAAAAAACAAAATCTTTCATGCTGAAGATTATGCCTATGGCTTTGAGATTGGGACGCCTAAAGATTGGGAGTCTTTGGGGGACACTATTTTGGTTAATAATCATCTTTATACCCAATCGACTGATCAGCAATCTTCTGATTTCGGAAAAGTTATTTCTGGCGAAGAGTTTAAAAGCAGTGGGCTTTTTTTAATTCCCCACCGTGCAGAACCCAATGCTGAGTTTTCTTATTCCAGCGATTCCCGCACTGATCTAAATTCAGATTTATTTTTAGATTTCTCGCAGTTCCAGCAAGAGCTCTATCAAAAAATCCAAGAGCCTTTTGCTTTTATTGCCCAAGTTTTATTTAAAAATCTTCATGCCAATGCCATTTCTAAACCGCCCATTCATGCTCAAAATATTTTCGAAAATACAGCAGATTATTTTAAAATTTCGCCCTGGGATTTAAAAAACCAACATGCATTTATCATGGGTGTGGTCACTAATTTTGAAGACCAAAAATTAAAAAATATTAATCAGGCTCTCAGCGCTGCGCTCTATCACAATCCTTTTGAGCATCATCAAGAACACAAGCAAGAAACCCAATCTCAAAGCAAAAATATTATTCCCTTAAGTTCGCATACTCATGGCCTTTGCTTGAAACAATGTGTGAGTCACCCTCAAGATATTGTTCCTAGTTTGGCTGAAAGAGTCGTTCATATTTTTTCAGAAAATAGTTCTATTCAGAAAATTCAGGGCCAAGTTTTTATTATTTCTCAGATGCAGGACTTAAATTCTTGAAGAGTTATCTCACAAAATATCTAGTCAAACTCCCGCTAGATACTCAGGTCTGCCTTTTAAGCTCGCTCAGTGTTTTATTATTGGGTCTAGGGCTTCACCGTGCTGATCACTATCCTTTTGATTGGCTAACAATTACTCACTTACTGCTGTGTGTTTTAATTTTTACCGCCGCCTACATCGCAGGCCATTTTGCTGAATATCCGCGGGCCTGCAGCCTCAGTCGAACGTTTTGTTTTAGCACCTTCATCGCCCTGTGTACGGTTATTACACTTCATGTCTTACCACTGTCGCCTTTTCCAATGAGGGATAGTGCACTGGCTCGAGCCGATCAATTACTAGGCTTTAATACCGGACGTTTTTCGATGGCTATTCGAAACCATCATCCAGATATCAAATTTTTTTTTGATGTGGCCTATGCAGCTCTCATCCCTATTTCTTATTTTTCTCTTCTGACCTTGTCTTGGTTCTCTGCCCACAGGGCACGAGAATTGATTTTACTCATGTCTCTCAGTTCTTTCTTTGGCTTATTTCTCTACTTTTTTCTACCAGCCATTGGGCCTATGGCAAGTTATCACTACACCATGAGCAACGCTGAACTAGCATTACTAAAAAATATTAATCTAGTAAGAAAAGACGGCCCCGCTTCGCAATTATTTCTCACTGGCGATATTTCTTTCCCTTCTTTTCATACCATCTTGGCAATTTTTTGCGCCTGGGTCTGGCGAGATTATAAAATTATTTTTATCCCCCTCTGCTTAATCAGCTTTTTAATTATTCTCTCGACTTTAACGACCGGCTGGCATTATCTCAGCGATGTTTTAGGCGGGATTTTAATCAGCTTTGTTTCTATTTATTCAGCAAAACTTATTTTTAAATCTAAAACTAAAAATAATACCCAAAATAATAAAAGCTTTGAGCTTGCCGATTTGATACCATCCGCGCCGCAAGTTGGCTAGACAGTCGCTGGGAGTCTTCAAAAACTCCTGGAGGAAAGTCCGGGCTCCAATGGGTATAGCGCCAGCTAACGGCTGGGAAGCGAAAGCTTACGGAAAGTGCCACAGAAAATATACCGCCTAGTTTTTTTAAAATTTATTTTAAAACAATCAGGTAAGGGTGAAATGGTGCGGTAAGAGCGCACCGCACTTTTGGCAACAAAAGTGGCAGGGAAAACCCCGCTCGGAGCAAGACCAAATAGGGACTCAAAGGCGTGACCCGCGCCGAGTCCGGGTAGGTTGCTTGAGCTGCAAGGTGACTTGTAGCCTAGAGAAATGACTGTCCACGACAGAACCCGGCTTATCGGCTGACTTGCCTTAATTAATTTTTATCTCGCAAATTCCAACACCTAAAATCAGTGTTTTATTGGTGTTAATTATTTGGTTAAATAACACGGTTTCGTTGGTCAAAGACTAGCAGACTAAAACTCAGTAACGTCGTCAAAGACGTTCAAACGCACTGGCAGTGTACTCTCTCCTCCTCCTAAAAACCTTGCCAGTGCGTTTTCTTTTTCTGCCCCCTATTTTTACAAAAAACGCACCAATCATAGTTCTTAAATTTTTTGAGCGCTTCTTCTATTATTTTTTAAATAACAGGAATTCCATAAAAACATAAGAATAAAAACCAGGTTCTCTTATTGTAAAAATTTAAACAAATAACAAAGATATTTATTTTCATTATTTCGTATCAAAAACTCTCTATTCACCTAGCTCTTCTGTGTTTACAAGTGACGAATACAAAACAAATAAAATAAAAAAATAATATGCAAACAGTCACTGTTAAACACAGCTGTATAAAAATTATCCTATTGTATTTAAATGGTTTTTTATAAAAATCAAAATAATATGATTTTAAAAAATAGAACTATCTAACAAATTAAAAAATCAAATATGCCAATAAGAATAGGGATAATTGACACGATTGTGACGAGCATTGAAGAGGTAAGTTTATTGCTGTATATTGCCGCCCGTGTCACAACATTAAGCTGACATTTTAAGGAGAGAATATAAATGATATATGGATACGTATGTACGCATGAACATGTTGAACAAAGCGAACTTGAAAACGAACTTAGACAGTACGCTGAAAAAAATAGTTTAATCATCAATGAGTTCGTTCAAGACTCAGAGAGCAATAAAACCAACTGGCGCCGTCGCCAAATTTCTTCACTCATGGCCAAAGCTAAACGGGGTGATGAAGTGGTTGTTTACGAAGCAAGTGATGTCGCAAGATCGACCTCCCAAGTTTTAGAAGCCATGGAATCTTTCTTAGAGAAGGGAATCATTCTTCATCTGGCTAAATATGATCAGATTTTCACCGCTGAAAAAACGGTTGATATCAAACAATTCTTAGAGCTGATGCAACACATCGAAAGTGACTTTGTTGCAAAAAGAACGACTGAAGCGCTGGCTCGTCGTCGTGCTCAAGGTCTGCCTCTTGGCCGGCCTAAAGGCAAACTCAATAAGACTTTAAAACTAGATAAACATAAAAAAGACATTCAGAAATATCTGGAGCTTAAAATATCTAAAGCCTCTATTGCTAAATTAATTAAATGCCACCCACAGACACTTTATAACTATATGGAAAAGCGTCATTTGATTACGGCCGATATGGAAGATGATGGCGAATAGTGAAGTTTTTAATTTTTTTTAAATTTTAAATCATAGTAAAACTCTACCCCCCTTATCACTGTCTTGATAAGGGGGGTATTTTTTTTATAGCTCTAAATCCGTATCTAGCGCACAACTCGCATCCCCAGGGCTTCCACCTCTAGGCTGACCAGACGAATGCGACGTTGCCACCACACGGCCTTCTTCGTACATCACGAACGCTGTGTTAGCGACAGGCTCAGGCAGAAACAAACTTGGGAACCAGGTTGAAGCTGCTGCCAATCTTTCCCCATCCTCCGTCAATCGCTCTGGCCAAGAACCTTGAATCGCTGAGTTGGCTTGCGTCACTTCGCTGACGGAAAAAAGAGCAGACGCATCACCCGCTATTAATTTTAAAACTTGAACAGCCATGGCAGCCATAAATTCAGGCGTTAGAGACGATAAATTTGCCAAGCCATAGCCTTTTGGAAGCTCTACCTCAACGCCCCCTCGAGTCAGGTCTGGCATGGGGATCAACACATAGGGAATCGACAAGCCCTTCTGTTCCAACAACAAGAAATCCCAGGAAAAATAATCATCAGAACGATTATTTTTAATTAAAAAACGAAAAAATCCGCTTCGAACCCATCAACCACGGGTCGATAAACAAGCACGGGAGGTAGAGTAACACCCGAACTTTCTATGGAATGAATAATTTTATCCACTGCATCATCACTCACCCCTCGAAATAAAGAAAAAAATCTTCTTAAATAAATGGGCAATGACTCTGACGATCGGTATCCCGCCACAAAAATCTCCATTTTTATTATTAATAATTGATGGAGCGCATTGTCAGGCCACTATCTTGTAGTTCCCTTAAAGAAATCTCTGTATTCTCTCCTTTTTTTCGGCATGTAATCTCTGTATGATCCCGCGCTGCAGTTAGGAGGAACAACCTTCTGCAAATGAGAAGGGGGCTGGATCTGATGGCCTAAACACCATCCCAGACCCCCCTCCAAACACACAAAAATCAATACTTGCGGAGAGATGGCAGAGCGGTTTAATGCGGCAGTCTTGAAAACTGTTGAACTGAAAGGTTCCGGGGGTTCGAATCCCTCTCTCTCCGCCAATTTTTGATATTAATAATCCAGCCTTATATCCCAGCCAAGTACTAACGGATCATTGGCATTACCATGGCCAATTCTCTGGGTATAAAACACTGGAATATCTTTTAAATAATCTTCAGAAAAAATTTTCACCAATCTCCATAAGATCTCTTCTTGCTTCTTATTTTCTAAAATATCTGGATCTAAAGGCCCCGCCATCAGATCTCCAATAATCAAAGCCTTAATATTTTCTAATTTCTTAATTCTAAAAAAATATTTCAAACTTCTAACCAGCTGATAACCCTTCTCGTTCCAATCTTCTATAAATAATATTTTCCCAGCCGTCTCTATCTCCCAGGTGTCTTTAATACTGATGGATAACAAAGTTAAATTCCCGCCCGTTAATTCACCCTGGATCATTCTCTTATTTTCTTGAGCTTGAACAGCCGCCTGATTCAACGCTTTTAGATTATTCAAAACTCCCGAATATTTTTTTTTAATGACTAAATCCAGGGTTTTACCCATAGTCAATTCATCTGGAAATTTTCTCACCCACTGCAAAGCCCCCATGCCATGCACCGCCGGCCAGCCTAATTTTTGCGAAAAGAAAATTAAAATCACGGTGAAATCAGAAAAACCAATCAGCATCTTGGGTTTGGCCTGTTTTAATTTTTCCAAACTCTCTTCTAGATAAACAATAATATCCGCCGAGCCTTCACCCCCACGGCAGGACCAAAGGTGACTTATAGAATCATCCAGACAATAGTTTAAAAATTTCTCCGCTTTCTCTTGGGCGTTTCTAGGCGGGAGATAACACTCGTCGCCATAAACTACTGGGACAGAAAATTTTTCTGGAATGATTTTTTCTAGCATTCTGACTTCAGCTTCTGGAGATACCGAAGCTGTTGCAACAATAGCGATTTTGGTCAGGGGGATCATCAGGTCATTAGTCATCATAAAATTTATTTCCTAAAAATTACTGTCTTAAAGAAAAAGCCAACAAAGGATCTAAGACGCGATACTGATCCAATTTAAATAAGGACAAATACGCATCTTCAAAATTCACCTTAAAAATCAAATCCCGCTCCAGTAAAAATTTCAGACAAATTTTCATGCTGGCACTGGAAAGATTGGCGTCCGATAAAGCACTCTGACCCATGGGTTCTAACACGGGGTTGCGGGCCAAAAATTTTAAAACTTTCTGCTGATTTAAAGTCAAATACTCCAGTTCAGCAACCAGGCGCCGCCTTTCATTATTAAAACACTCTTCCCAAGAATTTATGACGTCAGCTTCACTAGGTAAGCTTTCTTTCTTACATAACTCATGCCCTAGAAGATTCATATAAAAAGGATGGAGTTCAGCTAAAGACACCCAAGTCGCGAAACTTTCTAGGCTGATTTCTTGACCCCATTTCTCTTTCGCAATCTTTTGGATATGCGGCCAATAATGCGCTGAGCTCATTCTTTGAAGTTCAATCTTGTCGCAGAGCATGTAAAACGGCTTTTTACGATCATCAAAAATATCTAATAACAAATGCCTCGAGCTCCCTGAAAATACAAAGACGACCCAATCTTGCCCTTGGGCAATATTTCTAAGCGCGCCCTGAATTTCACTGGCATGTTCTGCGTTAATAACATCCTGAAACTCATCGATAAAAATCACGACTTTTTGCTTCTCTTTTTCAGCAATAGACACCAGGCCTTTGAGACCTTCATGAATCTGAGCCACTGCATCAAATTCCCGCTGTTGATACGCCAGCGAAAACTCAACACCATGAACAGTCATCACTAGTTTTAAACGCGAGAAATATTTTTCTAATAGCTGCAAAGTCTTTTGGGTCAGCGGCATCAGCTGAGAAAGCAAATTCCCAACACCTTCCAGCAATCTAGACGCAATCGTCTTGTCATCATGGGCCATAAAAAAATCAATATATGTCGCTGGCATTTTCATATCACCAACCACTTTATGAACTAAAGAAGACTTGCCATAACGTCTGGGAGAAACCAAAACGGTATGCCTGCCTAGCTCTATATTTCGCCTTAAAACACCCTGCTCTTCGACGCGATTACAAAAAGTTTTACCCACAGCAAGCTTAGATGGAAAGTAATCTCTCATGATTTTTAAGCCTTTTTTATTAAATTTTATCTGATTAACTTATATAACATAAAACAGCTTGTGTAAAACATATAAAATAAAATGACTAATAAACAACCAATAAATAATCAGTAAAAAATCCGCAAAATGACATTTGTCGATTTGTGGATTTTTAAAATTACTCATAAAAATAAAAACCCCTTCAGTCCAAGCAGGCTTCAATGCTAAAGTTCGGGATCTTAAAAATAAGAAAAAATTAGCAAGATCCCGATGCTTTCTTACCCTCAAATTAATCCCATTGCTTTATCCCTGGGCCCCCTAAAAATCCACTGGTATGGCCTGATGTATCTATTAGGTTTTATTGCGGCTTTTATTTTGGGGAATTTAAGAGCAAAACAACCATGGCAACCTGGAATAACAAACTCAGACCTGGTCTCAGAAGGCTTATTATTCGGGGCTCTGGGGGTTATTTTAGGCGGCAGATTAGGCTATGTTTTATTTTATAATTTTTCTTATTATTTAAGTGATCCAAAAGAGATTTTTTACCTCTGGGACGGCGGCATGTCGTTTCATGGGGGCTTATTAGGCGTGTTATTTTTTTCTTGGATTTTTGCCCGAAAAAATAAAATTAGATTTTTCGATGTCATGGATTTCTATGCCCCACTAGTCCCTATTGGCTTAGCAGCGGGAAGAATTGGGAATTTTATCAATGGGGAATTATTTGGCCGGATTACAAGTTCGCCCATTGGCATGATATTTCCTAATGGCGGGCCTTATCCCAGATACCCTTCTCAGCTCTTTGAATTTTTAGGCGAGGGGGTTTTATTATTTTTAATCTTATTTATCTACTCCAGAAAACTCAGACCCCGCATGGAGATCTCTGGCTTGTTTTTAGTGCTGTATGGATTAATCAGATTTTTTATAGAATTTTTTAGGCAGCCCGATATTCAAAAAGGTTTTTATTTAGATGTTTTCACCATGGGGCAATTGCTGTGCATCCCAATGATAATTATTGGGCTTCTGATAATTTACTGGGCCAGAAAAAATACAATTAAATTAGGTTAAATCAGGGGATTAACATGAAAGAATATTTGGATTTTCTAAGACGAATCAAAAACGAAGGTGTTGCAAAAACAGACCGAACTGGCACGGGGACTTTAAGTATCTTTGGTCACCAGATGCGCTTTGATTTGTCTAAAAGCTTCCCTGCGGTGACGACTAAAAAATTATTTATGAAAGGGGTGATTTGCGAATTACTCTGGTTTCTCAAAGGCGATACCAATATTAAATATTTACTAGATAACAATATTCATATCTGGGATGAATGGGCTGATGAACATGGAAACTTAGGACCCGTCTATGGCCATCAATGGCGCGCCTGGCCTGCAGCAGATGGTCGTGTGATCGATCAGATCAGTGAAGTAATTGAACAGCTTAAAACCAACCCAGACTCTCGCCGAATTATTGTTTCGGCCTGGAATGTGGGTGAGCTCTCTAAAATGGCTCTTCCGCCCTGTCATGCGTTTTTCCAATTTTATGTTGCTGACGGAAAACTCTCTTGCTTATTAATGCAAAGATCCGCGGATGCTTTTTTAGGCGTGCCTTTTAATATTGCCTCGTACTCTTTATTAACTTACATGATTGCCCAGCAATGCGATTTAAAAGTCGGTGAATTTGTCTGGACTGGTGGCGATTGCCATATCTATAGCAATCATTTTGAACAAGTCGCGACCCAGCTTTCGAGAGCGCCTTTGGCGCCGCCAGAGTTAGTGATTAAAAATAAAGCGAAAGATATTTTTAGCTATGAATTAGCAGATTTTGAATTGGTTAATTACAAATATCATGAAAGTATTAAAGCCCCGATTGCGGTTTAGAAATTAAAATATGCAAAACAAATTCTCTTTGATTGCTGCTCATTCTTTAAATCAGGTCATTGGGATAAATAATAAACTCCCCTGGAACCTCCCCAGTGATTTGAAAAAATTCCGTGAATTAACTTTAAATAAACCCATTGTGATGGGTCGAAAAACACTGGAGTCTATTGGGCGAATCTTGCCTAAACGACGAAATATTGTTTTAACTAGAAACCAAGATTTTAAATTCGAAGGGGCTGAGATATTTAATCATCTTGAAGATGTTTTAAATCTTAATAACCCAGAAAATCTAGAAATCATGATTATCGGCGGCGCTGAGATTTATCAAATATTTTTACCCTATGCGTCCAAGTTATATTTATCAGAAGTAAAAATAGAGCTGGAAGGTGATGCGTTTTTTCCTGAATTTAATAAAAATAACTGGCGCTTAGCTCACTCAGAAATCTTTAAAAAAAATACGGAAGATCAGTATGATTTTGAGTTTAAGATTTATGAGCGACCCTCTTAATTTTGATTAGTTTTTATCATTAACCAAGCGCTTAAGATTGATCTTTGTTATAAATTGTAGTAACGTTACTACAATAGTAAATAAGCGACATTGGGCGATAAAAATGCGTATCACTACTTTTTCAAGCCGGGAATTTAATCAAGATATTAGCAAGGCAAAGCGCGCTGCCCTGGGCGGGCCTGTATTTATTACCGATCGAGGCACCCCTTCCTTTGTTTTAATCACCATCCAAACTTATCAAGAATTGTCGGATAACGAGAAGGATATTGTCTCTTTGTTAGCTATGCCAGGCACAGAGGATATTGATTTTGATCCGTCAAAACTTCAGAACAAAATACATCGTCCGGCGGACTTTTCATAATGTACCTACTCGATACCAATGTTATTTCAGAACTGAGAAAGGCCTCGGTAAAAAAATGCCATAAAGAGGTCTCAAAATGGGCGAAGACTGTCTCCAGTTCCAGTCTTTTTATCTCAGTCATCACGATCTTAGAAATTGAAACCGGCATCCTTTTAGTCGAAAGAAAAGATATAAAACAAGGTGCCTTACTAAGACTTTGGCTGGAAGAACACGTCATTCCAGCATTTTCAGACCGGATCATCTCTATTGATACTGAGATTGCTCAACGTTGTGCACAATTGCATGTCCCAGATCCTTGCCCTGAAAGAGATTCCCTGATCGCTGCAACGGCCCTAGTTCACAGCATGACCGTAGTCACACGGAATATTAGCGACTTTGAGTCAACTGGTGTTGAGCTACTCAATCCCTGGAATCCCGCTTAATAAAAGCGCCCATTTGTAAAAAAAAACCCAGCTTGAACTGGGTTTTTTTATAATTTCTAAAGAATTTTAATTATTTAATTTTGGATTCTTTATACATCATATGCTTGCGAACAACCGGATTAAATTTAGATAGCTCTAATTTCTCTGGCGTGTTCTGTTTATTTTTTTGAGTCGTATAAAAATGCCCTGAGCCATCAGAAGCAACCATACGAATTTTTTCAACCTTCCCTTTCTTAGCCATGGAAGTACTCCTTACTTTCTAACTTTCTAACTTTCTAACAATATAAAAAATCTAAAATTTAAATAAAAGCTTATTAAAATAATTAAACTTTAACGCCTTTAGCACGCAACTCTACCAATACAGCCTCAATACCATTTTTATCAATGGTCCGCATGGCTTTATGAGAGATACGAAGTTTGACATAGCGATTCTCACTGGGAACCCAAAAACGATGGAACTGCAAATTGGGCAGAAAACGACGTCTCGTTTTGTTATTCGCGTGGGAAACGGTGTTCCCTGTCATGGGGCTTTTACCCGTCAATTGACAGACTCTCGACATTTCAATTCCTTAATTTCAACTAATTTCAAAAATTTCAGCTAATAAAGCGGGCGCCTTTATACCAGATCGATTGGCTGCGTTCAATTTATTTTGTTTTATTATTTTGTTTTATTTATTTTTAATTCACATATTTTTGCCAAACGGGGGCAACGCGATTTAAATAATTTAAAAATTTAAATAAGCCCACACTGGATTCAATATTTCCAAAGGTATCCACCGTAGTTTCTGGAAAGGCAATCCCAAAGCCAAATAATCCAGGTGCAATAATTCCAGACTTGTCGTTGTATTCAATCACGGGCATCCCCTCGATCACTATATTTCGGCGATTGAATCCAATGGCCTGAACGGCTTGGGTACAGCGGGGTAGATAAGCTTTGTTGTTCTCTTCGCTGGAAAAAACTCTCGTTAAATTTTCAGGCATCTTGCCGTCTATGTTTTCTCTGGCCCATTTCCCGGTCTCGCCTTTTAAACCCGTATTATCAAACAAGATCCAGTTATCCATATAAACCGCATATCTTAGGGGTGCTCTATAAAAATTAATGACCTCTTTAACACCCAGCTCTAACAATAAGCGAATCACAATAATCGCTGAGTGCGAGGCCCCAAAAACCCCAACGACATCTTGATGATCCACCCATTTGGCTAATTTCTCTTTATCTAAAGCATCTTCCATGGGAATCAGTGGAATAGGAGAGGGCATAGTTTTCGGCTCTGAGCCCACGGCTAAAATAATATTTCTGGCCTGAATATTGCCGGGAATTTCTGGCGCATGGCTTGAATGATTTTGATCAAGAGTCATCTGCCAATGCCTGTCCTGCATCTTTAATTTTAAGACTTTAGATCTAATCGGATTCACCTGTTTTTCTAACTCTTGAGAGACCCAAGCCAGAGGATCTGCCGCGTATTTTAATAAACAAGTCTGATCTGGTTTTAAATCATGAAGTTCAAATCTTTTAGGACAGTTTTTATAATTAAATGCTTTTATTCCCTCTAAAAATTTAACAAACAAATCTACTCGCGTATTACTAGATACATTGCGCCATTTAGCACCCAGATCTCCGACTTTAAATTCAGGGTCAATCCACGCAATATTTTTTGGATTCACGCCTAGATCTATTAACTTACCCACAGAGGCCATACCAGCAGGACCTGCGCCAATTACCGCCCACTCATAACTATTTTTTATATTAGAAATATTCAAAAAAACCTCCCATTTTAATTTAAATTAAAATACTCAAAAAAATTTAGCAAGCCTATATATACTGGCGATCTTAAAAATTAGATCTTAAAAAAACTAAAAATACAGGATTAACCCCATCATGGACACCACGCTGAACCCCCAGCCTCACAATCATCCTTTAAATAAAGCCATTCACCATACAAATTATCACCCAAACTCAGAGAACTTAGATAAAAGAAATATTAAAGCGACTTTTATTTATTCCGAAGGAACGGCTGAGCACTTAGAAGTTTCAGACATCCCAAAAGCCTTAGAGCGAACCGATGGTTTTGTCTGGATTCATATTCACTCTGCCACACCCCAAAAGATTATTTACGCCATCCCTACTATTCCTAAATATATTGCAAGATCTTTATCCGCCAGTGAAACCAGGCCCAGAGCTGAAGCAACCCCTGAAGGCTTATTATTAAACTTAAGATGCTTAAACCCAGATCATATTCATCATGAGAACGAGCCTTTAGACATGATCTCTTTGAGGCTTTGGATTAATGAAAAAATTATTGTCTCTGTCCATCGAAAGCCCCTGGAGTTCATGGGTAAATTATTAAATCAAGTCAACGAAGACATCTTAGTGACTAACAGCATGGATATTCTAAGACTCATGCTGGAAGCCATTATTGAAGTTATGTCGGATCTTGCAATTGATTTAAATGAACAGATGGATCTCTTAGAAGACAGCAAAGAACATGTCCATGATAAAAGACGCAAGCTCTCAGAAAATCGCCGTGAAATTATTAGCGTTAGACGTTATTTAATTCCTCAGCGTGAGGCGCTCTTAAGATTACCTTTTGATAAATTGCCCTGGCTTGGAGACTTGCAAAAAATTAGCTTGCGAGAATCCGCTGATAGCACCACCAGAATTCTTGAGGATTTGGAAAGCGCGAGGGATAGAGCGAATTTATTACAAGAGGAATTAATGAACGCCACCCAAGAGCAAATTAATAACAAAATATTTTTACTATCTATCGTCGCTGTGATTTTCATGCCCCTAAGTTTTATTACAGGCTTACTGGGTATCAACGTCGGTGGAATACCTGGCGTTGGAAACTCCATTTCTTTCTGGATCGTCTGTGGGATTTTATTAGTCTTAGCAATCTCTGAGATTTTTATTTTAAAATTTCTAAAATGGCTTTGATTAAAAAAAATATTAAAAATAAAATTTTTTTAAAATAATTAAAATTAAACAAGTGAGATCATTATGCCGTCCTCTTTGCCTCAGTTTTTCAACGATCTTATTTTTATGAAGATGATCGATTCTGTCGTTGCCGCACTTATTTTATTCCTGGGCGCCCTTTTTATTAACCTGATCTTTTCACGCCGCTACGATACTAAAAAACATCGAGCAAAATTTCGCTCCCGCGTGATCTATGTAGCTATTTGTCTCTTCGCTTTAATTATTTTAAAAATTTGGATCCAAGGCCTCGAACATTTTTTTACCATGCTCAGTATCGTTGCAGCAGGTTTGGTTGTGACCAATAAAGAAACCATTATGAATTTTGTCGGCTGGCTGATTATTAATTGGCGTGGGGTTTTCGCAGAAGGCGACTATATAAAAATCGAAGACTTAAGCGGCTATGTGCATACCATTGGACCTTTGTTTTTTAAAATCTACGAAGCGGACGAAATTGGCATTAGGCAGACCACTGGAAAATCTATCAAAATCCCTAATGGCTTAATTATTACCAAACCCATTATTACTTATTCCCCAGACACTAATTTATGCCGATACAAAACCGAATGTTTAATTCCCTATGAATCTGATTTAAATTTAATAAAAGACTTATTTGCCAAAGCCATTAGTGAAGTCTTACATGATTGCTATAAAGAAGATCGAACCTACTGCCATAAGTATATAAAAGATCACAATAAAGAACTGGCCAAATTAATTGATCTCGTGCCTAAAGTGAGAGCTGAACCTGCAGGAGATGGCGAAAAGGGCATAAAAATTACCGTCATATTTTTCTGCTATCCCATTAATCACAGAGATATAGAGCAAGAGTTTTGGGAAAAAATATTTAGCTTACAGAAATCTCAAAAACTCCACCTACTCGGCGATAGCTTGCCTTGCGTGCCCACTAATAAATCCATATAAAAACCATTCATGCATCCTGCGAGTTTCTTCAGTACAATGCCGGGCTTTGAAATTGAGGTTTTTTAACACATGCCGCTAAATAACTTAGAAAGCCCCTTACGCCAAGGCTTAGAGAAATTAAACTTAAATTTAACTTCAGCGCAAATTCAAAAATTATTGGATTATTTAAATTTATTAATTAAATGGAATAAAACTTATAACCTCACGGCGATTACTCAGCCCCAAAAAATGCTGACACATCATGTTTTAGATTCTCTTAGTGTTTTTAAATATCTAGATATTCAAAATCCAGAAAATAAATTAATCAAAATTATTGATATTGGAACAGGTGCTGGCATCCCTGGATTAATTTTAGCTATCGCCTGTCCTGACAAATTTTTTAGCTTGCTAGACAGCAATGGGAAAAAAACCAGATTTTTAACTCAGGCTATCTATGAGCTGGGCTTAAAAAATTGCGAGGTTTTAAATCTCCGAGCTGAAGAGGCTGGAGAAAATTTAAAATACAAAAATCAATTTGATATCGTCATCTCCAGGGCGTTTAGTTCTTTAATCGATATGTTCTTGGCCTGCCAAAATTTAATTAATTTAAATAACCCAGGCAGTTTTTTTCTGGCCATGAAAGGCAAATATCTGGAAACAAATTTAGAAATAGAAGATTTAAAATTAAAAAATAAGTTAAAAAATATTGAGAAAATTTTAATTCAAGTCCCAGGCATTCAAGAAGAACGCTGCCTAGTTAAATTTAACTAAATGATCTGGTTAAAAGCCTATCCAGCATCTCTCAAATCTTTTCTAAGAAAAAAACGATCAAAGCCATGAACATAATTTCTAATCACGCCAATGTCGACATAGCCCATTTTTTTATAAAAAGGCTCCGCTTGAAAATCAAAGGTATCGACGGTTGAGCTCGGGATTTCTCTCTTGCGCGCTTCGGCTTCAGCGGCTTGGATTAATTTAGTCCCATAACCTTGACCACGAACCACATCATCGACCCATAAAATATCTATGAAAATAGAATCTGAATGGACATAAGCTGTTAAACCACCATACACCACGCCTGCTGTGCTTTTTAAGATCACAGAAAAAAACCCAGGCTTCTCGCCATAGTGGGCATTATTAAACGCGTAGATGCCATTACGAACCACCGCTGAATCTTTAGGATCGGGATGTTCTGTGGTGATTACATGGAGCATGTCTCTGACTTTCATTTGTTAAAACCTCACTTTATTTAATCTTATTTTTTATTTTTCTAATTTTTTCTTCAAATTTTCAAATCTAAATTTTTAAGCCCAAATTTTCAGGCCGCAGAGTTTATCACAAGAATTTTGCAACAATCTCCTACAACGTCTTCCGATATTTCCGCTATTTTCAAAAAGCCCAATCAGGGATACTGATTTTGAGCACAGGATGATGAAACAAGGAAGTTTCCCCCGCCAAGAATCCAAAAAATTTTAACGGGGTGCTCAGGGAAAGGCCGCAAGGATGCGGCCTTTTTGTTTTGTGTGATAAAAATTAATCCCACTTAACCCGCTTATCTAAGACCCGGTTAAATATATCTTTATGCTTTTTGATTTCTTTGAGCTGCGAACAAGATGGATTATTTTTAATAAAATCTTCTTGTTTTAAACACTGATCCGCTTGGCTTACATAAGATTTCTTCATGCCCAACATTTTTAAAACTAATTTAAACAATTTAATTCCACTCCCAATTTAAATCCGGCACTGCGTTACTTAAAAAATTTCTAAAATTATCTTGAATCTTAATTAAGCCCTCTGAACTCTCAGATTCAAATCTCAACACAAAACAAGGCGTCGTATTAGACACTCTAATCAAGGCAAAACCGTCTTTAAAATTTAATCTCAAGCCATCAATATTTACAATTTCAGCCTCTGGAAAAAATTGTTTTTTATTTAAATTAGCCCGCTCAATAATTAATTTAATTAATTTAAATTTTTCACTATCTGGCACATCAATATTAATCTCTGGCGTTGTCATACTTTCAGGCAGGTTTTCAAAAATTTTCTCTGAGCTTTGATCCTGCTCCGAAAGAATTCTTAATAATCTAGCGGCCGTATAAATCGCATCATCAAAGCCATACCAGGTGTCATTAAAAAAGATATGGCCGCTCATCTCACCCGCTAATTTCGCGCCAGTCCGAGCAATTTCTTTTTTAACCAAAGAATGTCCCGTGGGGCACATGACGGGCTCTCCGCCTGCGTCGCTAATAATTTCAGCCAAATATTTTGTGCATTTGACGTCATATAAAATAATAGGTTTTTGATTAGTATTTAAATTTTTATTGTCTAGAAAAAATCTTTTCAAAACATCTTGTGCATAGATCATGACTTGTCTATCGGGCCAAATAATTTTGCCACTTGAAGTAATGACACCCAGTCGATCTCCATCACCATCAAACGCCAAGCCAATATCAGCCTGATTATTTAATACCGCCTCTTGGAGATCTTTCAGATTTTTAGGCTTACTAGGATCTGGATGATGATGGGGAAAAGTCCCATCGACCTCTGTATATAAACCCAGAACTTCACAGCCTAAGTTTTTAATTAAATCTGGGGCCAGAACACCAGTCACCCCAGAGCCGCAATCTAGGATCACTTTTAATTTTCTGGCTAATTTAATTTCAGATAAAACTCTCTGTTCATAGTCTTTGAGAATATTTAAATTTTGCTCCGTGCCAGGCTCATAGTTCACATGGCTGGGTTGGATATAAATTTTTTGTTTTAATATTTGATACAAAGCCTGGATATCATCTCCTGCAATAGTCTCACCTGCTAAGACCATCTTTAGGCCATTATAATTTGCCGGATTATGACTGCCGGTTAACATCACTCCAGAATTTAAATTTTGATTTAATTTTTGAGATAAATATTTAGTCGCAAAATACAAAACGGGTGTGGGCACCATGCCAATATCAATCACATTCACACCAGATTTTTTTAATCCGTCTTTTAAAGCTTGAATTAAAACAGGGCCAGATAGTCTTCCATCTCGGCCGACGATGACAGTTTGTTTTAAATTTTGATTTTTATTTTGATTTTGTAATTTATTTTGAATAAAAGTCCCGATGGCTAAACCCAGGTCATGAACCAGATTAGAACTTAACTCTTCTGGGTAAATCCCCCGAATATCATAAGCCCGAAATAAGTTTTGATTAATTTCAGAAGGCTGACTGCGCATATTTTTAATATCCCTGTTTTAATATTTTTTATTCGTCTCTCCCCTCGTGGGAGAGACAGGCCGTGTAGGGGCGGACCTATGTGTCCGCCCGGACAGAGAAGAGAGGGGGCAAAAATGTCTAATGCCCACTCGACCCAAACCCACCCACGCCACGATCTGTCTTGTCAAAATCTTGAACAACTTCAAATTCAGCCTGAATCACGGGGGTAATAATCAACTGGGCAATTCGCATGCCAGGAGTAATCTCAAAAGGCTCTGTGCTTCTATTCCAGAGGGATATTTTTAATTCCCCTTGATAATCCGAGTCTATTAAACCAACCGTATTGCCCAAGATAATTCCATGTTTATGCCCTAAACCAGACCTCGGTAAAATCATCGCGGCATAGTTCGAATCTTGTAAATAAATAGCTAAACCCGTCGGAATTAAAACAGATAAGCCAGGCTCCAAGATAAAATTATTTTTAATACAGGCTTTGAGATCTAAACCAGCTGAGCCAGGGGTTGCATAGCTAGGCAGACCCTGCGCTTGATAAAAATCTGGATCTAAAATTTTCAAAGCAATTTTCACGCGAGATCTCCCATCATTGATGAATGTGATTTTGTCTCTCCCCTCGTGGGAGAGACAGGCCCGAAGGCGTTTCGCCTAAGGGACAGAGAGGGGGGCATTTTTATTACCACCCCTTCACTTTATTAATTAACTCATAGGCCTCTTTAATATTTTGTGTTTTTTCCGTCGCTGATTTCATCATGGACTCTGGCAAGCCCTTGGCGACTAGTTTGTCTGGATGATACTGATTCATTTGTTTTCTATAGGCTTTTTTTACTTCTTCTTTACTAGAGCTTTCACTCACCCCCAAAATCCCAAATGCATCTTTTAATTGCTCACCTGGAGATCTCGGCTGATAGCCGCGAAAATTCTGGTATTGAGAGTTTTGAGAATTTTGGGAATACCCAGAGTTTTGAGAGTTCTGAAAATTTTGAGACTGCTGAAAAAAATACTGCGCCCGAAAAATTCTCGCCATGCCTTCAAATTCAAACAAGCTAAAACCTAGTTTTCCTGCCATATGTTTTAAATACTCATAAGGCTCGCCCTCGGGCGGTCCTTCTGCATAAGCTGACTGAAACTCGAGCTGGAGAAACATTCTTAATAGATTTTTATTTCTGCCTGCTAATAATTTAAATCTTTCTAAAACTTCATCCGTATGAGGCAAAGATTTACCCTCTGTGAATAATTCAATCGCTCTTAATCTTTGAGGCTCTAGTAACTGCATATGAGCCATGATCTGCCGAGCCATCAAGATTTCTTTCTCGCTGACATGGCCATCTTTTTTAGCCAAGTGCCCCATACATAAAAAAACAGCCTCGAAAAATACGGATTGGACTTCAGCCTGATTCACCCCATGGCCTAAA
>Ga0214919_10001489_pt1 | contig 38160 bp, 40 predicted proteins | sample LL1503_MetaG_FD_177994 | JGI IMG/M metagenome (GOLD analysis project Ga0214919, IMG submission 177994) | Freshwater microbial communities from Lake Lanier, Atlanta, Georgia, United States - LL-1503 | ecosystem: Environmental > Aquatic > Freshwater > Lake | place: USA: Georgia | collected...
TGTCCAAACCTGCTCATTCCTGTTTTGCCGTCAGATTTGGGACCGCTGCCCCTACCCTGCCGAATATCGCGTCGTCGGAGATCACGTCTGGTTCCGCCGGCAAATGAAGCTCGGCTTGAGGCTCGGCTTGAGGCTCGTTTCCGTCCGTAAACCCATCGGACTCTTCACCTGGCACCAGGATGACATCGCCAAACGCCTCGGCTCCCACAGCGAAAACGCTCTGGCCGACGTAAATCGCAAAACGGTTCGAATGCGTGTCGCCAAGTTATTTTTCCGACTTCGCAAATTAGCATCAGGTGGTTGTTTTTCTCCTTTTCGCCTTTCTTACGAGATTACGACCTTCCAGCAAACAGGGATAAAGCGCTCCATCGTTCTCCCACGCTTGGGATTTTAGTCTTCGAGAAACTTTTTTTGAAATAATTCCATCACAATCTTTGGGTCGGCAAATATTTCATGCTCTGTTCCCTGGGTCTTATTTCATTCCTTCGTAATCCGCCATTATCTAACTCCCTATGGGACCATCTTTAAAATCCGGAGTTTCTTCCTGCTTTATTCTGAAGAAAAACAAGTTTAGAGGCGTGAATAAAACCCAATTAAATGGAGCGTGACAGTTTTTATTATAAACGCCACATTTTCCGCCAGTGAAGCAGGCATTAAAACGATTGGCAACGCTAGGCCTGCAGGGGGATTTTAATGCCGCTTTAAAATACCAATTCCGTTATCGACTATTACAATTGTATCGATCTGGGAATATTTCTACGGTTTACGACATTGGAGCCCATCACGGCAAGTGGTCCTTGGGCATGAAAAAGTTGATGCCCAAAGCATCCTTTCAACTTTTCGAAGCCAACCCTGTCTGCGAGACGTTTCTCAAACAAACCGGCTTGCCTTATCATCGAATTGCCCTTTCTAAGGCTAAGGGAAAACGAGTTTTCCATACCAACAATTCTACTGGGGACTCTTTCTATCCCGAAAATACCAAGCTATCAGGGGTTTTCGGTTGGCAGGAAAAAGAAGTTGAAACAGCCGATCTCGACTCTTTTGCGCTACAAAATCATCTGCCTTCACCTGATTGGATCAAACTAGATGTGCAAGGCGCAGAACTAGACGTCCTGGCTGGAGGTAAATATTTGTTCTCCAAAACCAAATTTCTCCTGACTGAAATACCTCTTCTTCCTTACAATCTGGGAGCCCCTTCCTTTTCCGACTATTTGGATGCTTTCGGAAGCGCCGGCTTCCTTCCGGTCTCAGTGGTCGAGGTTCACCAGCTTTCTGCCAAAGCTGGGAACTCGCCAGCCCTTTCCCAAATGGATCTATTTTTTGAGCGCCAGTAGCTCTTCAAGATAAGAAGCGCTCGGCAAACATCTGCATGACCTTTTCAGGATCGGCATAAATGTTGTACTCGGTCCCGTAAGTCTTATGAGGACGAAATTCCTTTAGGATCTCAGCCAATTCTCCAGTGTTGCGGTAAAGCAAAGCCTGCTTTCCTAACATCTCTAGGTGGGCTCGTTCCCGGGATTCTGAAAAGGTGATCACTGGCTTTCCCAAAGCCGCAAATTCTCCCACCGCCAATCCAAAAGTCTCCCCGTGCTGGCGGGCATGCAACATCGCGTCGCAGGTTGCCAGAAATTGCGCCTTCTGCTCTGGGTCGATGGTGGGCTCTAGGTAATGTACGTTCTTGAGTTTTTCAGTCCCGCGGACTAGTTCAGTATTGAGAAAGACAAAGTGGTCGTCCGAGTTTTTCTTCGCGTGCTGAAGAACAGCCTTCCGTACAAAAGGGATGTTGAACGTATCCGCTCCTCCATGCCTTCCAAAAACATTGGCCCCGGTTGGAATCCCTAACTTACCTCTCAGATTCAACTTGCCCTCCAGTTTCGGGACGAAATGAGGAACGAATGACTCCTCTTTGCCCGTCATGACTCTCGAGGCCCAGCGAGAAACATAGACAAAGCAATCCCCATGAAATTCATCACTCAGAAACATCGCATGAATGCAGTTCTTTATTCCGGGAATGACAAATCCATCAAAAGGCCCAGGCTTGATCTGGTATAGGACCTCCGCCCCGCTTCCCTTGAGCTTTTGGCTTAATTCTGACTTTGCCTGATACGGTATGAGTGGAAATCTAGCTTTCCATTTCCCAAAAGTTGGATTCTCCAAGTTTTCAAGTTTTGCCGGATGACAAATAATCGACTGATTACCAAGAACCGTCTCGTTAAAGTTCGCATAATCCCAAAGGGCGTTCTCCGATCCGCGTAACGACATCGAATTCGAGTGGAATGCTACGTTCATTTCAGGAACCGAAGGTCAGAAGACCGATACCAGAGTACAGCTTTTTGTATTACAGCTATAGTCATCTTTTCTCCCCTAGGAACGAAGAACGGCAAAAACGCTCGTGTTTTGCCATCATCCCCCCGATCATTTTTCCGATCTCTTGAGAGAGCAGGATGAAGGACTCTTTAGACTCCCCACTCAAGTAGTCAGAGGCGTAAGCTGTGTCGATCCAGTGCTGACTTTCCTGAAGCTCGGCATCCGCGTCGGTCATTTTACTCAAAAAGTGAGCTGGATAGCGCCTCTTGGCCCATGCCTCTGCCATGGCCGCACCGATGGCCCGCGAGGATCTTCGTATTTGGCTGGTAAGGGCATAAAGCTCCTCTTTCGGCCAAAGCTTGCCCTCCTCAAAAACCATCTCTTGGAGCCGCACCGCTTCCTGATATGCCCTGAGCTCTTTAAAGCTGGAAATTATTTCCGCCACCTGTCTTCCTTAATCTGTCCTCGGGTTTCTGCACTGACATAGAATTCCATTCTTTGATAAACAAGTGCGAGATTGTAACCACTTCCCTCCATTCGCTTGCTCCAGATAGGCCTCATATTCGGATTCCAAATTCCCACAAAGTAAGGACGAATTCTTCTTTTCCTAATTTCCCGACATACTCCCGATGCCTCCCTCGCTCCCCGAGTGGTGATACCCACAACCCCGGCCTTTCTCTCTTTCTCCGACCACGATGTTAGGCGATCTCCATGAATTTCGGTTGCCGGCCGGTTTTTGCGTAAAGCCGCCAGTGGATGGGAACGATGTTCCCACGCTTCCACCCGCCATCGTCCTCCGCTTCGCTCCAACCAGACCCCCAAGCTCCCCACCTGCCCATCCCCCGCCACCAATTCGTAAAAGTTTCCAGCTCGAGCCTTGGCCAGTAATTTCTTTTGAAGAATTATGAAAAAGCCCTCCTTGGTGAATCCTTCAACTTCCAAATTCCAGCGCCGTTCATACCCGGCAATCCGTTTTCGGCCCCACTCGCCCCGGAGCGGAGGAATCCAGCGATATCCCCACCCCCGTAGGAAGCGGATCCAATGATGAAAAGAAAAACCGGAAAGCATGTTCTTTTCTTTCGAACTCGTCTCGCCTCTCGCTAACCTGATGAATGACGTGTGTTCATGCGCTGAGGAAATTTTACACCCTTCCCCGAAAATGGGAAAGCCTCGGCATCTGCCTCCCCCGGGACTGTTTAAACTGGGCCGAAATTCATGGAAACCCAGGTGAAACCTCTTCCGCCCAAGTCCAAGCCGCTTTGGCTTTCTGGCGTTCCCGCCGGATCGCCTTGGTCAAACAAACCGCGTATCAGGGGCTTTACCCCGAATCGGCCACCGGCGCTTGGATTCCCACAGTTCTTCGTTCAGGCTATCACTTAGGCCCTTTCTCTTTTCTCGCAGACCTTGGCGCGGACTACTGGGTAGTCCGCCAAGCAGATGAACCGGAAACCTTTCTCTGGCGGGAAAAGTTTTCGGGGGCGACAGATTCAGAGGCCCTCTTTGAGGCACGCATGAAAGAGGTTCGCTGGATCGAAGAAGATCCAGGCTTAAAAACTTTTCGGGTTCAGGACGTGAAGTGGGATCAATACGACTTGGTAATCGGCATCGACGTTCCCGTACCTGAAAGAATTGTTCGTTCCCACCCCAAAACCCTCTGGGCCTATATCTCAGCGGAGGCTGGCGGGCCAATCCAGAAAAACTCTCTCCGATACCCACTGGCGGGGTACCAGCTTTTTTTAAATCACGGATTCCGTCGTTACCGGTCCCGGCCCAGCAACCGTTCCCATGTATTGGAATTCCCTCTTCAATTCCAATCCTCCAACGCCTGGTCTTCCCTTCGCCAATCCATCCCTCCGCAACCGGCCCGGGAAACCATCCTCGTGGGGGCAGGGAGCTGGGAGGACTCACCGCCCGCTTCTCCCTTGCCCTGGGATCATCTTTCCGGATCCCTCACCCCCGCCTATCTTGCCCAAATGTTCTCGGCCCGCTTCACCGTCCACACCACCTCCCGTCCCCGCTGGGGGAATTGGGCGATTGAAGCCGCCCAAGCGGGATCTCTTTTTCTCGGAAATGCCGCCTCCCTCGCCCACCTTTCGCTTCTTCTACCTGGTCTGGATTGTCGATCTCTTTCCAATGCTTCCGGAAAGATTTCCAGCCTGCTCAAAAATCCGGAACATCTCCAAGCCCTACAATCCCGCCAAGCGGATCTGGCCGAAGAGCTGGCTTTTCGCCGCCCTCTGCTCGACCTAACGGCGAAGGCTAGGGAGTTTTTCCAATCGTGAAGCCAACAGTTTCCATAGGATACTGCGACCTTCACGAAGGCGGCCGAACTTTTTTCACCCAGCTTCTTTCCCCCCACTTTCATCTTCGCTGGGACGATCCAGCAGAATTCGTTATTTACGGCCACATCAGCCACCAACACCGCCTCCAGAACGGGGTGAAGATCTACTGGTCCCAAGAGCTCTACGGACCGAACTGGAAGGAGTGCGACTATGCCATCATCCCCCACCTAGTTGAGGATTCCCGGGCGTATTATCTTCCGATCTACGCCTTCGACGGAATGGCGGACAAACTGGTCCGTCTCTCTGTTCCGGACCCCGTTGCGATCCGTTCCGCCAAGCCACACTTCTGCTCCCTGCTCTGCGCCTATGCCGACCGCACTACCCGAAAACGCCAGGAGTTCTTCCACATCCTCAACCGCCTTAGGAAAGTGGACTCGGCGGGTCCCGCCCTTAACAACACCGGATTCTCCGTGCCCAAGGAAAACCGCTACCAGAACAAAGTTAATTGGATCCGCAATTACCGGTTCAACCTCGCCTTCGAAAACAGACTCCACCCGGGTTGGACTACGGAAAAACTGGTCGATCCCCTCCATGTCCACACCATCCCCATTCACTGGGGCGATCCCCGAGTAAAAGACTATTTCAACCCGGAGAGTTTCATCTGTGCACACGACTTCCCCTCACTGGATGCGCTCGCAGAATACGTGCTCCATGTGGACGACACCCCCGAGCTATACGCCCGCTATATCCGGGCCACGCCTTTTCACCAGAACCGCCCCAATCCTGCCTACGACCTAAATCATCTGGTTGAATTTTTTCGAAGAATCTTTTCTAGTCGAACCCACCCCATTGCCCAAAGACGCTGGTTTTTTTCCATGACCAAGTGGCGCCTCGCCAAACGAAACAAACTTCCCGGACAATGATCCCAGGCGGTTATCCCTCCCGAAGAAGTTTTTCCGTCAACTCCGCCACCAAGCTAGGTTCCCCCCGGATTTCACGTGTCGCATCGATCAGCTCGAGTTGGGCCGGTTGACCAGCCCCCACGACATCCACCACTGCATGATGCTCCAGCCCCGCAGCGGCACAAAGATTCCGGTAGCATGGATTGACATAACCGGCTCCAAACATTTCCAAAACCCGCGTCCCGGGTTGGCAGAAAGCCAAATTGGTCAAGGCGGCCCCATGGGCTCCGACCACGATTCCCGCCCCCCGAAAGACCGCGGCCTGCTCCGCCAGAGATGCCTGACCGGGATCAAATTCAACGAAACCCAATGGAAGCAGCTTGTTACGAATTTCCTTCCATCGCTGCACCTGTCTGGATACTCCGCCAGCCCGCCCCACCAGCAGTCGTCCCCGGGCCCTTTCTGATACCTGTTTCGGAAACAATTTTCCAAGAAATCCGCAAGCTTCACGGCTCGGGCGGCTCGTGGGAAACGCTAGGGAAGGAACTAGTAGCCTGGCACATCGGATCCGGCGCCTTTTGGCGAGAACCACACACTTGTTCAGAGGAATCCCCAGCTGGACGAGAGCTTCTTTTTGAAACGGAAGGTCCACCCCATTAACCAGAAAATGATCAATCGTTCTCGGCTCGCGTCCGCTTTGTTCCAAAAAGGGAAATCGGGTTAGCACGTCCATCATCCAGTGGTGATAGGTTCCCCCTCCAGTGGAAGCCAGCAAGAGACTGGTGCCTTCCAGCGTCTCTGCCTCAGGCAAAAAGAACCTCCTCATGATTCCGTGATCTTCCGGAATCTTGTTCCACTCGATGCTGACGTCCGCCAACATCGCCCGCCCGCGCGTAGTCACGGCGACACTGGGACCGTGTACCTCAGCCTCGGAAAGCTCCGCAAGCCAGACCCCAAAACTTCTCGCCGGTTGCCCCTCGCTGAGATTCGGATGGGGCTTCCCGACATATCCGGAGGCGTGAATGGCCGGCAGATTCGCCTCTCCCCACCAAAGAACCTTCCCTTCCTTCGGATCACGTTGCCTGAGAAACTCCGGAGTTTCCTCCGCCACTTCCAGAGGAATGGATCCCCATGACATATTTTTCAGAATCCGGCGGTACTCCCGCAGCAGGGGCCGTCGCACATAGCTTTTCAAGCTCATGGCCCCCTTCGGATTCAACTTCTTCAGACCACGGGACCAAGCGGAAGGAAGCGGATGTCTCCACCATGCGCGGATCCCCTGCCCAATGCACCATCGTCTCATGGCCGGCGTGAGATACGCTCGCCCGCCGGGGACTCGGGGCAGGGCCGCCAAGGAATTCCTGCCAAAGACCGCCAAGGCTCCGCCACGGATCAGGCCTTTCCGAATGTCTGAATACTCCGGTTTTTCCCACTCCTCGACCGTGGCTCGGAGAACTTGCGACTGCTCCTCTCCGAACATTCCGGAGCTGTAGGATTTTTCCATCTCCTGAAAAACACCCAGACATTGGGGTTCGTAGAAAATTCCCCGTCGCAGACCGAGCACCCAGGCCAAATGATGATCCGCATGCCAACGGAGAGCCTCCGGCAGGCCCCCCATTTTCTGAAGAGCGGAAACATGGAACAGTGCCTGCCCGACAAAAGGAAGATACCCAAATCGGCTCGGCACCTTTCCCGGCGGAAAATATCCACCGCCCCGCGAAGGCCGGTAATTGTGGGGGGGGCGCATCCGTAGCTTGGATTCAATCGTCAGGTCCCAGACCACTACACCGACCTGCGGGTACTCCTGAAGGATCTGGCGAATTCTCGGCAACGCCCCAGGCAAAAGATAGTCGTCGGCTGCCAAGAATAAAACATGCCCGGACGGGATTTCAGGCAGGAGGTCGTTAATGTTCCGAAGGAGCCCGAGGGGCCGATTTTTTTTTAGCAGCCGAATTTGGGTATGCCGCGATTGAAGCCTTGCGACAACTTCTAGGCTGTTGTCCTCCGAGGCATCGTCGATCACCCAGATGATGTCGGCGGGCTCCGGCTGCTCTAGAACCGAGTGCAGGCATCTCTCCAGAAAAGCCCCGTGGTTTCGGTTCGGAATGGCGACGGAGATCACGAGAATATTTATGGGTTCAAATTTTTCGACCGGTAGGGCGTCCAGAATCCATAAAAGAGCCGGTAATATACCGACCAAACGAAAGCACAAATCAGGAGAACAGTTCGATCAATATTCTTCCAATGGAGTTTTTCGGCGCGGCGCAGAAGATTCCAAAACGAGCGGATGCGGATGTCATAAGGGGCGAGTTCCCGCGCGCGGACCGCCAAAGGCATGGCCACCGCTACGGATATATTCTTGTGCTGCAAAATGACCTTCACTTTTTCCTGGGCAGCTTCCGCCCGAATCTGCGTGAGTTTGCGCAAGGCCCTCCAAACAAACTCGTCTTGGATCATCCCGGCCTTGTCAGCCAATTTCCGCGCAAACAGGATTTCAAATGTGTTTTTGGCTTCGGGAATCACTACCTCAAAAGCTTGAAAATATTTCTCAAGAGAATCGGCGGATTGATCCTGGCTAATTCGTGCCAGCAGATTGGCTCTGAAGGCCCCCAGCCTGGGATCCAGATATTGTCCCCTGCTGGGCCTGCGGTGCCGCGGTTTTGCACGGACCTTGATTTTCGGGAGAATTCGTCTCGTCATTTTGACCATGGCTTCCAGATCCTGTCCCGAACCACTCAAATATTGGCGGGGCTTAGCAAAAGGAAGTTTTTTCGCGTTCTGGGGGATCGCATAGTTTTCGTATCCAGACGGGGTCACATTAAAGATTACATAAGGGGTTCTGGAAAAGTTCGCCGCCGTCGCAAAACCGGACGAGCTCCCCAGAAAAGCTTCCGCCCCCAATAAAGAGGCCAAATCGTTTCGCAAGGCCCCCCCCTTCACCCGGAGGGAAACAATCCCTGGGATCTCCTGGAAGCTGGGTGGATAATTGGCGATTTCCCCCATTAAAAGAATGGCATGGGTGCGGCGATAGCCATCCGAAATTGCCTCCAAAATCTTAAACCAAGCCACCGGGTCGGCATTCCGCGAGGCATCACTCAAGTCCCATCTTTGATCGTAACCGCGGAACCTGACATGAAGGCAGATCCACTTGGTTTTGCCGGTGGCCTTTCGGATAAGTTTCGCCGTCTGCTTCATAATGGAAACGGGTGCCTGTACCAAGGGAATTTCCCCGCCTCGCCGATAATACTGATTCAGATTTTCGTGGCTGGCCACATGACGGACAAAGAATCTGGTCTGCTTTTTAATGTCGACCCCTTTCCTGCTTTCCTCTCTTAGGTTCTTCAAATCCCTCCCGTACTCAGTTCGAACACACTCCCCAATGGGGTGCGACTCTTCTTCCTCGACCGTCTTCAGCCCGAGGGGATTGAAAAGAAAGGCTTCCGGCAATTCCCCAAGATACTTCTTTCCTTTGCCCGCATGGATGAAGGGCTGCATAGGATGGGGGTGAAGGAGCTGATGCCCGTACCGGATCTCCTCCGGCTCCCAGTTGGCTTCTTGGGCCTGCACGGTCAGATGCACCGTCCAGGTCAGGATATCCCCCAAGCTAAAGGGGAGGTACTGGAAGTCGTAAGTCATATTAGAGAAATCTTTGCAATTCCGCCTCAACCATATCCCCATGATAGCGAGACAAGAAATCAACTATCCGCCCATGGGATGAATTCACGCGGGTTTTATGTTTTTCATTTGCCGAAAAGGACAAAGCCTGTTCCTTTCGCCTCCGCAACTTTTGGGCTGCTTTTTCGAAAGGACGCAAAGACTCAAGCAAGACCTTAGCCCAAATGGGCGCCCTGGAAGGCAGACTCAGAGCCCCCGGAGCCGGGTTTCCCTGGGGTCTCTCCCTGGCCAAATCCTTCCGTAGGCAATCCACGATAGAAGGTGCGTAGTAGGATCGAAATAAGCGGTGCAGCCAATTTTTCTCCATTTGTCCACTGGAAGCTGCATGCCAAAGATCTAGGCACTGCTGGTATTCCCTCATCCAATGACCCAAGAACATCCGATCCCAGTTATCATGCTCTCGAATGTAGCGCTGGTCGTTGCTGGCCCTCCTTGAGGCCCGGTACAGAAAAGGAAGATCTCTGCGGATTACCTTTCCCTGAATCACGGCCAGCACGCTGGTAAGTAACTCGCCCAAAAAAGGGTCTTCAATTCGGTTCTCCAAAAGTTTCCTTTTGATGCCGATAAGATCTTGGACCCTAAAAATGTCGTGGAAATTCAAATTATAGAAAAGAAAGTGCCTGCGCACCCGATCATCCGGTCTAGGACTATCGAGGGAGGGGTCTTGCGGAAGACACTGGACTGCGGGATGGAAAGCCTCCGGGGTTCCCGCCGTCAGGGAAAAATTATGTACCCATCCTCGTACGCAAACGTTCTCGGGATCCTCTAGAGCACGGGACATATCAAGAAGAGCGCCAAAATCCGGCAAATCATCATCCGCTAAAAGAGCGCAGCAGGGGGTCTGGCACCTTTCCAAGGCCGCCACGGTTTTTTGATAAAACTCGTTTCGATTGTTGTCAGTCCCCCGAGTAAAATACGAGAGCCGAAGATTTCGGAAGCGCGAGCCTTCCACGAGCCCACGGGCCTCTGGCCCGTGGCTTCCATCTGCGACTATGATAGGCAAAGTGGTCTGATTTTTCTGCGCCCAGACTAACCATCGCTCTAAAAGGTGGACTTGATCCTTAACTTGAACGATGAGTGTGAGACGGTCAGTAGGCTTCATGGCGCGGGGGGCAAGACATCGAGTGTTTCCTGAATACAGCGCTCAATGCTTCCTGTGGCGGCAAAGCCGATGGTTTTGGAGTATTTTGATACCACCTCATAGGAAAGCTGGTTCATAATCCGGCTTTCGGTCATTTCGATTCTAAGCCGGAGACAACGTCGTCGAATCATCTCCAAAATTTCGTCCACCGTATGATTTTGGGTGACTACATTGACCACTTCCGGAACGGTACAGCTTTGAAGTGCGTGACTAGCCCCGAGAAATGCTTCCACGCAGTCCTCCAAGGCTAGATACGGCCTCTTTTGATGCAGGGCCGTTTTCCATACCGTGACCGACTGCCCCTGTGCCGCTTGCCAGCAAAATTTATTCACGGCCGTGTGAAACCGCATGCCTTGGGACGGACCAGCGATAGTTGCCAAACGCAAAATGACACATCGCAATCCTTTCTCTCGGAAGTAATGCACGGTCTTCTCTTCCTGTAACTTGGTTTCAGCATACGGGCTTTGCGGCCGAAGCTGGGATGCCGGACAGTCCTCGTCCACTTGGGATTCCTGCGAACCATAGACGCTCGTGGAGGATGGAAAGATCAGGGGAATGTTGCGCTCAAGACAGAATTCACATGCCTTTTGAGTGCTTTCCAGATTATTATTTCTCACTTCGTCGGCGATTTCGGTGCTTTTTTCCGCATCCGTGATCGCGGCCAAATGGAAAAGCGCCGTGTACTTTTCCGACGGGAGCCGATCAAGGCTCCGCCGGACATCACCCTCGATAAAACGAAAATTCCGAACTCGGAAGATTGAGGCATAGCGAAGAGTCCTCATTGAGTCGACGCCGATAACGGAGCTTTCGGGGAAGCGATCGAGGCGGGACAGAATACCTGAACCAATGTGACCACAGACACCCGTTACAATTAGGTTATGCCTCAATTTTGTAATCCGCCAGGAATTGCCGAAAGTAAGCCACGGTTGACTTCAGCCCTGCTTCAATTTCGATTTTCTCTTTGAAGCCCGTGGCCTTTCTGAATTTTTCCCCTGAAAGGCAAACGTTCCCAACCTCCAAAGGACGTCGGTGCGAGGGCCAAGGAACCTTTTGAGGTTTTGGACCTCCACAAGCCTTGGCCACCGCTTCAGCAATCTCAAGCACCGAAATATGGCGCGAGGACACTACCTGATATACCTCACCTGGTTGGAATGATTCGCGCAGACAAAGCAAGATGGCCATAATCACGTCGTCGACATGCAAAAGGTTGCGGATCTGATTGCCGTCTCCGAAAACGGAAATGGGCCGCGCCTGCAGGGCCTGCCCAATAAAATAATTATTGAAAGTGAATTCGGGGCTGTGAATCGCAGATCGAGGCCCGAAGACGTTCGGCAGGCGGAGCACGGTGGTGGGGAGGCCATAACATTGGTGATAAATGCGGACAAACTTTTCTGCGGCCACTTTATTCGCGGAATAAATATCCAGCGGATTCTCCGGATGATTCTCATCCGCGATCTTGTGAATTTGTCTCCCGATTTGGGTCGTTGTCCCCAACTGGATTAGATGGACTCCGGGATTAAAACGCCGCAAAGCCTCCAGCAGATTAAGGCAGCCCCGGCTGTTGATATCCAAATTGTCCCATGGCTCCTTCATCGAGCCGGGATGGGAAGTGGCGGCGGCGCAGTTCACCACTACATCCACTTCCCGGACAAGATCACTCAGAATCTCAAAATTGAGTATCGAGTGATAACACACCCGCGTTTGTTTCTTAAATTCCCGGGCGTGCCGAAGGTTGCCGCCAGCACTGGGCTCAAGGTTGTCTAGCACCGTCACCTGCCAGCCGAGCTTTTCCAGCGCCAAAACTAGGTTAGAACCGATGAAACCAAGGCCTCCAGTGATGAGGATTCGCCTCAAGTCTTTTTTCCTTTTTTTCGATAAACAATTTGTTTGATGGCCGAGCATATGATGCGGATTTGCTTTTCGGTCAAGCCATAGGAACAGGGCAAGTTGATTCCACGAGAAGATACTTCATAGCTGACCGGGTTGATCTGGCGATATTTTTTCCCCTGCGAACCAAACGCCGGCAGACTACTAAGGGGGTAAAAAAAAGGCCTGCTGGGAATACCGCGGGCGGCTAGCTGGCGGATGGCCTCCTCCTTGCGGATCCCACTGGTCTTTCTGAAAACCACGCCAGTAATCCACGCCCCGTTGAAAACCCCTGCTCGCTCGTCGTTCAGCTGACATTCCTCAACCCCGCGCAAATGGTGTTTGTAGGTTTGCATCATCCAGTTTTTTCTGGCCACTAGTTCACGGATGCGGGTGAACTGCGCGTGGGCCAAAGCTGCCTGCAAGTTGGAGGGCATATATTTGGGGGTCACTGCCTCGTTAAAGTACGGCCTCGTCTTTGGCCCCCGTCCGTGATCCCGCCAAACCACGCATTTTTTCCACAAACGCTGCTGGTCCAGCAAAAGGATGCCGCCCTCGCCGGTGCATATGGTTTTGGTGCGGTGAAAACTGAAGACTGAAGCAATGCCGAATGAGCCAGCTTTCCTGCCGTCCAAGGTCGATCCCACAGCTTCCGCGGCATCTTCGATCAAGTGAATCCCCCTTCGACGGGTGATCTCGAGAAGCTCCCGCATCTCAGGCATGTTGCCAAACAGATCTACGGCGATGACCGCCTTAGTGCGTTTTGTGATCTTGCGCGCCACATCGTCGGGATCAAGGCACCAATGGGACTCTCGAATGTCGCAAAATACCGGGATGGCGCGTTGGTAGACGATCGGGGCCGCCGAAGCTATCCAGGTGCATTCAGGAACAATCACCTCATCCCCGGGCCCTACCCCAAGCCCAAGAAGCAGAAGGTGCAAGGCACTAGTGCAGTTAGGTGTCATCAGACCGAAACTCCGGCCGTGGTGAGCAGAAAACTCTTTTTCAAAGCGCTCGACGTAGTTGTAATCGAACCAGCCCCGCTTCATGCAATCCGCTACGATCTTTCGTTCCACCGAGGTGATCCACGGCCCCGCCATGGGCAAGGACCGGAGGCTCATGGATCTTTCCGGCAGAGCCAATACCCTCCGGGCATGTTTGTGAAGAGGAGCTTCGCTTCTAAATCTCGGTCAGGAACAAAGCGGGTACAGGACTGACGGAATTTGCGCAAAGCCGTTGCGGGGTTATTTCCCTGACCCCAAGCTCGTGGCCGGAGGTGGGCGGGGGGTTGCCGCTCAATCACCGTGTCTCCCACAACTAGATACCCTCCCTTGCCGATCAGGGGTGTGTAGAGTTGTAGTTCCTTCAGGACATGGGCCTCGGTATGGTTGGAGTCCAGAATGACCAGGATGCGACGGCTACGACCTAACAATTTCTTGACCCTGCGGACGGTATTTTCATCCACCGAGGAGCCCTCGACCAGATGAAGATATCGGGCGAGCTGAGGCTTGGATGCCAGCCGTTGGCGAAGGTCTGCGGGAATAAAAACATCCACTCCCACGACTTTTTTGATACCCACCAGCGGGGCGAGGGTGGCGTACATCAGTAGTGACCCCCCCCAAGCAACACCGATTTCCACGACGTATTCCGGACGGTGGCGGTAAATAATTTCCTGAAAAGCCATCAGATCTGTCGTTAGCTGTAAAAAGGGCTCTCCCATCCAGTTAAACTGGTGCACCCAGTAGTATTTGTGGCCAGCCTGGATTTTCAGCGCTAAGGCCTTCGCCTTGAGGGCTTGGTCCCGGTCCATTTTCCTGGCAAACCGCCGGCGGAGTGCCTCGAACTCCGCCCGAGTGTAAATTTTTTTCCGATTATTCGCCATACCCATAAGCCTTGAGATCTAAACCGAGGGTTTTTTCGAGGTAACGGTTGCTGGCACGGTAGTATTCGTGAAACTGCCTGCGGTAAACTGCAGGCAGCCGGACAGGGGACCCTGGAAGGCACGCCAACCATTTCCAGCCAGTTTCTCCGGAAATGTCATCCCCTTGCATAGCCCGTCGAAAGGAAACGGGCAACCCGGAAGCCAGTTGGTGAAAAAGCAACTGCCACCGATTGTTGCTCACCCTGATACGGGGAGCTGCCAGCACCCTGGATATATCCTGCGCGGGAATTCCCAAGGCTTCCGCCCAACGGCTCGCATACTTTTCGGGCTGCCGTAGGGACTCCTCGTACACGAGCACGCGCAGCGAAGAGGCAGGATAATGCCGGAGGAGAATCCGGACGAAACGCTCATAGCGGAAAAATTCCAGAGGGCCATATCTGGGAAATTGGAGAAGATGACGACACCACTCCTCTGACCGGACAAATTTTCGCCAATACCGGTAGGGCACACCCTTGAGAAAGGCTCCGTGATTGGTGTACCAGGACGTAAGGGCGGAGACCGGTTCTCTCACTACCAGCACAATGGTGGCGCGGGGAAAAGCCCGGTACAACCGAGCCGTGGCCTGACCCAGAACAGGGGAAGAGCAATAGTCTTCGGAGGAAAAAACTAACCGCTTGCGGGTGCGCGAGGCGACCCGGGCCTTTGCACGTACCAGCTGAAGGAATCCCGCGACATCCGCGTACTCCTCATCCTCGTGGAGAAACGCACGTGCCCTCGGGCCTTGATCCCTAGGGCCCTCTTCGCCGAAATAAACAAGCCGCGGATGGCGACGAAACAGCAGCCGTTGCAGGCTGGTAGAACCAGTTTTGTTCGCACCTAAATGGATCAGTGGAGGCAACATGAATCAACTTCGCCGGGCAAAGGCAAGAAACCTCTTGTTACGGATCCGGAGCCGGGGAGGGAAGTTTTTCATCGGAGGCGGCTGAATTTTATCAAAATACTCGCTGGGCACCCCGGACTCCATTCTAAGGTCATAGCCGAGACGCGAAAGAGTTTGTACGAGTTCTTTGACGTTGAAAAACCAGACGGGAATCTTGGATCCATAAAAGTTTTGCAGTGAGGCAAAGCGTGGCTGAACTCCACCTAACAACCCATGGATCAGTAGGGATCGGGGTCTTTTGGCTGCTAGCGAATTAAGCAGGCCTTTCCAGTCCTCAAAATATTGAAGGGTCTGGCTGATCCACACGAGATCGTAGGTTTTGGGGCCTTGAGCCAGCTCGTAAATATGCCTGACTTTGAGACCCCGCTCAGGATGCTTCTCAGCGTAGCGACAGACCTCCGGTGTTTCCAGAATCCAATACTCCATTTTTTTTCGGCCGCGCAGTGCTCCCTGTGCAGACCACCATTCGCCGGCCAGACCCCCGCCCACATCGAGGATTCTGACTCTTGGCCCAAGAGAGAAAGCAGCCAGCCAATGAACAAGCAGGGACTGCCCTTGGAGACCAGAGGCCCGTCTTTGCTGGATAGCCATCGCGTGTATTTTTCGGAACCAAACATTTGAACCGAAGGCCCGGCTTCCACGCTCTGGCGGCATCCGCGAAAAAACCCCCTCCCAAATCGGGGGGTGACGTTTAGCGGAACGATTGGCCATGGGTTTGATACCAGGGGCGGATTTCCCGATTGGAAACCCTTACTTCTTCCGAAGGATCATAAGGCCCGGAAGTCACATAAATGACTTCCCCGGGTTCAAGGCACCGATAATAGATCAAAATCCCAGATTCCGTGATGATTCGCCACCTCGGGACAGCTCTCGGGGTGGCGAGGAATCTTGCGTATTGCCCAAACGTTTTTGAATCCTTTCGATAGTCCAAGGCCACAAGCAAAAACTTTCCCGAAGCAAAGTAAGTCAGCTGGCTCTGTTTGCGATGCCCGTGCCAGCCCTTCTCCACACCCTTCTTTACACGGGAATGACTCAACTGGAACCGGGGCCATTTCCTCCGATTTCGGAAGATCTCGCAGAAAAAACCCCTGGGATCGCGGTGCGCACGCAGCGGTGCTACCTCGATACCCTGAATGGCAGATTTCATGAATGGGGTGCCGCCTTTTGAAGAAGGCGGATGACTCGGTTTTGATGAACGTGGGAAAGCTCAGGATACATGGGCAGACTGATAATATTCCGACAAGCTGATTCGGTTTGGGTTAAATTCCCAGAAACACGGATCCGTCCCCGGAATCCTATTTGCTGATGGATCGCCTTGCGGTAATGAATCCCGCAAAGGACGCCTTTTTTGGCCAAGTATTCCATCAGCCACTTCCTCCCCTTGCTCCGGATAACGAAAAGATGGAAGACATGCCGACAACCGGGTCTTTCCACCGGAACGACTACGTCGGCTGTCCGTAGCTCAGCGGCATAACGGGAGGCCAACTGTCTCCGTCTTTGGTTGTCCGCCTGCAAGGTCCGCAGCTTGACCCTCAACAATGCGGCTTGCAGTTCATCCAGTCGTGCGTTGATTCCGAAAGTTTGGCTGCTGTTGTACTCCCTCCAGCCGTACTGCCGAAGCTCGCGCAGTTTGCGTGCCACGCTTGTGGAGCGGCAGATCACCAATCCCGCATCACCCATGGCTCCCAGATTCTTGGTGGGGTAGCAACTGAAGATCCCAGCTGCCCCAAAAGTCCCGACCGGCCGGCCGTGGTAGAGCGCCCCATGCGCCTGGGAGCAGTCTTCAAGCAAGAGCAAGCCGTGGCGCCGACATAGCGCGACCAAAGCGGACATCTCCGCAGGATGGCCATATAGGTGGACCGGCATAATAGCCTTGGTCCGTGGGGAGAGCGCGCGGGCCACCCGGTCAGGATCCATGGTGAAACTAACAGGCTCAATATCCACCAACACTGGAGTGGCACCTGCTTGAAGAATACCGGTGGCAGTCGCCGTCGCGGTATGACTGACTGTGATGACCTCATCCCCGGGGCCGATGCCCAAGGCCATAAGCGCTAGACATATTCCCTCGGTCCCATTGGAGACCCCGACGCAGTGCTGCGCCCCGGAAAAACTGGCAAACTCGGCTTCCAAACGGGCCACCTCCTCCCCAAGGATGTATCGCCCTCGGGAAAGAACCCGAGTGAGGGCCGCAAGAATGGCAGGTTTTTTCCGGAGGAACCCCTCCCGGGGATTCGAAAAAGGGATCACGAGATCCTTACCGTTGGCACGTATTCGATCCAGCGGCCTCCGCGATCGCTAAACAATTTTTCTTTTTCCAGAATTTCTTTCCGGTGATTCCACCCAAGAAGCAGGGCATGGGAGGGCGAAGAGTCGCGAAAGGAGACTGATGGGCGGATGGGAATATGCATGCCAGGACTGAATTTACCCTGCTTGAGCGGGGTGGAATCCACAATGCAGGTAATTTCCTCTGGCCCGAGGCCGGCATAATTCAGGGTGGTGGTGCTTTTGGAGGTTGCCGCATATCCCATCACCGTTTTTTTCCCGGCGGCCAGTTCCTTAATACAGCTTCGAAGGTCGTCACGGTTTTTTTCAACCTGACGGCGGAACCTTTCGTGACACGACGGAAGGTGTAGACACTGGCCTTTTTCTTTCTCCAGCCATTCCGCAACGGCCGACGCAGGTGCCTGGTTTCCTCCTTTTTGCAGAGTATACCGCATCGAGCCCCCGTGGGTCTCCTGCGGCTCAACATTTACCAGGCGAAGGCCGTTTCGCTCAAAGACTTTGCGGACAGAGGTCACGGAAAAATAAAACACATGCTCATCGTAGATTTGGTCAAAAGAATAAATTTCGGCAATTTTTCCAAAATAAGGGTCCTCAAATACGAAAACACCCTCTTCAGCTAGCCAATGAGAAACCCCCGCAAGAAGATCTTGTAAATCCGGAATATGACAAATCACGTTGAATCCGCATATCAGGTCTGCCGGGCCGTATCTTGCCAACATCCGTGACGCAAGTTCGTGAGAAAAGAACTCATCAACAGCCTGGATCCCCCTTCGTCGGGAAGCTTCCGCCACGTTCCGGGAGGGCTCGATGCCGAGATGCCGAATTCGCTGCCGCATGAACGTCTCGAGAAAAGTTCCGTCGTTGGATCCGAGTTCCACAACCAGTGGATCGACTCGCCCGCTCAAATGATCTTGGTCTAGCTTTGCCGCCAAGGCACGGAAATGGTCAGTCATTTTTTGAGAAGAAGACGTAAAGAATGGGTACTGTTCGTGGAACATTTTTTCCGGAGGCACCAGTTCACCCAACTGGACTAAGCCGGTGTCGGGGCACTGGCCAATCCAAAGATGAAAAAAATATTCCTGACTGAACTGGTCGGGGTAAAGAAATCCGTTGGCAATCGGCATCCGACCAAGGTCAAGAATGGGCACCAATGGGCGATCAGAAATAATCGCTTTCGCAGAAAGCAAGGGGCTAGGAAACTTATCCACGTTAATAGCTTAAAGCTTTTTTTCTAATTTAAAAGTTTTTTAGCAATTCACTGTAGTTCTTTTTTGAAACCTATCAGAAGATTATAATTAATTATGCCTTAGGGGGCTAGAAGTTCGACGATTTTTGCGGTGGTTAAGCGCATTCCCTCTGCACTCCAATGACTGTCGTCCTTCTGCCAGAATAACTCAAGATCAGCTCCGTCTTGATATCGATCGTTGGGTAAAAATCCAATGACGTGACATCCTGCAGAAACAAGTTCTTCAATCAGCCGGTCTGCTTCACGGACCGTATCGGGCAAAACCAGTATAATAAAGAATATCCCCAACTCTTCACACCGACGGGTGTAGTCAATCAGCGTTCTAACGGGAGGAGAGTTCTGGAATGCGTGAACATTTCCGGGCCTTTTTTGGACACCTCCAAACAATACCCTCCCCAATCCTTTTCGGAATAAATCCAGATGCGGGTCTCGGAACTGATCCTTTAAATTGGCAGCCGACATGCCCCACGTGGCTCTCAGCCTGTTCAGGGCTGAAAGTTTTGTGGCATGATCCATAGTTACTGCAAGCGTCTCATCTCTTGGAAACGGATCCTCTGTTCGGATATTCATTTTTGACAATGTCAAAAGGTAGCCTCTTTTTAACTCATAAACGATGACTGCAGGCTTCTGGTTCCTGCATAAGGGGTGCTCCCATGGTTCACAGTATTCATAGTTCAGATTGACCCATGGAAATCCGGTTTTTGCCGTGAGCCGTTCTGAGAAGATCTCATTTTGGCTGTAGCTGGCTCCGGCAATATTTGAGTCCCCAATAACAATCCCGTATTTTTGCCCTAGCTTGGGAAGCGATCGGTTTCGATTGCCATACATGTCCGTGATCCACTCGTTTTGGCGGACCCTCGGCCCTCGGGGATTCCGATCAAGCGCCTCCCACTTGGTCATTTTTTCAGATGGGTAGAAATGTCCTGGGAGATTTTCTTGAAAGAAGTTCACCTGCAAGGCTTCCCATGATCTGGAAGTGAAACAATCTTTCGGTAAAACCATCGCCTCAAAAAAAGCCATGCCAAGCAATGGAAACGCCAAAAGCAGAAGTTTCAAGTATGTCTTGTTCATCAGAATTGAAAATAAATGAATCCACTGTTCCCGAACCGTCCGAACAATAAAATTCCATAGGTTGCCAACGCGCAGACCCCCCACCTCTGGAGACGTGTCCACCTCATGATATCTACCGATTCACCCCTTTCCGATCGGGCCTCCATCCAGAGAATGAGTGCCGCCATCAAAGTGCCCGCGACTATTCCTCCGTCGAAGTTGATGCCGCGCAATGAAAGCATTGGTTTGGGTTCAGTCATGTTTTTAATCCATCCCCCCGCTTGGGCCAGGGAATTCGCACGGAAGAACAGCCAAAGAATCCCAGTCAGCTGAAAAACCGCCAGTCGCCGAATCCAAACCGGCAGTTGGCGCAACCGTTGCCCCAACGGCTGATCCCTCAATGCGCTCTCCAGTAGATAAAGTCCGGCGTGCCCCGCTCCCCAGATGAGAAACGTTAGACCAGCACCGTGCCACAATCCGCTCAAGACAAACACTGCGGCGATATTCAGGGCCCAGCGAGCTCCCTCCACCCGGTTTCCGCCCAGCGGAAAATAGACATAATCCCGAAACCAGGTGGTGAGGGAAATGTGCCATCTCCTCCAAAAATCGCGGATCGAGGTCGCCATGTAGGGCCTACGGAAATTGTCCATCAAATTGACCCCGAACAATCGGGCGGACCCGATGGCGATCGCGGAGTAGGCGTTGAAATCAAAATAAATCTGCAAACCAAAACCACCCATCAGGATAATTCCCTGCAAAAATCTGAGGTCTTCCAAACGGGCAATCTGATCGACCAGCGCCGCCAGATTGTCTGCCACCACCAGCTTCATAAACAGTCCCCACAGGATTAGGCGGAATCCCTCGGCCAAATCCTCTTCCCGCAACCTCGCCGGCATGTTCTTCAGTTGTCCCAGAAGATGACCCACCCTCTCGATCGGACCCGCCACCAGTTGGGGAAAAAAGGCGTGATAAGTGGAATACCAACCGAGGTGCCTTTCCGCGGGCTGTTGCCCCCGATACACATCGATCACGTAGCTAAGCGCCTGAAAAGTGTAAAAGGATATTCCAACCGGGAGAAGCACCTCGAAAAACGGAAGAGGATTGGTAAGCCCAAACCATCCGAAAACCTGCCCCGTCTCTTCGCGGAAAAAGTTCCAGTACTTGAAGCTCGCCAGCATCGCCAGATTCAGCCCCACACCAAAGACCAGCCCTGTTTTTCGTAACCACACCGGTCTCCCGGGGGCCACCCAAAGGGCGCCCCAGTAGCTGAACACGGTGCTGGCCAGCATGAGAAGGGAGTACTTGATGTTCCAACAGCCGTAAAAATAGTAGCTGGCGACCAAAAAAAGAATCCATCGCTGTTTAACCGGTGTCCATCGATAGGCCGGCAACAGAAGTAGAAGAAATGTCAGGTACCCCAGCGAGGCAAAGGTCATCGGTTTTTGCCCTGCACAATCCTCCACCCTTTGGACTTCAGCATTTTTTCCACCCACCACCGGGTTTTCCCGGCTAACGGAATAAGCACCCCACGTCCTTGTCCCATCCCAGGCCGAACAATCGGAACTCCTAGGTGCTTCCGGCCATGCCGGGCCCGATCCTCATCCAAAAAAGTTTTGACCCGTCCCCGAGTGATCCCATGAATCCACGCCGCCCCCAAGGAAGAGCCAAAGACCACCAGCTTTTCCTTTTTGGCTTCCCGTTGTGCCTCGTCCGACATCCGTTTTAACAGGCTGAGATTTTTCTCAGCCCATTTTTTTCCTCCGCGGTTCCGGGAACGGCGTCCCTCCGCTTTTTTTATCCCGCCCCATTCCCCCAGAAGGGTGAGTTCACGCGCCACCACATCGTGTCGGACGGATTTCACCCGAATTCCCGCCCTCTCCGCCACCCGCCTCAGGGAACTCCAGCTGAAGTGGGACGCGTGATCCGCCACCGGGAGAATAAAGGGATTCCTTTCCGCATCGGGCACCTGAATCAGCACCCGCGTCCCCGGACGGGCCAAGGTCCGAAGACCCGCCAAATATTCTGAAGGGGCCGCCATGTGCTCCAGAACGTGCACCAGGGAAATTAGGTCGAAACTTGCTGCTGGAGGAGTGCTTCGGCTGTCATAGAGCTTTCGGAAGCCACGGATTTTTCTGAGGGCTTTTTCATTCCGCCGGTCAAACTCGGTCCCGGAAAGCCCCCATCGAGGAAACTCGCCCCGCAACGCCCGTAAAAAACCTCCGTTCCCACACCCGACATCCAGCACCTGACCCCGAATCGGCACTCGCGCCTGCCTCTTAAGCCAATCCACGATCTTTTTTGACCGGGGCATCCCCTGCCCGCCACTGAACACAGCCTGCTCGGCGCCGCCGGATTGCTGGTAGATATGATACGTCGAATAGATTTTGCGGCACTCCCCTCCCCAAGAAGGCGAAAGGATCGCCTGGACCAGATCGCAAGCCGAGCAGACTCCCATCCTTCCCCCTGAGGGCCAGGGCCGGCAATCGGAAGTCACGCGGGCCAATTTCCGAAAAAGGGGAAGCTCCCGGAGGGTTCCTCCACAGTTATGGCATTTTATTTTTTTCATGCGTTCCACCATGCATTTCTATCCACACCCCCCAAGATGGCTTCGTATTCTTTCGAGGGGAAGACGGGATATGGGGCCCACTCTTCCGGCGTACTGTTTTTCTCCAGAATGCTGATCCGCGAATCCGCATATCCGAGGAAATTCCCCCATTTCCGAGCCAGTTCAACATAGGTCATGCTCTGAGGAGTCTGCCAGACCATCGCCGGGGCCGGTCGCTGTTGGGACGCGACCAAATGCCGGCACCCTTCCGCTATGGCCTCGGGCGAAACGGGGGAAATCCGGACAGAAGCGAAGGCTTCGATCGGGGCTCCCTGAGCCAACGATTCTTTCCAGCCTTGCAAAACCGGCAGGCAGGGATGCACCACTTTTCCCAGCCGGATCCAAACGATTCCGGCCAGCTGGACCAACTGTCTTCTCAGTTCCTCTTTTTGTTTCGCATACTCCCCCGCTTCAGGCAAAAGATCGGTTCCAAAAAATACCACCCTCGCCCCCCTTGATAAAAAGTGCCGGGCCAGCCGCACACCCCCCCCCACATTGATCGACCGGGAAAGGTGGGGCTGCTTTTCACATTCCGCACGCGCGGTCACCCCCGCACAGACAAAAACCCAGTCCAAATGGACTGGCACGTTCCAACAGCCCGGATCCCGGGATAAGTCCAAATGCCAAGGGCCTGGATTCCGTCCAGCCCGAAAAGTGAGGATTCCGCTTGGTTGAAACTTTTTCTCCAAGGCCTGAGCGAGAGTTCCTCCCCCCACCACCAGCACCCGTGGTTTTTGCTGGAAGCCTTTCATTGGATCGAATTCACTTTTTTAATGGAACTACGAACAGCCTGAATACGTTGCCTGCGCAGTTCCACCTGAGCCTCTTCTCCCAAGGAAAATCCCCTCCGGGTTTTCCCGGCGGGAAGAAATTCATTCAGCATGATACAAATCCATTTCATCCGATACACCGGCCACAGGCTGGTCGCACGATCCGCCACTTCCGCATCCTGGGGAAACAGTTCCGCCAAAAGAGCCACGACCCGCGGAAACTCGGAGGCAGGCGCAGGAATGCGGGGCTGGCAAAAAAAGTCTGCCGCCATTTTCGCAGGGTCGTCCCACCCAGCATATTCGAAGTCAAAAAACCGCAGACGGCCGTCCCCAACCAAAAGGGAATTATGAAATCCAAAATCGGAAGGAGAAACGCAGGCCGTCGCCCGATGCGTTCCCCGGCCTTTTTCAGGCCACTCTCGATTGGTAATTTTCAAGATACGCTGCCAAGCGGGAATCACCTTCTCCTGAGCAAGATGGCGAGCCTCCTGCGCCTCAGAATCTGTTCCGGAAATTTGCTGAAGCTGGTCAATCCTTCGGCTCACCAGGTTTAGGTGTTCATAAACGGTCCAAGCCGCTTCCGCCGCGGCGGGAAGGTCCGATGGTGCAGGGAGAGGAGCCCGATTCAATGCGGCAAAAAACTCCAAAGCCTCCTGAACCCGGGCCCCCGTCACTTCCAGATCTGTTAGTTTTCGGCCTTCCAACCAGAAAAAGAGTCCCGCCTCTCCTTCTGGATCCCAAGCCTGCACTTGGGGAACTTTCCCCGGCGCCTTGTGTTGGGCATGGGTGTAAAAAGCTTTTTCGGAAGTAAAGCGATCCCGCGAATCCTCGGGGGAACGGAAATACTCTTTGAGGAGATATTTTCCTTGGAGCGTCTTCACCTCCCAAACTCGGTTATTGGCTCCTCCAGAAACGGATCGGATTTCTTTAGGAGATTCCGTCAAAAGCCGGGACAATACCTGCTCGGAGGGCTTTTGTTCCTCTTTCCCCTTCATTCGATTCCTACCTCCAGAAGGGCCGGCAGTTCGTTCCAATGCCGAACCCGCTTTGGAAGGATCCCTTTTTCAGGATGGCCTGAAGGATCGAATAAAAGGGGTTGGCAATCCGGAGGAAATGCGGGGTGAGCCAGAATCTCTGGTAGGTCATCCACAAAGAAGTTGCACTCACAGTTGGCGATTCTCGCCAGTTTGGCCTCCTTGGTTTCCTCAAAATAGGCTTCCTTGATCTTCTCCCCCAGCCAACCGGAGGCTTCCAAAAATTGTCGGGCGGCCTGATGGAGATCGTGTGCCGGACCGGCCAACGGATGCTTTGTGCGGTGGCTGACGACCACCACCTTCCATCCGTCTGCCGTTAACTGCTCCAGGCAGGACGAGAATCCCGGATAGGCCTCTGCGCCGGCAAGACCGGGGCCGTAGACCTCCCCCTGGATCCGAGTAAAAACATCCGCTTCCCCTTTTCGGTAAAAATGGTCCCTGAGCATGTTTTTGGCGGACTGGCCGAGCACGACCTCTGCCCCGTGTTTCTCCACCAGACGACGGTAAACCTTTTCGTAGGAAACGATCGTGTTGTCAAAATCCAGACCGATGGTTCTGCCGCCGGGGGAGGTCATTCAAAATAAATAAAGCTGTGATCCCCCGAATAGCCCGTCTTTTGGAACCACCACTCCCACCCTTGGGGGGTGTGAAAGCTTTCACAGGTAAACTGCCAATAGAGCAGATTCGCCTTCTCCTTCTCGTTCCTCCACGACTCAACACAGAGGTATTTGTTTTTTCTTCCAACCCTCTCAATTTCCTTGAGAGCGGGGTCCAAATCGAAACACTCGAGGTTGTGGAGCGTGTTGATCGAGATCACGAGGTCAAACTCACGATCCTGAAAAGGAAGTTTTTTGGCATGCCCTTCATGAATCCGGTTCTGAATTTCAGGCTTAGCGTTCTTTTTTGCATATCCGGACACATCCAGGCCGGTCACTTCCAACCCCGGAACCGATTCCATCAGGTCGTAAACTAAAAACCCTTTGCCACAGCCGACATCGAGCACCTTGTGTCCGGCTTTCAACTGGTAATGCTGCGCCATGGCATCGGCCACCTTGCGCCAGCGCCCATCATACTTCATCCCTCCGTACCCGGTTCGGCGGTCTCCATCCCAATAATCCTTATCCCACTGTTTGGCTAGGCCGGCCGCCTTGGCCTTGGGAAATTCTGGGTCGTTTACCCGGGCCAGATAATCCCTCGGGGTCGATTTGTGGATCAGAGAAATAAAATCCAGATAGGCCATAATCAGGGCTTAATGAAGTAACGAACCGTCCCGTCGGCCAGACAACGGAAGGGATGAAGTTTCTGCTTTTCCAGATATTCCGTGGCGGCCTGCCTGGCTCCGGCCAAGCACCAGTCATCGATAATCAGAAACCCGCCGGAGACTAGTTTCGGATACAAATGCTCCAGACAAACCTGCGTCGAGGCGTAAAGATCCCCATCCAAACGAAGAATCGAGATGGCATCGATATTCCGTACCGCCGGGGGAACGGTTTCCTGAAACCAGCCCTCATAAATGGCAACTTTCTCTTTCGGATAAGAGCAGATATCAAAAAGAACTTTTTCCAAATCCTTCCTCGGAGCCTCCAGCGCTTTGATTCCGCGGAGCCTCCCCAAGGCCTCTGCCTCCGGGAGCTTCATGTCATTCACAATCCAATCAATGGGATCGTATTTCCGGTCGGGCTCTGGAATTCCCTGAAAGCTGTCGAAAAGATGCATCTTCCGAACAGGTCCGGAAACAGATAGCGCGGCCAAGGCCATCATTCCGGCGGCCCCCCCCCGCCATGTCCCCGCTTCGACCAGATCCCCTGGAATATTTTGTTGGTGCACATGGCGCGTGATTTCCACCAGGCTCATCAATCCATCGTAGGTCACCATCGTATAAGGAAGCAGGGTTTGTATGGCTTTTTTCCAGTGAAATTCGTCCTCGTATCCGCGCTCCAATATCTTGTACTGCCCCGGAGTTAAGTTGCTTGGAAAAATCAGGTTGCATTGAAAAATTGCCCCCTGCCGCAGCATTTTTCGATAGAGCACGCCATCTTCCTTGTTTTGGCGGACATCGGCTAAACAGTGTCGCGCGATTTTCCGCAGGTTTTTTTTCAGCCAACGGCGCGGCTGCCGGCTCATCCAGCCCAGATGCCCCGCCAGTTTACTGCGCTTCTTAAAGGGTTTTTTCATGAAACTCGATTCTATCTGGGAAGTGAGGTTGGGTCGACCCCGCCCCACGCCTCCCGTGTTTTTCGACACACTCCTACCGCATCCAGCTGGAAATATTTTCTCGCCTCTTCCTGATCCGTTGTGCGGTGCAAAAACTCATCTGCGCTTCCCAAGCGCACCAAGGGGGGAGTCTTCGTCTTGTCCGCTTTCCACTCCGCCAATGCCGCCCCCAACCCGCCGAGCCGACTGTGTTCCTCCACGCTGACTACCAGCAGGTGCTCCTGAAAGATTTTATTCCACTCACTGTCTGCAAAAGGTTTTAGATAGGGCTGGGAAAAAACCGACGCCGAGATGCCCTCTTTTTCCAATTGTTCCGCGGCCAAAACAACCTCGGGCAAAATAGTTCCGCACGCCACCAGAGCAACATTCTTCCCGGAACGAAGGCGCAGAGGTTCCCCGGGGCTCGCTTGAAGTGGAGCCGGATGGATTTGTGGTTCCCCTTTTTTTCCGATGCGAATATAGCTCGGAGAAGAGGACTCGAGAGAGTGACTCAAAATCATCTCCAGTTCTCGGGTATCACCGGGTGCGGCCACATTCATCCCCGGAATCAGACGCAACATTCCCAATTCCTCACAAGAGTGGTGGGTTCCCCCAAGGGAAGCGTACGAAAGACCGCCCCCTGTCCCTACCAAAATCACCGGAAGGTGGTGATACCCCAAATCGACTCGGATTTGCTCCATTGCACGGTACGTGAGGAAAGGCGCAATGGTGTAACATACCGGCCTCAGTCCCTGCATCGCCATTCCCGCCGCCACTCCGATCATGTTGGCCTCGGCAACACCGCAGTTGTAAAATCGCCCAGGACAACTCTCCTTGAATTTGTCAAAAAGCCGGTTTCCGATATCCCCGCTCAACAGAACGATTCTTTCGTCTTTTTGCGCCCACTCCGTGATTCGTTTAGCAAAATAATTTCTCACGGGACAAAATGGAAAATGGAGAATGGAAAATGGGGAATGGGAATCATGGGGCGTTTTTCTTGGTCTTTCTGATAATGGTGGTGAAAATGGCGATCAGCTCCCTTGTTTCCACTATGAGATAAGCACAGGCGACCTTGTCTCCAAGACTTTCGCTGTCCAAAAGTTCCAGCCAGTAACCCGTCTCGGAAAGCTCCTTGAGACAATCCCCCATCTTGGCTACAAATTCGGCTCGGCTCCGACCTTGGTCGGCTTCGCGATAATTCGCACCAACCGATGTCCCGCTGCGAAGTAGCTGCTTGCCTAGGACCTGTGACACCGTCGCGTTGGGGAGGGATGCGTAAAACGCAACAATCTTCCGGGCGTAGAAAAACGTTCGGGATAGAAGGTCTTTTTCCATTCTTCATTCTCCATTCTCCATTTTCCCTAGAAGTTCTTGTTTCGCCTTAGCAACTTCCTCCGCTGTGGGAATCCGGTAGTGCCAGTTGTTGTCATTCTCCATGAAAGAGACGCCTTTGCCTTTGACTGTATGAGCCACCCATGCGGTGGGCCGCCCCTCCTGATCCGGAGACTCGCTCATGGCTTGGGCCACCGCCTGAATATCGTGACCGTCGATCTCCCGCGCCCTCCAGCCAAACGCCTTCCACTTGTCGACAAAAGGATCCATTGCCATGACTTCCGGACTCCGCCCCGTGGCTTGCCACTTGTTGTAGTCGACCCAAACCGTCAAATGGGAAAGCCGTTGGGCCGGAGCAAACATGGCCGCTTCCCAAACCGAGCCCTCCTGACACTCCCCATCGCTCATCAAAACCACCACCTTGGCGGATTTTTTTTGTAATCGCGCCCCTAGGGCCAGTCCAACTCCGACGGGCAGTCCATGCCCCAGGGATCCGGTGGCCAATTCTACGCCTGGCGCACAACCGGGGGCAGGCTGCTCTGCCAACTCAGCTCCCTCCTGGGCAAACCGATCCAGCCATTCCAGAGGAAAATATCCTCGTTTCGCGAGGGTCGCATACAAACCGATCGCCGCGTGGCCTTTACTCAAAATAAAACGATCGCGATCCGGATTTTTTGCCTTCGCAGGATCCGGCGAGTTTTTTCTAAAAAAGTATGCCGTTAAAAGATCGACGCATGATAGGGCCGAGGCCAGATGGGGGGCCTCGGCAGCATGGGACATCTGGATGATGCGGTATCGCAATTCCCTGGCTACGGCCGCCAAGTCGCTGCTCATACTGGCCGGACCATGATGTGAATCGGCTCTCCCGAGCGCATCCACTGAATGCCCTGATTGATCTCGGCTAAAGTGCAACGGTGGGTAACCCAATCTTTCGTGGAAATTTTCCGGTCAGCAAGAATCCGCAAATACTTAGAAATTTCCCGGTGAGGCTGGCTGGACCCTCCCTCCGATCCGGTCAGCACTCTCCCCAAGTGGAGTGGCAATGTGTTGATCGAAAGCTTCCGGTCGTGGCGCATCACCCCGATTCCAATACAACGTCCCTTCGGCCCGCATAGCTCGTAGGCTTGTTCGAGGACAGCCGGTTGCCCGGTTCCATCAATCACCACATCCGCGGGATGACCGAGAAAAGCCCGGACTTTCTCCGACCAGGCGGGATCCCGGGCTGAAAAGGTCTCGGTCGCTCCCAATTTTTTTGCCAGCGCCAGCTTGGAGTCGTGCAGATCCACGGCAATGACCGGATGGGCTCCGGCCAAAACGGCTCCCAGCACCGCACCCGACCCGATACCACCGCAACCAATGATCACCACCGCTTCCCCAATTTTGACCCGGGCCTCATGATGAATGACCCCAAAACCCGTCGTCAGCGTGTCGGCCAGCAAAGCTCCAAGTTCCGGATCCGTGTCTTGAGGGACGCGTGTAAGCCGGTTGCTGGAAATGACAGCAATTTCCTGAAACGTAGTGATTGGCCCAGCATTGCAGTCCGCTCCCTTCCAGCGATACCGAGTTCCCCCCGCATCCACTCCTTCTCCAGGTCGCCAATGTGCCACCGCTCGGTCTCCAGTCTTCAAATGCTTGATGCCCTGTCCTAATTCTAAAATCTCCACCGTCGCCTCATGCCCGATGAGATGGGGCAGATACCGGTCGGGACCTTTCGCCGCATCAATCTCCCCGATCTGCGAACCGCAAATCCGGGTCGTTAGAATTCGGACAAGCGCTTGCCCGTATCCCAACCCGGGGATTTCCACCTCATCGACGATGAGGTCGGCCCCGGTCTGATGGAGAATGGCGGCGCGGGTCTTCACAATTTTCCAGCAGCGGCCAGACCCTTCATCGTGCGAATGTTGTACCAGTCCTCCTGATCCTTCAGCTTCCCGGCCTGAAAAGCCTCCATCACCTCTCGGATTCCGTCCTTCACCCCGAACTTTGGGCTGAACCCCGTAGCGAGCAATTTTTTCGAGGACAGCCGGTAGGACCGGGGATCATTCGACTCCGTCACAACGATCTCCGCCGGAATTTTAGCTTGCGCCATTTGGGCAATTTCCAGAATAGAGATGTTATCAAATCCAGCATTGTAGATCCCGGTCAACTCCGGCTTGGCGAGAAAATGCTCGTAGACCCGGATCATGTCCTGGAGATGGATGTTTGGACGCGTCTGATTTCCTCCGAAGACAGTGATCTTGCCCTTAGTCAGCGCTTGCATCGTGAGCATGTTGACGGACAAATCCAACCGCATGCGGGGGGAGTATCCACAAATGGTGGCCGGGCGGATGATGGTGGTACGTATTTTGTCCGAATAACTTAACAAGACCCTCTCGCTGACCATTTTCGTTTTGTTGTAATCCGAAATGGGCACAAGAGACAACTCCTCGGTCACTTCCGGCTCCTCTTTCACCCCGTAAACACTCCCCGAACTCGCGTAGACAAACTGCTTCACTCCGTGGCGGATGGCTTTTTCCACCAAAAACATGGTGGCCAAGGTGTTCACCTCCCAGTTGAGCTTGGAATTCAGATCCGCACAGGGATCGTTCGCCACATTGGCGAGATGCAAAACTGCATCGATTCCATCAAAGGGAATGCTGTCGACTTCCCGAATGTCGGCCTGGATGACCTTGAGGCCCTTGGCCGGCTTCAGATAATTGCCGAACCACTGCACGTCGACCACCGTCAGCTCATGGCCCATCTCGATCAATCGTTGGGCCAACGGGGTTCCGACATATCCGCATCCACCAGTCAGTAGTATCTTCATTTTTTCTCCTTGGTTAGAATGTCAACAGACTCATTCCACTTTTCAAAAGATCGCTTTTTTTCACGGGCTCGGCATTGCCCGGAACCCGCACCGCCTGGGCCCCTGCCAGTTGCCCGAGAAAGGTAGCCGCTTCAATCGGCAGTCCTTCCGCCGCAGCCAAGGTCGCCAGTGCGCAAAACGCATCGCCGGCTCCTACCGTATCCACAATATTGCGCTCAAACGGGGCGCAGTAACACGTTTCACGCGGGGTCAGCCCGATAGTTTCCCTTCCGCCTCGTGTCAGCCAGGCATAGCGGCTTTTGAGGGTGCGGCGGAGATCTCCCAGAGCCTCGGCGAAATTAAATTGCCTCCGGCCGACCGCCAGGGTGATTTCCATCTGATCGAGGGAAAAAGAATCCGCCCGCCGATAGCGGCGATTGATGATGTTGAACCCGTGGTTGTTGCTATTGGTTTGGCAATTCACGGCCAAAAACTTTGCCTGTTTTTCGATCATCCTCCGCACCGGAGAAGTCATTAGCCCGTGGCCGAAATCCATCACGAGCACGACGTCGGCCCATCGGACCAACTTACGGAGTCGTGCGAGAAACTTTTTTTCCGTCTTGGCATCCAGCGGTTCGTTTCGGATGAAATTCAGAGAAAAGAGCTTGGAAAGTTCCTTGCCCTCAGCTTTGGGCTCGACGAACCGCTGTTTCACGATGGTCACACCATCTTTTTGCCGGATGAGCCCACCCAGGCACTTTCGATAAGGCTGAAGCAGTTTCCCCAGCCAAGGTTCATCACCGGTCACCGTCGCTAAACGCACATGCGGGGTGAACTCTCGGAGATGCCGCACCACAGCCAGCGCGCCCCCCCCGTGCGTTTCTTCCCCCAAATGACGGGCGGACAGAATCCGATTCTTCGAAGTCAACCCCTGAACGTCGACCGTGGAATAGCGGTCAAAAATAATCTCCCCGATGACCAGAACTTTTTTTCGGGCGAATGCATCCACGCTCGCCCGCAAGGCCCGCGGATCAAATCGTCCAGCCAACTGCCGGCAAAAGTCCTTCACCTTTGGCTCCTGCGTTTCGAAATAGTTGTTCAGCAGCCGCGTTGAACTAAAGACCACCGATCCCACATAGCGAACCCGTCCCCCCAGCCTTTCCACGGTCGCGACATCCTGCTGAATATTGCCAGTGACATCGTTGGCCGAATCCTGATATTCCAACCCTTTGCAATAAACATGGGGCCGGACGAGTTCTATGGCTTCCACCGCCGTGGTATGGGGAATAATCACGACATAGTCTATTGATTCCAAGGCCGCCAAAGCCTTGGACCGAAGGGCATCATTGAAAAACGGCCGGCCAGGGCCTTTGTTTACGTGGGAAGCGGCGGTCAGGGTGACCACCAAAACATCCCCAAGTTTCTTCGCCTCCTCGAAATGAATTACATGCCCGGGGTGCACCAGGTCAAAGGTCCCGTGGCACTGGACGATGGTTTTTCTTTTTTTGCGGAGAGCCGCAAAAACCGCCAATGCCCGGTGATAGCTGAGTATTTTGTGGCTCATGGTTTGTGGATGTAGTGATCGGGGAGGGTGCGAAGCGTGGACAGATTTTGGTCGATCCACCGAATGACCGAGTCTGCCCCGGCTTCAAGATCAACAGCCGGAGCCCATCCTAGTTCCTGCTTCGCTCGGGTGGAGTCGAGCAAATAGGCCGCATCCTTGCCCGGACGGTCCTCCGTAACTTCTGCCAGTTTTTCAAAGGAGGATCCAGTTTTCTGGGCGATCATCGAGACCAAATCTCGGATGGCAATGAAGCGGTCCGTAGAAAGATGGTACACTTGCCCAGGTTGTCCCCGATCCAAAATAGCCAAACTGGCTGTCGCCACGTCCTTCCCGTGGATAAACGCCCGCGTGGAATGACCGCCTCCGTGGAGGGGGAGCTTCTTTTGCAGCCGGGAAAAAAGCGCCGCTCTCGGAACAATGCGATAAAGCTGCTGCCCCGGCCCGTAGACGTTGGCTGCTCGGGTAAACACCACGGGAAAATTGTAGCGCTTGAAGAAAGTCATCAAATGCAGATCACAAGCCGCCCGGGAAGCCGCATAGGGCGTACTGGGGTTGAAGGGGGCATCCTCCCTTACCACGCCGGAACAGCTCCCATAAACTTCCGGGGTGGTCACATGGAGATATTTTTTCAGTCCATCCCACTTGCGGAGCTCCTCGTGGAGTCGGACATTCGCCACTACATTGGTCTGGTACCAATGGACGGGAGTCAGCCAGCTTTCCGCCACCATGCTTTGGGCCGCAAAGTTCGCCACCCAAGCGAGATTTTGTTCCCGGGCCAAGCGACCGATCTCCTCCGCTTTTTCATTCAGATCCATGCGTAAAAAAGAAAACTTCTTCAGCCGCTCGGCCGGACCCCAGTGGTAGGGCAGGAAAACGGGGTCCAATTCATCCGAGCGGCTTACCCCGACGACCTCATGCCCTTCGGACAAGGCATGATCAATGAATGCAGCTCCGGTGTAGGAGTTGCTTCCAATAACAAGAATTTTTGGCCGGTTTATAGTAGGTGCCTCATGAGAAGGTGGGCGGCGATCATATGTAGATCTTCCACCACCTGCATGTCATGGATGGGGAAATGGAGGGGGTAGTCAGAGAGCGGCTTGGCTTTCCCACCGTCAAACCCAAGAAAGGAGATAGTGGTTACCTGCAATCGCCGCGCCACCTCGAGAAGCTTGAGGATGTTTGGAGAATTCCCACTGCCTGAAAAAACAAGAAGAAGATCTTTGGGTTGGGCCAGTGCCTCGAGTTGGTTTGCAAAAATGTTTTCGTAGCCTGTATCGTTTCCGAGACAGGTCATAACCGAGGGATTGGAAGCGAGAGAGTGAACCCGAAGCGTACCTTGGCCTTTTGCATTCACTCCATAGATTAAATCGGTAGCCAGATGGTTGGCATTGGCAGCGCTTCCCCCATTGCCAGCCATAAAAATCCCTCTCCCTTGTGCCCGTGCGTCAACTAGGAGGCTGCAAATCTTTGGCCACTGAGAATCTGCCTCAAGTCCATCTAAGCCTTTTGAGAGCAGATTTCGGTAGGTTTGTATATTCGGTTTAGCCGACATAATTATATGATACTAAATTATTCCCCCCTTATTTGCACTTATTAAAATGGGCTTCGCTGCTTGCACCAAGGCGCTACCGCCCTTGGCTGATCGGCATCGCTGCCACGGGATCAAAACCAGTCGCGCCGTTTCTCTGCTCGCAGCATGCTGCGAGCATACGGTCTTCCGCTAACTTTTGAGAGCCTCCAGGTTTTCTTGGAGAACCACTTCTGTAGATACCTTTTTAAAATGTGGGTCCCGGTGCACCAGAACCGATCCAGTAATCCGAGCTGCTCCCGCTATGAGTGCGTCCACCAACGGCAGCCTTTCTCGTGTAGCTTGTCCTATCAAAAATGCCTCAACTGCTATGGCCTCGTCCACACTCACAATCTCTTTCCACATTCGGCCGTAGCCCTTAAGTGAGGCGAGAATCTTGTCGCGAGACTCCCCAAGGGCCCTCATTCGTCTGGCAAACTCAGTAATGGTTGGGCTGGCGATCCGAATGACAGCTTCCGACTGGTCGAAAATCTCCTGAACCCGCTCACAGCCGTCCTCGCCACGGTAGTGTGCCAGCAAAGCTGATGTGTCTAAAAGATAGTTCAGGAACCCTCCTCCGCTCTCTCAGCGACCAACTCAGAAACAGCTGACCTACCTGGAGAGTAGCTCGCTCCAGCTCCTTTCAGCTGACGGGAAAGTTCCTTTCTTCCAGGAATAACTTTTACAATGATCTCCTCAGGATTTTTGGAGGGCGCCCAGTCAAAAGAAAAACCTGGCTTGATCCCAAACTTCCTTGCCAGAACAGCTGGTATGGAAATCATATTTTTCGTGGTAACCGTTGTTGTCATTGATTTTATATATTCCATGGATTTAAATTGTCAAGGCTTCTAGTGTTCAGAAGCTACTCAGAGACTACTAAGAGTAGGGCGGGAGCAGGGCAGGAGTGGTGCCAGAGATGACTCAGAGTAGTCTCTGAGTCGCGGGCACCCTCCCCCCAGTTTCTTCGATCGTCTTACAAGCCTAAATTTGTTAACGTTCAGGAGTGCATGAACTGAAGAAAATCTGGGCGTTTGGGATCCCTTACCTCAAGCCGTACCGATTTCGCTTCGTCCTGGGGATTGCTTTAAGCATCTTTTTTGGTGTTTCCAATGGCCTGTTCGTTTTGTCGATCAATACCTTGTTCAACCGTTTGACCCCCACGCCAGCTCAAACTCCGCCGGTCGCCCAGATCGAATCGACCCCCGCTGTTGAAGCCGCTTCGTTCGACAAAAAAATTAAGGCCGCTTTAAAGAAGAAAGGGGTGGCCATCAAAGAAAGTTTCCAAGCCGCTTCGGACGAGTGGCTCCCGCGGATGGGTCAGAGAATCACTTGGAAACAGATGCTCGGCGGTTTTTCTCTTCTTCCACTTGTCATGGGCCTTCGAGCTATGGCCAGCTACTTCAGCACCTATTGCCTAACCTGGGTCAGTGCCCGCGTGATCCGCGACATGCAAGTCGCTGCCTTGCGTAAGGCTCAGGAGCTTTCCATGGCCTTTTTTCAAAAAATGTCGGTCGCAGATCTCTATGCAAGAATTACTGCCGACACCAGTGCCATCTACACGGCTATGACCAATGGATTTATCGACACCATCCGCGAACCTTTTGCTGTTTTGAGTATTCTGATCAGCATGCTGATCATCGACTGGAAGTTGACCCTCATTTCCGTCTGTATGCTTCCTTTGGTCGCTGTTCCTGTGGTCTCAAGTGGGCGGCGGCTGAAGGCTCTCACCAAGAAGTTTACCGGCTTAACCGTTACCCAAAGCGGCGGGCTCTTAGAAGCCCTCGCTGCAGTCCGTATCGTCAAGGCCTATGCGATGGAGGCGCTCCAACTACGATCCTTTCGTGAGCAAGCGAATCTTGGGGTAGAAATGAGCGTGAAAACAGCCCAGACCCGAAATTTGCTCAATCCCTTGATCGAGATTTTGGCGATGCTGGGGATCGGGTTTCTTCTTGTTTTCGTTTTCTCCACCAGCGCTAAGCCTGGAAATCTCGTTGCCTTCCTCAGCGCTCTCCTTCTCGCTCCTCTGTCGATTAAGCGGATTGCCAATCTTCATCTCACCCTTCAGATGACCACGGTCAGCACTCAGAGGCTGGAGGAGCTGTTTTCGGAAAAACCTACGGTGGTCGAGCCCGCCAACCCTCGCCCCTTACAATCCTTCCGAGAAGGGATCCTCTTGCAAAATGTGACCTTTTCTTACGGACATACCGATGTTCTCCACGATATTAGCTTGGAGATTCCCAAAGGGAAAAAGATAGGCCTGGCAGGAGAAAGTGGTTCAGGCAAAAGCACGCTAATCAACCTGCTGATGCGTTTCTACGATCCGACGAAGGGCAGGTTGCTTTTCGACGGACATGACTTGCGCGACTACGCGACAAAAGACTTACTCCACCAGATGGCTCTAGTCAGCCAGGACGTCGTCCTCTTTAACCTGCCGGTTGGAATCAACATTGGTTTTGGCAAAGAGAGTCCAACCCAGCAGGAAATCGAACAGGCGGCCAAACATGCTTATGCTCACGACTTCATCCTGCAGATGCCAGCTGGTTACGATTCCCCATGCGGGGAGCGTGGGCAGCTTCTTTCTGGTGGTCAAAAAGCCCGTGTCGCGATCGCTAGGGCATTCGTCCGTAATGCGCCGATCCTGGTGCTCGATGAGCCAACTGCCGCTTTGGATTCCCGAGCGGAAAAAGAGATCCAGACCGCCATCGATTCTCTTGAGGAAGGGAGAACCGTAATTTGCATTGCTCACCGCCTCTCGACCCTCGCAAACATGGATGAGATTATCGTCTTGGATCACGGACGGATTGTGGAGCGTGGCACTTTCGAGGAACTCCTCAAAGCCAAGGGTCATTTTGCCAAGATGGCAGAGCAGCAGAGATTGACAGCGGCGAGCTAACAGGAGCCTACTCTCATCTGGCCGTCAGAAATCGGATGATGGAGGGCGGTGGTCGGACCCCTATCTTTTTCCTATAAAGCGGGCATGGGATTGACTGATGGCATGCACATAGTACAATGCCAACATGATACGAACCCAGATTCAGTTTCGAAAAAATACCTATGAAAGTCTGAAAACGAAATCCAAAGAGACGGGAAAGAGCATATCGGAAATTGTCCGAAGATCCCTCGATCAGACGATCGAATCGCAAGAGTGCGATCAGAAATGGGCCCGTGCATTGAACTCTTTGGGCAAATTTGCTAGCGGTCTGAACAATCTGGCTGAAAAACACGATGAACACCTAGGCGCTCGTTGGTGAAGACTATCTTTATCGATACCTCGGCTTTCTTGGCGGCGCTAGACAAGGGGGACAAATTTCACACTGAGGCGGCCAAGAAATGGTCCGCTCTGGCTAGAGGCAAATCTGAGTTATGGACGACAGATTATGTCCGCCTGGAAAGCTGGTCTCTTATTCAGCGACGGTTGGGTGCAGAGGCGGTGATGGCTTTTCAGGACGCCTGGTTGCCCTTATGCAAAATTCATGAGGTTGGTCGTGATGGATTCGAACGCGCGGCCGCTCAGTGGCGGATTGCCCAGCGTCGTAATCTTAGCTTAGTAGATTTGACCAGTTTTGATGCGATGCGTCAGCTGGCCATCCGAACAGTCCTAGCGTTTGACCAGCATTTTCAGGAGATGGGGTATTTGAAGGTTGAGGCGGGAGGCGAGAACCGTTGAAGATGGTCGCCAGTTACGCCCCTACGGCTTACGCGGGATAGGCCTCTTGCTGAGATTGTGCTCCAGCAACCGAGTATGCCGGACGAGGGTGGAGTAGAAGGTTGAAGCGGCGATATAAAATCCGGCGTATCCGTCGAGGAAACCGAGCCTGATAAAATATGCCCGCATAAATCTCCAGAAGGCACGGAATCCTGCTTCGGTGGGAGACCAACGAGAACCTTTTTTGATTCGCGACTCCAAATAGAGATCGGAAAAGTAGTTAATCTTTGACACGTAACTGGAAATAGACGGATTCGAATAGTGGAGGATATCTCCTGACAGCGTGGCGACATTCCCCTCCACCATAAGCCGGTCGTGTGGATCGGTCCCACCCCACCTCGCCTTGCCTGTGCGCCAGAGGCGCATCTGCCAGTCGGGATACCAGTCGCCATGCCGCACCCAGTGGCCCAGGAAAAGAGAGCATCGCGCCATCCGCAAAGCGACAGGACCTCCATCTTTCGCCGTCAGAAAAAAGCGGTGAATCGAATCCTTTAATTTGTCGGAGATTTCCTCGTCGGAATCGAGGCCCAGGACCCAAGGTTGGGTGGCCTTATCCGCGGCCGAGTTCTTTTGGGCAATATGCTCTTTCCAAGATTCTCGGAATACCTTGGCCCCATGCTCAGTCGCAATTTTATCGGTACCATCCGTCACGTCGTCGTTCACCACGACAATCGTCTCGGCGACCCACCCTTGAACGCTTTTGAGGGCCCGTCCGATTCGAGCGGAGTCGGCCCCCGAGATCATGCAGACGGAGATCGGGAGCGGAGTAGGCATAGGGGTAGATTACCGATAATGGCCTGAAGATGAAGATTAAGATCAAGCCTCCTCCTTTATCGGCTCGCAGGAGGACAGATTTATGTTTATCTTTCTAAGTTGAAGGACAGGTGCCGGAGCGGTCTATCGGGCTCGCCTGGAAAGCGTGTGTTGGGTTAAACCAACCGTGGGTTCGAATCCCACCCTGTCCGACTCTACTTTGAGGACAGGGGTATTTACTCACGCAAAGGACGCTAAGGCCGGGACGGGGGATGAA
>Ga0214919_10001490_pt1 | contig 38158 bp, 33 predicted proteins | sample LL1503_MetaG_FD_177994 | JGI IMG/M metagenome (GOLD analysis project Ga0214919, IMG submission 177994) | Freshwater microbial communities from Lake Lanier, Atlanta, Georgia, United States - LL-1503 | ecosystem: Environmental > Aquatic > Freshwater > Lake | place: USA: Georgia | collected...
GGACCCTTTCACTTTACTTGATTCGTATTCAGGGGCAACCCAGTCTTTCACCGATTCGCACATTCCTATATATCTTTTTCCGACTGAGTACATTGGACCGACCTTTGACTTTAGATTTGACTTTTCCTTTGGTTTGTTGGAAAAAATCAAAAATAATCTACTCTATACGTGGGTATGAAAAAATCGTAAAACTTATTGTCCGAAATTTCCGCGAGGGTTGGTGTGGAATATATATTCCTCAACAACATAAAGACCACACAGCAAGTATTATACTCGAATTATATCATTCATATCCAATCCAATATTCAACTGCAAACATGGTAAAGAATACTAAAGGCGGCAACAAATCAAAAGGTATAGCAAGAAAACATATTACTGGTGCGAGAGAGGGTGCGTTGCGTTTGTCTACATGCGACCTCGAGAAATACGGCGTGGTCATTCGTGTATTAGGCAACGGCATGTTCTACGTAGTCACTGACTTAGCGTGCGATAAACAACCGCAACTTCTGGGGCATATCCGCAATAAATTCAGGGGGCGGTCGAAGCGAGATAATAACATAGTTATGGGGTCGGTAGTATTGGTCGGATTGCGTGAGTGGGAAGACCCCAATTATAAAGAATGCGACTTATTAGAGGTGTATTCACCAAACGAAGTCCGGCAACTGATGAAGAACCCAAGTATCGATTTATCTGAACTGCAGAAACATATTGATGCACACGGGAGCGCGGGGGATGCGTCTTTAGATGCAGCGGCGGTCGAAATATCGTTCTCGGAAGAGCGGGATTATATGGACGGGTTGATTCCTGAAGATGGGGAGGAGGAATCGGCGGAATTCGGCGATGGGGCGAAGATGGAAGAAATCGTTGACGCGGAAGACTTGTAACTCCGAAAGTGCGTAAAAAATTGAACGCTTTTTATTTTGTATATTATTGAAGACATAATAACATACAAACACTATTCCGAAAACTTTAAAACAACCATTACAATATTCCCTTTATATTATCAGCAAATTAATACAAAATGACAAACTCTCATTCTAAATTAACTACTATGCCCGAACCAATTGTCACAGAGGATACGGTATTAGAAAACCAAGAAGTCGTATTCGACTTACGAGATTCCATCCGCTGCGCTTCAGAAATCTCTCCAGCGAATCCTCGAACGCCTACCACTTCGTGTCCGGCGTTCTTCGTAGAAACACCAGGTAAGGAATGTGTTATTTGCTACGAATCGTTGAATATAGCAAAGAACTTTTGCGTCACTGAATGCGGTCACGAGTTCTGCCTCTCGTGCATGATGAAACACATGCAGAGAAACAACGGATGCCCGATGTGCCGAGAAGAATTGATAGAGGATGCTGAATGTGCAGATTCGGATGATGAAGACGAAGATTTGACGATTGAAGGGTCTGATAACTCGACGATAGAATCGGATTCGGTTGACGACATCGAAGATGGAGAGGATTTAGAGAACGAATATGCCATCGAGGAATTAGAGGCAGCATTTATGGCGAAAGGATACGGTCTGAAGGACGCGTTGTCTCTCTTGATGTACAAATTCAGCAAGACAGACGCAAAATATAGTAAGTCATACATCCGACAATTGGAGGCGGATATAGACGATATGAATGAAGAATTACAGCGGGAATGCGAGGAGAGGGTTGATATGGGGGCGGAGGATACCCAGGCAGAAAGGGATTTTCAGACAATGCTTGCAACGTTAGATTAAATGTCTATGGGATCTTCAGACTTCTCATACGAAGTGACGGAAGGTAAGAGTAAATCAGTAAATCCAAAATTTTCAGGATATGGGTAATTCATCGAATGAAAACTATACAAGTAAAATATCATCACTGAATTGGGTTTATCTGTTTTGAAACTCAATGATTTTGTGGAGAGGTCTATTTACGACTATTATTTTTTTCCTTTACGACGAGTAATATTATGTAGGTTGGTTCTTGGTTGGTCACTCGAAGAAAAATCACCAATAGAACTTCTCAAAGAAAGAGGACCACCAAAAGCACTACGCGAAGAAGTACTGCCATTAGCACTACGCGCAGGAGGAGGAACACCAAAAGCACTATGCGAAGAAATACTGCCATTAGCACTACGCGCAGGAGGAGGACCGGATTTTTTAATATTAAAAAGTATAGCGTTACGTTTTAGTTCTTCTGATACTTTTTCCCGTTCAAATCCCATAAACCTTTCGCGTTCTTCTGCTAGTTCTTGAGCAGTAGGGGATTTTCTTTCATTTTCTCCTAAAATTTCCGAGTCTATACTAGATTTTGAATTATCTGATTCAGAAGATGATGGTTGTCTTAAAACTAACTCAGTGCTATTACCTTGTGTTTTTTTAGTGTTAAACCATCCAGAAACCTTTTCAAATAGTTTATCTAATTTAAAACTTGCTTTCTTAGATTTTTTGGTAGCAATTGAACTACGACTTCTAGAACTTTCACTACGAATACCAAACACAGATTTACGAATTGTTCTTGACACCTCTTTAAATAAACTTTCATCTTTTTCAAAATGTATTTTACATTTGGTTAAAATTGCAGTTGACGCTTCAATATAACGATCATATAGTGTAGTAAATGGTTTAAAGATATATCTTCTCGCAGTTTTACGAGTTCTATTAAAATACGTTACAGTCTTTGTACGAAATTTAACAAATGATATGGCTGCATTAAAAATGCTTTCATTCTGTTGTAATATACCAGTAATATCGTCTGCATTATATTTATCATCTTTTATATCATTAACGAGAGTTGTTTTTAATTGTTCGTAACTGTGTGTTGTGTTATCGCGAATAATGCGTAATGAATTTATTAACTTACCTATTTCGATGTTACTTTTCATTTCTAAATGAGTTTTTTCAATATTTTGTTTTTGTTTTTTCATAGCAGTTGTTAATTCATCAATTAATAAATCAGCGTCACGTATAATATTTTGTTTAGCTATTTCTGCTTCCTTACGTATGTTTGTTGTTACTTTTTCTATCGGGTCCATTAGTCACCAGTATATAACAAATACGCATATTTATTGTTATTTGTTAAATACGTTATTTGTTAAATAATGTATTTATTTTGATTTTAGGTCATCCATTATACCGCAGGTCATCCATTATACCGCCGGATAACTCGCCTCCAGTAAAATCCCGCATTGTCCCTGTCCCCCATTAAATCCCGCACCTCTCCCCAGTCTGATATACCCCTTCTCCCCCCAAGTCGTCGACCAACTATTCTTCACCTTGTAGTAATCCATCCCTGAATCACTTCCATACCCCACCGCCAATACACCATGGTCCAAATTCGTCCCGCATTTCCCGCTAAACACCCCCGACTTATACAACTGGAAATCCCGTTCATCCGCCTCAATCGCAACACTAACTGGTTGTTGTGCCAGTGCCCCCATCATCGCTAAATCTGACGCGCTCTCCACATCGACATATTTCGCCACATCTGAATGTAAGACATTCTTGCAACTCTTCTGGCAAGTCCCCGCTGTCTTCGTAACGCCAGACACATAAGGATAGTCTGCCTCTGTACAGAGTCCATCATTCTTCGCAATCCAAGCAAAAGCATTATCCATGAGTCCACCATTACATCCGTGATCCCGACCACCATTTCCTAAAGTATCGCAATCGACAAGTTGCTGCTCCGAGAAACTTACTAAAGTTCCGGTTTTGATGGCGAACGCTCCTTCTAAAGCACCCGTCGTCGAGAAACTCCAGCAAGACCCGCATTGTCCCTGGTCTTTCACCGGTGTAACAGCACCTTTAGTCGTCCAATCGACGGCAGCAGGTAATGCCGCTAAAGTTTCTGGTTTGGATGCGACCGGGTTGATAGCAAAGAAATTGATGGTTGGGTTGGGACCTTGAACCCACGCTAAATATTCTGTCCGGTTCATTCCCGAGAATTGGTTGTGTCCGAGTTCATACGTTTTCCCTAAAGTGTTCGACCTCTCGATAAAGACGTGGTTCTCTACCCAGTTCCCGAATACGTGAATTCGATGCTCGGCACTGCTAAACTTTACGCGAAAGTCTTCCGTCCATTTCTGGAACGCGGATTCGTAGGATTGAGACGCGACAAATCGGATTACGCAAAAACACAAGAGAGACCGCAAAAACATTCTGGTGTGTGGAGTAGTATACAATATAATAATGCCTCGTTTTTATGTTGTATTTTTCATTTTTATGGATTACTGTTGATTCGACTTACGAGATTCCCTCCGCTGCGCTAAAGAAATCTCTCCAGCGAATCCTTGAACGCCTACCACTTCGTGTCCGGCGTTCTACGTAATCGCCAATCTAATTTTGTGCCGAATCTTGTCCGCATCCTGGAAGACAAATAGTCGAAACTCGAGAGAACTATAATTGACGTATTTCTCTGCCGAGACAATTCTTCCTAAAACGTTCAATTCGGAGAGGTGAACCATGTAGGAATATGTGCCGTCGGTTCGTTCAAACCTCTCGAAAATGACTCCGCGGTGAGGGTGCTGCATCCATTCTGGATGCGCAGTGCACCGGTGTAACAGTTCGCAATCCATTTGAACTTTTCGGGCACTTTTCATCCGCCGATTGATTTCCCCTAAATTAGATTGCCACTTATTTAAGAAATCCGTTGCCTCTCGACTGACATCTTCAACTAAACCGAATTCCCGTTGGAAAGCAATAAGATTCAAGAGGTCAACCAATCTTCGGATAGGACTCGTTATATGAACATACGGATTTGCGTTTTGTGTGGCAGCAATATATTTACCTGACTGGTTCTTCCAGTTTTTTAGGAGAGTCCGACTATTTAGCGAAATCTCGGCGAATGGTATTTCGGGGTCTTCCTCTCGATTGGTCATATTTTCCCTAAATATTCCTGCGTTGGTTTTGTTCAGACGTTGACCGCAAATCGTATTCATCATCACCATCAAGTGTGCGACGACGTCGTGACTATCCTCGATGTTTGGGTCCATCATTTTAGCGAATTTGAAGAGGAGTTTGTAATCCGCGTCTTTTAGCAATGATTTGCTCTCATATACATAATTTGCCGTGATTTGGACAGACAGATTTAGGAATTTAGTCGAATCCGGAATGACGAAATTGTTGTTCAGGTCAAACCGGAATTCCATACAGAATGCCAATTTAGGCGAACCGTCTGCAACCAAACTACAGACTGATTCGGATAGTACAGTCGGTAACATGGGACGCCTAGAATCCGGCAAATATATTGTGCTGACCCGGTCTCCGAACGCGGACCAGAGATTTAGCGTTTCCATCCACGCATACACATTTGCAATATAGATTCGGATAGTGGCGACGAATGGTGAGTCCATTGTAATCGATACGGCATCGTCGATGTCTTTAGCACCTTCGGGGTCTATCGAGAAAATTCGGTGGGGTCTATTTGTCGGGGATGCCGGTTGGAAAAACCGGGATTTTATTGCCTTAATTTCTGGCGTCGGATTTGTGAGAATTTTCGTGATTTTTTTCACAGCGGCGGCAAATTCGGTTATTCGGTGGTGGATTTGGCGGCAATATAATTGGTATTCGTAGAACGCTGGGAGTTCGTCGACTGTTCCGAGGTTTTCCACGAGAATTCCGTGGGGGTATTTAGAGTCCCAATTATCGAATCGGAAAACGACGTAGCGGTTCTTCTGTGTTTTGGTGAATTTTATGTCGGGTTGGTAGGGAACCAGGAAGGACGGGAGATGAAGGTTATCGGGGATGCATTTATAGAGAAGGCGTTTTTGGTTGACGGTGCGCCCGTAGGTCTGATTGCCGTCGAGGATTAAGACGCCGGGGATGAGGGCGGATTTAGTGGGGGAATGGATTACGGTTGGGATGGGAGTTGAGAGGTCGACCAGGTCATTGTCGAACAGTTTTAGAGTGGCGGGGTTGATTAAGGATTCGGATTCGGTGAGAGGTTTGGGGGTGGATGTGGCGGGGTCCAAAAAAGACCAAGCAGTATATTCGCGGTCTTGGATTTGAAGACGGTATTGGTCGATTCCGGAGCGAAGAATAAGCACTGGAATTGCGAAGAACTCTGGATGCGAAGCAGTAAGAGTTCGAACTAACTCAGGAGAGCGTTGTTCGCAGGAGTTTGAATGATTCTCTGACGAAGGAATGTCCGAACGAGAATGGTCGATTCCTGAATGATTTTTAGGAGAAATTGACGAATGAGAGGTCATTTCATGGATTTGGTTTGTATATAATTTGCTGTTAATATGCAGCAAATTGTATTTATGTTTTTGTTCGGAATCATTTATTTTTTCGGGAAATAAATGATTTTTAACGGCGATTCTTGCGAGACTTTCGCTGTTTTCTGCGGGATTTTCTTGTTCGACGTTTTTTGGTTTTGCCCCCATAACCGAAGGATCGTTAAGATACGATGTGTTATTATCTATCAACTTTTTTAAAACTTCAGGTTTGACTTCAAAATCAATACCAATTTGATTGAAATCAGTACCATTATAAGTTTCACCACCAATTGTTAGTTCTTTGTTTTGGTGCTTGCCCCTCAAATTTCCATCATTTTTTTGTTCAACCTTAGTTATTACTCCTTCGGTTATTTTTTCATTGTTTTTATACAGAGTTACTTTTTTGCCATTAAGGTCAATTCCATTATTGTGTAACACCTGATATACATTATTTCGATGAAATATATTTTGTGTATTAATTAATCTTTCACCTAGAGAACTCATATGCTATATTATATTGCAACATAATATAATATCCGTTAAATATCAAAATTTTTTCAGTATATATCCGCAAAAATTAAATCTCATCATAATTTGGGGGTAACCTTATAATAAATAATTTGTACGCGGCAAATCATTTATTTTTTCTGGAAATAAATGATTTTTAACGGCGACCTCTGGTCTTTCTCTTGTTTTTGCGGGATTTTCTTGTTCGGCGCTTCTTTGTTTTGCCCCCCCCCCCTCTATACACGTCATCTCCAAAAACTATACCGTCATATTCTTCATTTGCATGTTCTCCTGATTTTACACTAAACGTATTATTTTCATTTATTTTAATATCTAAAATGCTTATATCCAATGATTGTCTAGTTATTGAATCTGTTAAAGTAACCTTTATCGATTTATCATTATCTTTACAATGTTGTATTAGTAAAACAACATCATCAAATCCTAAGGGTTTTCCATTAAAATTCGTATATGGCATGTTATAATTTATTATATATTAAATGCTACAAATTAAATACAACTGCAAAGTAATATTATCCAACCTCTCAACATAATGCCTCCTAAATCCGCAAAAAAAATACAAGTCTCCGACCAGTTTCTCCTCATAGTCGAGTCTCCCTCTAAATGTGCCAAGATAGAATCCTATCTCGGCGAAAAATACCAATGTATTTCCTCTAAAGGGCATATTCGTGAAATCGACGGTCTATCCAGTATCAATACCAAAGACCGGTTCCAAATCGAGTACACCCCCATCAAAGAAAAACGCGACCACATAGAAACCCTCAAGAAAACCGTAGCAAAATATTCACCTCTCAACATTTTGCTGGCGACAGACGACGACCGAGAGGGCGAAGCGATTGCCTGGCACATTTGCCAAGTATGCGGACTCGACCCTGCCACAACCAAACGCATCGTATTCCACGAAATAACCCAACCCGCCCTTTTGGCGGCGGTCAATTCACCCACTCTTATAAATCTATCTCTGGTTGCCGCGCAACAGGCGCGGCAGGTTCTAGATATGGTCGTCGGGTATAAAATCTCGCCTCTCCTCTGGCGACATCTCGGAAGCAACCGGAAAAATGCACTCTCGGCAGGCAGATGCCAGACCCCCGCGCTCCGTCTGGTCTACGACCACCAGCAAAAATATTTGGAATCGCGCGCCACCGCTGTTACACAAGTGCACAAAGTATCTGCCATATTTACCAACCGCGGAATCAAGTTCGATTTGGACCGTGATATAACCTCTCAAACAATGCTGCTGGAATTCCTCGAGAGGTCAAAAACGTTCGAGCACCGACTCACTATTGGTAAAACGCGACCGTCGACGAGAGCACCCCCTAAACCGTTCAATACTTCCCGTCTATTACAGATAGCAAGTAATACTTTCCGCCTCTCACCGAAACGCACAATGGATATGTGCCAGACTCTTTACCAGTCCGGTCTGATTACTTATATGCGAACCGACTGCCAGAAATACTCCGAGGTGTTTTTAAATACAAGTGCCGAATATATTGCAGAAAAATACGGGACGGAATACGTAGGCGATTTAAGCGATATCACAATCGTCGATACATCGATGCCTCACGAGGGAATTCGCGTGACCAACCTCTCGCTGTCTACGATGACAAGCAACGACCCGATGCTGTCCAGACTATACGGGTTGATTTGGCGTAATACGGTCGAGAGTTGTATGGCGACGGCGAGATACAATATGACGGAATATTCTGTTTTGGCGCCAATGGATGCCGTAAAATACAAATACACGATGGAGACACCGGTGTTCTTGGGTTGGCGTCGTATTGAAATCAAGGACTCGACACTGGGGTCTTTAACCGACACCCAGGCACTCGAATCATCCTTGGCGTTTTATTTAGAGCAGATAGCGAAAACTGGTTCACCTCTCACATGGTCTTTGATAGAAACCAAAGTCGGAATCGATTCGAAAATGCCGTCACATTATACGGAGGCGTCGCTTATCAATAAACTCGAGGATTTAGGAATCGGTAGACCGTCGACGTTCGCGTCTATAGTCGAGACGATACAAGAGAGAGGATACGCCAAAATAACCGACGTGGCAGGAATACAGCAAAAATTCACGGAATACAAATTACGTCCATCCTCTCAAGATTTCGAGAAAATCTCATCAGAGAAATCATTCGGCGATGAACGAGATAAACTGGTCATTCAACCAGTAGGAATCCTAGTAGTCGAATATTTATTGCAACATTTTGCTGATTGTTTTTCCTATGATTACACGAAATCGATGGAGGATGAATTGGACGTGATATCCTCTCGTGCATCGGCGGAAGCACAACAAACGTGGCACGAGATATGCCGCAAGTGTTTCGACGATATAACAGAGAGGTCGAAACCTCTCAACAAACAAACAAAACAAACTTTCGCATTAGCAGATACAGCAGATAACATATTGGTGTTCAATACTTACGGGGCGTCTATTAAGTCTCTCTCGGATGGAGGATTTTCGAAAATCCGTCCGGAAATAGAACTGGATTTGGAGAAGGCAAGGCGTGGCGAGTATACAATTGCAGAATTGATATGGAGAGAGGATAATGGATGTTTAGGCGAATACCAAGGTCATCCGGTATATTTAAAAAAGGGCAAATTCGGACTATATGCTGAATACGGAAGCGTTAGCAACAAAAGCAAAAAAGAGCAAAAACCCCAAACAATAAGTCTCACACCTCTCAACAAACCAGCAAATAATATATTGCTAGAGGATGTGATTCGACTGATTGAGTCTGCGAAGAACGCCGGACACGAAGTGGTAGGCGTTCGAGGATTCGCTGGAGAGATTTCTATAGGATTTACGGACTTCGCATACGAAGTGGCAGAAGGTAGTAAATCCGAAATTTTCAGGAGATGCGACGCAGGAGCATCGAATGAAAATGAAGCGCAGTGGATAGAATCTCGTAAGTCGAATAAACCGACATTAATGGATAAGGCGGAAGCGTCGGCGATGTTTTTGCCGCAATCCGTTTACGATTTGGAGGAAAATACTGTTGCAAATCTAGGTACAAATCGTATCAACAAACACGGCGATAAATCGTCACTTCGCAAACTAAGGTCCGACCTATCAATTCGCAAAGGAAAATACGGACCCTACATTTTCCACCAGAATTCAACCATGTCAAAACCAAAGTTTTACCAACTAAAACCATTTAAAGACAAATGGGAGTCGATGTCGTCGCTAGAGTTGATTGCTGCAATAGAAAACACTTATCACATTAGTATATAACCGACGAAATGGCATCTGAAACAACAAAAAGTTTCATCAAATATTTCCTATTTGTATTTGCATTTATCATTTCATTCATTTTAATAAATAACGCCACCGTCGAAATATTCGGTCTCGGGTTGTTTTTCACGGTCAACATATTGTTTTTCCTGCTTATAGGCAAAGATTTATTCGACGGAACAATTGATTCGTCTGGTAAAAACATGGAGTGGCAATTAAGATACGGTACATTGCTGATTGCCATGGTATTTTCAGTAGTTTCGTCAATCATGATGATAATGACTCTAATTACACTGCAAGGTAAATTCGGAGAAGTCAAGTCGACGATAAAATGGTCGCCAACGGACAGACTCAATCTAGACAATACGGAAATCATTTTCATCACTGTCACCACGTTTATTGGAGTGGCAGCGATTTACGTATACAAAACGCCAGAGGATATCCGCAAATTCACATTAAACTTATTTGAGAAAATATTGAACGGTGGTATCGGAAAATTTAGTAATTTGCCACAATTAGAAACGATTCTTATGGTGCTATATATTGCAGCAATTTTTGGTCTAGGCAGTGCTCTTTATGGTCGATTGCAAATGGACCCTCTCGAAGTCGCTCAAAAACCGAAACAGGTTATATGCGACCCTATGAACGACCACGGAATTCAAAATTTTAAAGACTCGTTTATAAAAACCTATTGGTTTTTGTTCGCGTTAATCATTGTCATTTTGTCGCGTCCGTTCATAGAGGCGAATTTCACCGTGTTTGGTCTTTCACCAAGTATGCCTTTCGGTTTTCCCCAGGGTGACCGGTCTCTTATTTTCGGGCAAAATCCGGCGATAAGTTTGATTTCGTTGTTGACCCTCGGGTTTTCCAATTTAACAGGAATAAACAAAATGCTGCGGAGAAAAATCGAAGAGGCACCGAAAGAAGTGACGAATGGAAGCGAGGTGGGTTGGGTTAAAGCATCATTTGCAGTGATATTCGCAATATTTATAGCACTGATAATCTTGTTCAGTGGCGCGTCACTGTATATAGTTATTGCTGTGTTAGTGATTGGGATACTTGGAATGGTGGGGTCTTACTTTGTTCCAGAAAGCGCCACTAAAAATGGAATAGGACGGTCGTTTTTAATTGCGATTCAAAGTATTTTATTAATGCCTGTAATTAGATGGGATGTAATGTATTCCATGGCAAAAATCGCGTTTGGGTTAACCGCTTTAGTTTATGCCGGATATTCCATTCGCGATTTCCGCGATATACCCGAAACAGAACCGTGTTTTTTTGAGAGAACTCATATTCGCCAGTTATATATTGCGTTTATCGTATTTCTAATTGTATTATATTCATTTAGTACATTCAGTGCTTCCGCACTAACATCGATTATAACATTCGTTATGCGGTATTTGGTTCCTCCTGCACTTCTAGGTCTATCCTCCTATTTGGTATTTATCACGAATTATTTCGTGAAACTGGCACCTAAATTTATTGTGCAGTAGAAAGTTATCGGCGAATGAACTTCGCAAAAGGATTATAATAGACACCCAACAAAAACATAAATAATTCTTAATATTCATAGCAAATGAAATATTACGAAACGTCTTGTGCGGAATACATTTCCGCGTCAAAGCGTGCAAACATGCACCCCGAACTCGAACCCATTTGCGCCAAAATGTCTGCGTCTTTAAGTAGTCTAGGAAATATTATATTCTATGGACCATCGGGTGTCGGCAAATATACGCAATTCCTGCGATTCATCGAGCGATATGCCACTACACTGAAAACCGACAAAATGGTGGTGAATACGGATAAGCAGAAATACGAATATCATATTAGCGACGTTCACTACGAAATCGACCTCGCGATGCTTGGGTGTGAATCGAAGAAAATCTGGAACGAGTGTTTTTTCCAGATAGTCGATATTGTCTCTGCAAAACAGTCGAAATGCGGAATTATCCTCTGCAAGAATTTCCAGTCAATCCATAGCGAGTTACTCGACGTATTCTACAGTTATATGCAGCAATGTCGTGCACTAAGTATTCATTTAGTTTTCGTCATATTGACAGAGCACGTGAGTTTCATTCCGAATCGAATTCTCCAATGCTGCAAATTAATACATGTGAAGAGACCCGCGGTGGAATTATATCGTTCTTCTTCTTCGTCTATGATAACAACCGCATTCGACTTACGAGATTCCCTCCGCTGCGCTAAAGAAATCTCTCAAGAGAATCCTCGAACGCCTACCACTTCGTGTCCGGCGTTCTTCGCATCCTCTCAACCAAAGTCGCACAAAACATTTTTGCATAAAATACATCCGAATGCCACTTCGTTTGCGTTGTCCGACACTCCAGAGTCGCATATCCCGAAAATTTCGGATTTACAACCACATTTTCCCGTAAATTCTATATTAGACTTACGAGATTCACTCCACTGCGCTAAAGAAATCTCTCCAGTGAATCCTCGAACGAATACCACTTCGTGTCCGGCGTTATTCGCAGTCTCCAATTTATCTGGAGAATCATTAAAATCCTGTTCTCATTCTTCACTCAGGAATTGTCCGAAATCCACCATAGTGCCAGAGCATTTACTCAATCTAAAAGAAATGCATTCGATTGCTGCATTAGACGCACCACCAAAAGATGTCTTTAATATTGTTTGCGACAATATCATTGCAAAAATAGTGCAACATGAGACATTGGACATCATTTCGTTGCGCGATAATCTGTACGATATTTTGCTGTATGGTCTCGATGTGACGGAGTGCCTCTGGTACATACTGTATTATTTCGTCGAGAATGAGATATTGGTCGACAAATCGGGAGAGGTTATGTCGGAAATCATGAAGAAAACCGATGCGTTCCTCCGGTTCTACAATAATAATTATCGTCCGATATACCATTTAGAGAGTATTTTCATCTATTTGATAACCAAGATTTATAAATATGAATCGAAAAAAAGCACTTGAAATCCTGGAAGTTAGAGAGGATGTGTCTGAAGAAGACCTGAAACGGGAATACCGCAAAAAATTGCTGCTATACCATCCCGATAAGAACCCATCGCCGGATGCTTCCGCCAAATTCATTGCCGTGCAAGAGGCGTACACCTATTTACAAAGCGCGCCTTCTGGTTTGCTGCCGTCTTATTTCGACATTCTAAAATCGTTTTTATCCTCTGTGCTGCCGATAGAGGAACTCATAATAGCAAAAATAAGCGAACTGTTATGTGCCATTGTGGAAAACAATCTGAGAAGTATTCCGGACGAGGAATACAATCTAACTCCGGAGAACTTTGTTCGAAGGAGTTTGGATGCGATAATAGATTATTTGCGGACAATCAACCGAGATACCCTTTGCCGAATTCACGAAGTCATTTGCAAGTACAAGCATCTGATTCATTTGAGTCCGGAGTTGTTTGAGAGGATAGCGGAACTTCTCAGAGAAGATGAATGCATCGTTTTAAACCCGAGATTGGATGACCTGCTTTCCGACGAAAATGTGTATATCTTGAAACGCGACGGAGGAACGTATTTAGTGCCTCTCTGGCATCACGAGGTTGTTTTCGACATATCTGGAAAGAATTTGGTGGTGAAAAACAACCCGATAGTTCCCGATAATATGGAACTCGACGAATGCAATGTGTTGACCGTTAAACTGCAATATAATTTGTCGGAATTGTGGGATAGAGAGGTTTCGGTGGAAATCGGGGGTAAATCATTCGCAATTGGCGGAAATATGTTGCGACTAACCGGTAAACCCCAGCGAATTGAGTTTGATGGGGCGGGGGTGCCATACAATAATAGCGACGACGTTTTTGCGGATTCAAAAAGGCAGTCTGTGATTTGCATAGTGACATTATTGGTAGGGTAAAACAATATAAGAACAATAATTATATTGTTTTATTGAGAGGTTGACATGATACGAAAATACACAAAACACGTTGAATATATAAAGGCGGACAATAACAAGGTATTGAATGCGAGTTGCATCAAATGGGTGAAAAAGATGGACGAATGCATGGAGATTTGCATGAAGGGCGACGGTTGCTACATCGGCGACACGAACCGACTCTGCAAGGTGAATAATCCCGAGTCGTATGACAAACTGGATAAACATTTTGAATAGATTTTCATTCGATGCTCCCGAAAATGGATGCGAAGCAGTAAGAGTTCGAACTAACTCCGGAGAATTGGATGATTCTCCAGACAAAGGAAGTTTCGTAGGAGAATATATAATATGGAAATTTGTGTTTTAGCAAGAATTGTTCTTCTTCTTGCTATTATAAGCGTGTCATTTCATGTATGTGTTTTTGGATTATCGTTTGCGGTTCTTATGGCAGATGTATTGTTCATGGGATTATTAGTAATTATTACAAATTGGACGTGCGAATCTTGGGTTGCCATTGTGATTGTGATTTTTGCAGTAATCGGCACATTAACTTATGTTTTTGCATGTTTTTCAAAAAACGAAGTATACCAACAGAATATTGAAAATGAAAAAAAACAAAATGAAAAAAAAACAAAATGAAAAACGTTAATTTGTGTATTACTTTTTATAATACATAAATTTTGGTTAATTATTGGAATGGACAATTACGGAGCAAAGAATGGCATTATTATGCTTTCTTGACAACTTTTTTTACTACCTTTTTGACTGCAGGTGCTTCTTCAACTGTTGGTGCTAGCGCAGCAACTGGTTCATCTGCGACTACTGGCGTTGGTGTTGGTGCTAGCGTAGCAACCGGTTCATTTGCGACCACAGGTGCTGGTACAACTTGCTCTTCCGAATCACTGTCTTCTACCTCTGCAGAAATAACTGGTGGACTCGCCTTTTTAGCAGACACTGAAACCGCGTTTCTTGGTGTGGCAGGTACTTCAGGTTCTTGCTCATTATCTGCATCATCCTTAGGAATAATAACACTGCAAACACCCTTCAAAGAAACAGGTGGGTTGTTGTTCTTCACTACACACTGGAACATCTTCCAGGTGAGTCCCCAACCCTTTCCGCCTATCCAAATTCCACCACATTGCAAAACACATGCAATATTGCTTCTAGCGGAAATATGGTCCATTGGTGTTGTATTATCATCCGCTGGATAAAGCATTTGCATCTTTGGATTGAATATCTCCACATTCCATCGCCCATCGTAAAATGGGACTTTAGCGCGAATGCTTGGTGGTTTGGTTAAATCGATTTTCTTGGTGTCTTTGTTGCGGGAATACTTTAAGAACGGGAAAAATGTGTGCTTGACAACTTCGCGAGACATTGATTCGCCCCACCATACTTCGGAATGTTTGACTGCAGAATCTAGAATATAATTCTCGAACTCCTTTAACTTAATTAACGCAGTAGTGGTAGCGGGAGTGGCATAATCTTCGCTAGGAAAAGACAAAGACGCACTATACTTACCATCGGATTCACCAGTCTTCTCATCGACAAAATCGGCAACACCCCAAGTCATTAGATAGGGGAGGGAAATGTGAATTCCTTTGTTGGTTTGATTGCTGATGACGTTGACTGATTTTCCGCCGCGGTCGTTGATTTTAGGTTGCATAAAACGGGTGTTGGAAACATCCCAGTCTTTGATATCGAGTACGTGAGGATTTGACATTTTTATTGGCGATAAGAGTTCTTTGCAAAAAATTGGCGTTAAAAAGTGTGAGTAGTAAGTGAGTGCAGTGGGCGGGGTGATACATTATATAGTAGATGGTCTTTAAGTGGTTTTAATAATATATTTATGGGGTTGCAGCAAAAATACATTATTTACATTACAATTATAAATCATATACTATGCGGGGGGGTCATATACTATGTGTGTGGTTTGTCATACTTAACCTGTCATCTCATGATTATTATTTGCTGTTAATGGGTCTACGGAGGCAGCGGCATTATTAGGTACATCACCGCCGACAATCGAGAACATGGCATCGATGTCTTGGTAAGTTAAATTGTTACTAGGAATAACATTTTCAGGTGCCGCGTTAGTTGAGCGCGTTAGAACTGGAATTGGCAGTGCGGGGTCTTCTTCTTGGTCTGGTTCTGGTTCTGCGTAGAACGCCGGACACGAAGTGGTAGGCGTTCGAGGATTCGCTGGAGAGATTTCTGCAGCGCAGCGGAGGGAATCTCGTAAGTCGAATGGCATCACCAATGAGAGTTTTGGCATAAGACTGAATGCTGGTTGAGTGTTGAATATGGACACGGTTGGTGCTGACTTGGTTGAATTCAACTTGGCATAGTGTTCGCGATAAGCAGCGGGACTGGCAAGATACGCGGGGTGAGGATTCGCAGCAGACCCAGCATATGTTTGTTTGCGTTTTAGGTCTTCGCTCGGTTTCATACGAATACGCTGAGTATCACCGTCGTTCTCTTCGATAAGGTCGTCTTCCTCAGAGACATCAATCTTGCGAACATCTCTCGCGTCGACCCGTCTAAATACCGCGCCGTCCGACTCCAAGTAGGTGCGAAGATTCTCCAAGAATATAACTAAAACTGAACTGAGTCCGCGGTTATAGTCTACCGTTACCTGCACATACTCCTCGTCGCGATATTTGTACGCATTCATCCGCACTGTCAATTCGCATGTGTCGCCAAACAACACCGAATACCGGATATTAGCATAATAAAGCGACCTTCTTGGACGGTCTATCATATCCACAGCACTAAGTTCATGCTTTGGTACTTTTTTTACGGCGCCTCTCGTTAGTGTGATGAACTTGTGAATAAGCATCACCAGGCGGTCGCAAGATATTCTGCCTCTTGGTATGCGAATCGGCATATACTCGTGTTGTCTTTTTGGTGCGCTCGGGTCAAAAGAAGGCGAACCGCTGCCAACGTGTCTAGGATTAAAGGCAAGGTCCTCTGTGATTCCTTCGTATCCGATATGATACGATTCTCCTGGCAATAGTGGTATCATTGCATTAGGGTCTGTCTCGATATTGTTGGGTTGGTTATTGTTATTTGCGTTCATTATAGAGTTATTGCGAATAGTTTGTGGTAAAGGTATTTGAGTTTGAGTTTGATTTAATGGGGTTTTAAAGTTTGTAAACATAGTGGTTTGAATCTGTCAGCAAATAAATTGGAATAAAAAGTCGTTCAATTTTTTGAAGTAATTAATCAACGACCAAATGAAAAATATACACAGTCATACACATATACCTTTATTATATTATTGAAATACTTATGATTACTTATCTTCGTCTGTTCGCACAAATATAAATGGTTCGTCCGTAGTTGGAAAATACGGTTCTTCTTCCAGTCCTGTCCATCGCTGAAGTATCGGTGGTCTTGGTATTTTGGTGAACCCTGTATTACCTGCGATTTCTTGGTCTTCGTCTTCGTCTACCAGGTCTCGAGGTACGATTTTCCGAAACACCGTACCACCTGATAATATATATTCGCGCAACCTCTCAAGTACCAATCGATGCATAGAGTCTGAACCTTTCGGCATTCCCGCAGTTATTTCGAAATAGTTTTCCCCCAACATTTTAACCGCGCCTAACTGCAAAGTCAAATAAACGGTTTGTTCGTAGACTGTGCTAAATTTGACTCTGCTGTAATACATTGAAGTGGTTGGTACTGGGATAATTTCGCCGTGATTCGGCACTTGTACTATACCTTCTTGGCAATAGATGAATTTATAAATGAGATTCGCCAACCTCTCGGCAGTCCATTCCTCGCACCGATAAACCAATATGGATTGATATATATTTGACCAGCGCGTCAATTTATCGACCGGACTCTCATCCGTTTCGCATAATCCGGCAAAGGCGTCCGATTCGTCGAGAGGCAGATATCCTAAATGTAGCGGAACGCCGGGCAATCTCAGCGGCATCTGTTCGGGGTCTGTATTAAATCTATGTTTTTCTGCCATATAGTTTTCTGCTGCTGTGAATGGGCAATTCCGGAGCGAAGAATGAGCACAGGAATTGAATGATTCTCCAGAGAAACTGACGGAGGAAGTTTCGTCGGAGAATGGGTCGATTATAGGATTTACTGAAGACGGTACAGTTGAGTTATTGTGAATATTATTAAAGTTATTGCTAGACATTTTGTAAATAGTAGTGTGTGTTTAAATCTGTTGGAATTTAGATACATCTAAAAAGACTTTCAATTTTGCGAATAACGCCGGACACGAAGTTGAGAAGTATTCCGGACGCGACGCGGGAGGAATACAATCTAACTCCGGAGAACTTAGTTCGAAGGAGTTTGGACAATTCCGGAGCGAAGTGGAGGGAATCTCGTAAGTCGAATCATCGAAAAAAAATTGAATATCAACGCAGCAATATTATATTGCAGTATAAACATAAACCGTAAATATTATTACTATTCACTCCTTTGTCTTGCGCCTTTACCCCTCTAATAAACAATATGCGATATACTAACTTAGACATTGCCTCGACTCTGTGCCAGATTAAGGACGCCGGGTTAACCTCTAGCAACCAAAATCTCCAATGGGTTTCTCGCACATTAAATTGCAACAATATGCGAAGCAGCAGACCATATATAATTTCGATTGACGGGAATATCGGCGCTGGAAAATCGACATTCATTGATAAACTGCAAAAAATATATGACACCGGTACTATGGCAGAAAAGTGTGCCACATTCGGTAAGTTTGCCAACGAAAAAATCCTGTTCATGAAAGAACCAGTCGCATTGTGGACTTCTATTCGCGACCCCGTTACCGGCGAATCCATACTGGAGATGTTCTATAAAGACCCGCAAAAATATTCATTCGCTTTCCAAGTCATGGTATACAATACTCATTTGGACGCATTTCGTCGCATCATTCGCGAGAATCCAGATTGTACGCTTCTATTTTGCGAGAGGTCTATCGACGCCGGGCGCCATATATTCACCAACATGTTGCACGACGACGGAATGATTGACGATGTCAGTTTCCAGGTATACAATCAGTTATTCGACAACACATCTGGCGAAGTTGTAATCGATGCCATCATGCTCCTAGATGTTTCACCCGAGGTATGTCTGAAACACGTTGAAAAAAGAGCGAGAGAGGGTGAGTCGACAATATCTCTAGAATATTTGGCGAAATGCGACAAATATTATAAAAAATGGTTACTTTAACAGCAAAATATTTACTATATGACTATTATATTCGACTTACGAGATTCCCTCCGCTGCGCTAAAGAAATATCTCCAGCAAATCCTTGAACGCCTACCATTCTCCGGCGTTCTTCGCATTTTCATTCGATGCTCCTGCGTCGCATCTCCTGAAAATTTCGGATTTACTACCTTCTTCGAAGTCCGTAAATCCTATAAAATCAAACGACAAATAACAAACCTATTTTTCTTTTGATGCGACTAATACAGGACTGACGATTTTGTAGTCTTCCAAATAGACCTTGGAACCACAGTTCTCGCATTCGTTGTAAAACTTGCGCAATGTAGAGCACTTGTGTAACAGTGTCTTGGTGCTGTTGCACTTGCATTGATGATACGCGACAATGTACTTCCGTAAAATCAACTCGATTTTATTGGTTTGAAACCTACCTCTTAATATTAATTTCCCGTTGCTTAATACACCTGTGCAGCAACACTCTGACAGAATGTAATTTGCTACGTGTTCACACCTTAAGTCGAATGTTGTGTTTCTTTCCTTGGAAACGCTGGCGACCCACACATTGAAGTTTTCGAATGTGGTTTTTCTGCTTTTCATAGTAATCGCTAGAGTTGCTGTGCTGAGTGAGAACTTTTCGCCGCGCGTAAAAGTGTTAATGCCTCTCTTTTGGAGTTCGTCTTCCACGCGATTAAGCATAACGTTGTAATCGAATCCTTTCCATGTTGCTGCTTCTATTCGCTGGCGCTCGATATACGCGGCATCCATGACTTCGGATTCCGGTATGGATTGATTCGCTTTTTTGGTTTCTGCTTCTGCTGATTCTTCTTCTTCTTCTTCTACTGTAATTGGTTTAGGTGCTGATTTCTTCCTGGGTTTCTTGGGTAGTTTAAATACGTCTGCTAAGAGTTTTTGTAATTCTAAATCTTCATTATCGTTATCGTTAATGGGTTGTGTTATCATGGTGTTGTTTAAGGTTGTCATTTTAATTTGGTTAATAGGTTGAATGAATCTGCCTCTAGTAATTATAAATATAAAAAGCGTTCAATTTTTTATGTTTATTCTGCAAATATATTGCGTAGAACGCCGGACACGAAGTTATAGGATTTACGGACTTCGAAGAAGGTAGTAAATCCGAAATTTTCAGGAAATGCGACGCAGGAGCATCGAATGAAAATGGACAATTCCGGAGCGAAGAATAAGCACTCGGAATTGGATGATTATCCGAGAAACTGACGGAGGTAGTTTTGACGGAGAATGGTAGGCGTTCAAGGATTCGCTGGAGAGATTTCTTTAGCGCAGCGGAGGGAATCTCGTAAGTCGAATGGACAATTCCGGTGCTTATTCTTCGCTCAGGAATTGCCCAGGTTTGTTATATTTATGACCGCCAACAGTAAACGCGCATTGTGTTTGCGAATCGATTGTCATCATCAGACTCTCTAATATTCGTATATTGTCAGAGGATATCGACGTGTCGCTCAAGAATCCGATTACATCCAAAACAGCAGTAATCCATTTCTCGGTCCATTGATTATTTAAAATTGCAACCAGTTCATCTCCATACAAAACGGACATCGTATCTTTACGAAATAGAGAGGTGTTGTATTTTGCATCCACATAATTTGCAATAATAGCGTGATAATAATTCAGACTATGAACCACCGTCGAATTTGTCTGATACGTTTCTATTAACCTCTCGATACCCCTCTGCGCATAAACAAACAGATTACGCATTCGCGGTCTCGACTTGATTGCTGCGGCAGATAAATACTGAGTGCACGCCAACTGAATCGGGTTATACATGAAATGCAAATCGGTTTTATTCAATTTATAGATTATGCGGCAAAACCCTTGAAATGGTCCGGGGTCTTGAAACGACAACACATTGTTTTGAATACAGACTTTGGTTCCGACCTGTTTACTTGCAAGAATCGCCAATTTTACAATAACCGAGAGAGGGTCTAGCAAATAGTTTTTTTGATTTAATGATGCGTCGTCGTCGGGTAAATAATTCGACATTTATATTTATGCCGCATAATAAGTTTTAGTAAAATACGCATAAATAAAAAGAATCGATAACGATATGTTCATGCGACAAGAGAAGCACCAAGAGAAGCACCAAGATAATAACCAAAATATATCGATAAAGAAACACAACGATGTCTACTACAAAAACTTTTCGAAGTTCGCATTAAATGCTGATGTAATAAAATGCGACCCAACTGAATACTCCTATTCGCAATGGTCTGTATCCTCTCAAACAATTTATGCAGTGCCTTTAAAAATATTAAAACACACTCTTAAAACACACTGCAAACCAGTTTGGGGAAATAAACCAGATTTGATAAATCGACTCGAGCAATATTATTTGCAGATTAAGATGGTGATTCGCATTCAGAAAACATTTAGGGGATTTCTAGTTCGCGAATCCGAAAAGTTGAGAGGATACGGAGACTCCGCGAATTGCAATAATAGTACGGATTTTTACACATTGGAACCCATCTCGGAAATCCCACACGAATTGTTCTTTAGTTATCGCGATTGCAATGGGTTTGTATACGGGTTCAATATCCTCTCATTGATATCGATGTTTAAACTCAATCGAAAGTTAGTTAATCCATATAATCGAGAGGATGTACCATTTTCCGCATTGCAAAGATTATTTAGCATTTATAAGAAATCTTGTATTTTGTATCCAGACCTGTTTTTAGGAAATGTTTAGAGAACGTGACGACAAGTTCCACGATTAAAACAATTTAGTGCGTTAAACTACTTAAAACAGACACTTAGTATATTGTATATCAGTCCACTAGATACCATGGTCCGAACTACTAGCACAAAAACCGCCTCAACCTCTGCCGCTCCTGTCGTCGCCCCCTCCGCTTCTCTTACTGCCCCTGTTGCTGAGAAGAAAACTTCATCCAAGAAGTCAAAAGCAGAGGTTGTTGCTGTCACACCAGTTGTCGCTGTCACACCAGTTGTTGCTGCCACACCAGTTGTCGCTGTCACTCCAGTAACCGAGACCAAGACCGAAGAGACTAAGTCTCTTTCATCCGATGCCATCCTCACCGCAGTTGACGCCAAGATTCAGCAAGTATCTTCCATTCTTGCCTCTCTAAGAAACGACTCCAAGGCACTTCGCAAGGAAATCCTTTCCAACAAGAAGGCATTCGAGAAGTTAGAGAAGAAGTCTGCCAAGAAGAAGCGCGCTGCCCCTGTTGAGGGAGAAGAGCAAAAACCCCGCAACTCCGGATTCATGCGCCCAGTCAAGATTAGTGACGAATTGGCATCTTTCCTAGGAAAGGCAGTTGGTACCGTTATGGGTCGCCAAGACGCCAACGACGAAATCCGTCAATACGTTGCCCTCCACAACTTGAAGGAGACCGAGAAGGGCAAGGGTCGCAATATCAACCCTGATGCTAAGTTATCATCCCTTCTTAAGTTGCCCACCGGTGAGCAACTCACCTACTTCAACCTCCAGAAGTACATGAAACCCCATTTCATCCGCATTGAGGATGTTACCGTTGTCAGTGCCATATAAGACCATCATGTTCACGTGACGTTTACCAAGTAAGTATATAACAATAGGTTCATGAGCATTAAATTGTGCAATTCCGAGCGTCAATGATGTAATGGTAACATTTAACCCTTCCAAGGTTAATCTGGGGGTTCGATTCCCTCTTGACGCATTTTCATTCGATGCTCCTGCGTCGCATCTCCTGAAAATTTCGGATTTACTACCTTCTTCGAAGTCCGTAAATCCTATAATAAAAATATATGATTTGTAACTGCAAATTATATATTATGCTATAGTTTTGTGTGCTGGTATGGCGTTGTCGATAAAATCCCGAATATCAAACAACAGTTCATCCCGAGTATTAATGACATAATAGCACATGTATTCGAACCTCTTAATAATGCGAAGTTTATATTGAATCGACGCGTTTCGTACAGACGACGGGGTTTCCCGCCATTCGTGCTCACCGTCGCCAAACACTTCCCGTAAAACATCCGTATTCGATTTATCCGAGTAATCCGGATTTTTAAATCTGTACGCGGTTTCGAATGGCAGTTTTGCGAGGCACTCTTCTACATATTTATTTAAATCATCGCTGCAATAATAATTCAACCATTCGTTGAACTCATTCTCGACAAAATTGCGACTGATAACATTCTTGCCATCAAACCGAGTCAACTCTAACCACAGTTCGATTTCCCCTAACATCTTGACCAACAATTCGATTTGGTGGTCGATTGGTTTTCTAAGAGAGTTGTAAATTGCGCCAATATCTTCTGCAACAAGTTCCATTATAATTAGTATCGCATAAAATACCTTTATATTTATGAAATGGAAACCATATAAACCATATATTGGAATTTGATAACATAATGATGTCCGGACTAAGTTTAGAAATTAACGACTCGGGGGCAAACAATGATATTCTATCAAGAATACAAACATATATGAAAACCCGCAAATTAAGTGTGGTGTTATTGACGCCTTGTTACGGCGGACAATGTTACGTAACCTACGTTTCTTGCCTTATCAATACGATGAATCTGTTTAACAAACTCGGATTAAATATGCGCGTCGAGTTCTGCAAAAACGATAGTCTGGTTTCTCGCGCACGCAATAATCTGATTGCAAAGGCAATGCACGATAAAGAAACAACGCATATGATTTTCATCGACGCCGACATTACATGGAATCCCGTCGACATTTTGAAACTGATTTTGGCGGACAAAAACATCGTCGGTGGTGTTTACCCTATTAAGAACTACGAGTGGAATAAATTGATTGAACCCGGGAAAGATGTGATTCAAGAATGGGTGGCAAAGAAAAACGGGTCGCAGTTAAGTTCGGCGGTATCAGACCAGGATTTCGTGCAGCACCGATTGATGCGGTACAACTTAAATTATATCAGCAATACATTAGAGATTTCGAATAATCTGACTAGAGTCCGACATTTGGCGACGGGGTTTATGATGATTCGCCGGGATACCATCGAGAAAATGTCACGCGCTTTTCCCTCCACGAAATATACCGATGATGTCGGGTTTTTACAGGGAGACGAAAACGAATATGCCTACGCTCTTTTCGACTGCGGTGTGGAAGACGGACACTATTGCTCAGAGGATTGGTTATTCTGCTCGAGATGGGGCAAGATGGGAGGCGAAACCTGGGTCGACGTCACCATCAATTTAAATCATTGCGGTGTGGAGGATTTCAAGGGGTCCTACTTGGCGTCTTTGATTTGAGAAGTATTCCGGACGCGACGCGGGAGGAATACAATCTAACTCCGGAGAACTTTGTTCGGAGGAGTTTATAGGATTTACGGACTTCGAAGAAGGTAGTAAATCCGAAATTTTCAGGAGATGCGACGCAGGAGCATCGAATGAAAATACGTAGAACGCCGGACACGAAGTGGGACAATTCCGGAGCGAAGAATGAGCACTCGGAATTGGATGATTCTCCGGAGAAACTGACGGAGGCAGTTTCTCCGGAGAATGGTAGGCGTTAGAGGATTCGCTGGAGAGATTTCTTTAGCGCAGCGGAGGGAATCTCGTAAGTCGAATAGGGAAAATCAAATAAAAATAAATGTATTACTGCAATACATTTATTTTATGGGTTAGGGTCTTATGCGAAAATAAATCCGTCGTCTGACAACACCTCTTGTAGTTTCGAAAAATCCGTCTCTCGCGTATGAAATGGCATCGTATCCACAACCTCTTTGAATTCGTCTTTATTCGTTTCTAAAAACAAATTCAAATCAAACATGCGGCGTACTTTCTGTAATTGCTCTACATCGTCGACATATTCGGTGGTTTCAATTAACCATTCATAGAACGTTTTCTTGACCGCATTCCGTCGTATGGAGTTGAAATTCGACCATTCGCGAAACCGCATATAAAATCTCAATGTTTCGCTAAGCGATTTCTGGTCATTCAAATTGTAATCCGTCCCCGACAAAATCGCAATATCATTGAACACGTCTTGTGTCATATCCAAATCGTGTAATATTTGTGCGGTGTCGTAATAAACCCCGTCGTGATTCAGCAAACTCAAATGCCTGATAACTCGCGGGCATCCGTACAAGAACATGTCCATATCATCGCTCAAACATGCCCAGGCAAACCCATGTTTTACCAAAAACGCACACAAATGGTCCGACTCGCCTTTCGACTCAATATACGTGACTCCCATCGCGGTCATTACCTCTTTTGATTTTGCAATATCCGTTTCTGATACCCGCACAAACTGTTTCTTCAATTTATCCATTTCCGATGCTGATACCGTGTCTCCAGATTCGACCGCGACTTTGAGTTCGTTGTATTTCGCCTCTGCGGTATCTTTCTCGATTTTGCGTTTAATAAGAAGCGCCTTCTTTTCCGCGGGTGGTTTACCGTCAAATATGAAAACCGGCACAATATTGTATTGTTTGAAAACCGATATCATCAGGTATATGTTTTCGGGAACCGCGTTTTTCTCTGCAAATTTATACAAATAGATGCTCGTGTCAATGACCACCGTTTTATTTGCGAAACTTTTTAATCCTGTTTTATAGATTGCCTTTTGGGTGCAATTTCCCATTAAGAAATAATTCAACTGTTTTATTCCCATTTTGTTTTATTTTGTATTTGATTTTTCGGTGTATTGTAATTAGACGGGTGCCGTTTATATATATTCCGCAATCAATTTTCGATTTGCCCGTTTTTTCATTATCTGCAATGCTAATACCATTGCGGGTCTATCGACGTCATGCGGAGAGTGTCTGATAGGTCGGGGTTGCTCCTTTGGTCGCTTCCGCCTCTCATATATGTGGTGGTGTTTATCTTCTCCGCAGTGTTACCATAACCACCATCATTTTCCACCAAATCGTCCACCAAATCGCAATACTCTGCAATATATTTATGGTTGAATTGGATTGGGGGCAAGTTTTCTTTACAGTACATTTCGCACCATTTAACATATCGGTCTAGATTCCACAACATTATCGATTTGATGACATAATATGAAATCGCATGTGTATTCTCTCGATATTTTGGATGATTGTTTAGAGGGTTCTCGAAAATACTCTTATAATTGTATCCTGCACGCCGCAGAATCTTGTTCGACTGATAAATAGAAAAGCGCCTCTCTCTCTGTAAAGCAGCAAAATATTTGCTGTTTGAGAACGCCGCGCATTTACCATGTCGGTTCATGAATAGACAAAACATGATATTGAACACCTCTGCCCACATCTCACAAAATGTCTCATAAAATCTGATGTCTGTAATTGGGTCGACTGCCTTAAATGTCGAGAGGATACGCCGATTTGATTCGTCGCCGGTCGACGCCGAGAAATCCAGTCCTAAACAGTGAAATGTCTCGTGCATTAAAACCTTGAACCACTCCTCTCGACGATACACGAAAATATCGTTTGTAGAAGAGCAAGAGGTTGTGAACGCGGTGTTGGCGTTTATTTGGTCGATTGGTTCGGCGTCGATATCGGGCAATCGTTTTTTCGCGTCGGTAAGCAGCAAATATATGTGGAGGGTTTGAGCGCATTTGTGAGAGGCGATTTCACTCGCGAAATTCAACCAAGCGATAATATTTTGCAAATATATTTCTATGTTTTTCTGTGTGGTCGCAAGATAAATGATAACTTTGCGACCTCTCTTCAATGTAGTTTCACATTTTACTCCGGATTGATGAGAGGATTCGAACTCGTGTCGAATTATGTCGGGTATGTGTGGATACATACTGGTGCCTTTTATATGCGAAATATCGGCGGCGGTTAGACTGGAAGTCGACCGAGGAGACGGGTCGGCAATATGTTTGCAGATTCGTTTCCAAGATGTGTTTAAAATTCGATATGTTTGAGAGGATAGTTTCGGCGATGAAGTCGCCTTCCGTGTTTTTCTATTAACTTTACTACGACGTCCTCTCGTCATTATATATACACGTCTATTTTACTAACTATTCTCCGGCGAAACTTCCTTCGTCAGTTTAATTCCTATGCTCATTCTTCGCTCAGGAATTGACCAAAATTGAATTGATTTTATTGCAAAATAAATATACAATAACATAAAAAACAACGTATTATTGCAATATATTATTTCTAACCCCGAAGAATTTACGTAGAACGCCGGACACGAAGTGGTAGGCGTTCAAGGATTCGCTGGAGAGATTTCTGAAGCGCAGCGGAGGGAATCTCGTAAGTCGAATACAATGTTATCCTCTCATCCTTCTTATAAAATTCGGTTTAGAGGATTGGTTAAAGAACTATCTAGTAAATATGAAATGCCGCCCCCGAAGGGGGCGTCAAAGAAACGCACCTACGAGGATTCATTCGGGTCTCGAGAGTATGATATCGAGAGGTACGGACAAGAAATCACAGCAAATTATTTTGCTACCAATGTAGGACATGCGGTTCATGCAGTAATGGGATAAATGCGTTCACATTGAACCACCGTTGGTTCCGCTGCCCGAGTTGCCTTACCTTCTAAATATTTAAATAGACCTACCTTCTTCAGTTCCCGTTGAAAGTGAATAGAGCATCTTGCGATTTGCTCGGACATCATTTTAGCAGGCATTATTGGGGGAAGTGCCATTCCGCATATCTCCACCGACAAACCGAGATAATAAACGTCGTCTGATAATACTAATACTGAGAGGTCAGTTCCTCTAATAGACTGCAAAATATTCGCCACCAATTTCTCGCGTGCTAAATCGTCCTCTACATAATCCGCGTCGGGGTCTACCCCGACATTCAATAGTGTACACATTTCGCCAAATAACATACGATAACCAATAAGCATCATTTTTAATGTGGGTGTGAGATTGCGAAGAACGCCGGACACGAAGTGGGACAATTCCGGAGCGAAGAATAAGCGACGGAATTGGATGATTCTCCGAGAAACTGACGGAGGAAGTTTCGAAGGAGAATGGTAGGCGTTCGAGGATTCGCTGGAGAGATTTCTGACGCGCAGCGGAGGGAATCTCGTAAGTCGAATGGGTTATAATTACAAATGATGAGAGGATGGTTTGTTGTGGTTGGATACTCAACTTCAATAAAAGACATTCAATTTTTTACCTGCCAAGCGCTTCGCGAACACGCATTAATTCCATATCGGGTTCGGCAGGCATTCCGGACCCGCAATTATGTATCAATAGTGCGTCACCAGTCGCCTTTAGCAACATTCGCATCGTCTCGTTATTTTCGAATTTCGCTTTCAGTGCTTTTTCGCGCTCCTCCTCTCGTCTTTTCTCGTCGAAATCCAAATCAGGTGCAATCACATTCACTTGTTTCTTGGGACGTTTGAGAGGTTTCTTCGCGGATTTAGCGTCTGGTTCCGGTTGGTCAACTTCCTTTACGATTCCCTTAAATTCTTTTGCTTTCTTCGCGCTTTTCGCCAACTCCGAATCGGGGTCAGAATCCAGACTAAACATCAGGTAAACATCTGGATGTGTGCGTTTATATTGCACACCCTGCATATAATGCGTCACCGATGTCCATTTGTGTCCGTCGATTATAATCGGGTCGTGCGATTTATCCCCCCAATCATCGTCCAGTTTCTTCCGCCATGCATTGAATTTAGTATGCAATTTCGCGTATTTTGCCACGTCGGTCTTCGCCAATTTTTCCCCGTTACCTTCGCCAGGTTTCACTTTCGAGTCCGAATTTGAGCAGAACACAAACACAGCAGAATCATTGAATAGTGTTCCGTATCCCTCGCGCTCTCTATGGTCATCCGGTGCACCTTCGTCTTCGTCGATGCCGTATTTAGTCTTCAAATCACGGAAGTCTTGTATCATATAATAGACGCCAGACAGGCGCGATAAACACCGATTAAGAACCAACATCTTCACATCGTGAGGAACCTCTCTAAATTGGAATATTTTGCGGGATTTGTATGAAACTAAGCGATAATGATTTCCGCTATACGTCGTCATGATGTAGAAATCCGGATTAAATATTTGCCGCTCTTGCAATTCCTTGCTAACCTCTCCGCATAAAAACGTGCCGTCTAAATCCGGTTTGTCGTGGTCTTGTTCGTATGCCTGCTGCGAAAAAATCAGCAATTTGATATTCAATACACGCTCTAAAGTGGAAATCGCCCAGGTATCTGCCCAGAACCGCGTGGTCTTAATATGCCGACGCATCTTTTCCAGCGTATCGATTTCCGACATATCCCCAGTATAAAGTGTCTTAACCGATTCAGTATCCGCGATTTTCTTCTTAATATTCTGCCTCTCTTGCTCCAGTTGTTTCGACTGGATAACCAAGTCTTTTCCATCCGCCGTTGTTTTGTCCGTTATCTGTTTGGCGCGTTTTTGGTATTCCTTTAGCGTTTTCTCTACGGCAGCAAGGTCACGTCGAAGGGTCTGCAATTCATCCAAAAACGACAAATAGACTGTGCGATATTCATGGTAGACATTATCGGTCATTTCTGCTGCTAAAATCGACCGAAGTTTGTCGACGGTGGTGCGTCTGCCAATATCTGCAAATGCGTCCCGAATAACGGCAAATAAACAGTCACCATTGCTCTCGACTTCGTGAATCCGATATTTATGATTTCTCATGAACTTTTCTATCCACACGTTTCTGGACGATTCTTTGTATTCCTTGCGCTCTGCTGCCGCGGTTTCTTTGGTCTCTTCATCGAGAGGCGGTCTCGCTTTAAACCCCTCGACGTTTTCAAAAACGCCGCGCTCTAATGCATGTTTCGCATCTGCCTGTGCTTTCGAAGTAGCGGTTTTACCTAGTCTTAGTTCGAGATGGTCGTCAGGTTCCTCTGCATCTAGGTCTAGGTCTAGGTCTTTCCTTGGCACTTCTTTAGGGGTCGGAGTGAGAGGACGGTCCTTGAAGAATTTCGGTTCCGCCTCTAGTTTTGCTAAATAAACCGGTTTAGAAAAGGAATAGTAGAGAGGTTCGGATAATCGCCGCAAATCTAATTCGCCGTTCTTGTAGACATTGATTAATTGTGCGGATTTGACTTCGAACACGCCGATTTGCGACCGAATTTGCGACCGATGCACAGCATAAATCGGGAAAAAAATGATATTTTTATCGGTGTAAATATACTTCGGTTTTCCTATTACTACGGTTATTGTGATACCAGACACGGTGTCGAGTTCATATACCTGCGATTTGTATCCGATATCCTCTTCGTCAATCGTTTTTACCTCTCGATATGTCACTTCCGGATTGATGATTGATACCGTGGTCATTATGTCGCCAATTTATACAATCGCGAGATAATGAATGTAATATTTTGCATGGTTCTTATTTGATATTGTCTAATATATCCATGAATTTGAATTTTGTGCGGTTACTGATGCTCGGGAACTCGACCTTACTGTCGACGAATTCTTTCAATTTAGGCAAAATATATTCTGTCCATTGCTCCGTTTTCGACAACTCAGAAGAGCACGTCGTAGCAATAATATAAATGTTTTCCACGACACCTTCGACCGATTTCGAGAACCCGTCTTCCATGCGCTTTTCATCCACGTACCTGACAAATTCGAACAATATTTTTGCTACACACTGCGATTCGACTAAATCCAATTTTAAACAATTCACGATAAATGTGCTGGTCGTTTTTCTGGATTCGCATTCCTTCGAATAATCACAAAACCCGTCGTAATCCACATCGGGGTCGACGTAAACTGGAATCGCATCCAATTCGATGAATTTATCCACCATACCCGCCAATAGTGCCGCGAAAATCGAATAAGCATTTATCAACTCCTTGTAGAGTTTCGCATACATCTCCGAGTAAAACTTATTGGCACTCGCAATGTCAAATATCACTTTTGCTATTCGGCAATTATTCGATTCGCTCTGCTCGTCGGAAACAAAATACTCATCGACCAAAGTAAACACCGCATCCCGCTGCTTATCATAATTCGTAGCGCTGATTTTATTCAGCGCAATTCGCAAATCATTGACCGTTTTCTCAATACCGATTTTGGACCCGATTTTAGTCGGTTTGAATGACCGGATTGCCTCCCAAGTAGAATCGGCAGATGCTTCGGGTTTCGCTAAAGTGGGTTTGAAATCACGCCGTTTTTTATCTTTACTGCCACCATCTCGTCTAGAAGTATCGAACTCATATCGATTGCGATATTTTGCGGAGGAATCATATGCATTTTTAGAATCGGAAAATCGGTAATCTTTTCGCTCGGTTTGCTCGGATGTCGCATCGGTTATCTCCAACACAGATTCCAATTCGACTAGCATGGTTTTGATAGAGGCGGGCAAACTATACAACAATTTTCCACTAAAAGATAATTCTAATAATTGGTTGACGGTGAAATAGGACATGTTCGGTTGCAAGTATTTGTTTTGTAAATTCGACTATATAAGTTAGGGTAAATATCTTTATATCAATTATGCCGAATTTTCCAATCAATTTTTTTGCTAAAAACCCTGAAAAAATACATTATTGTTCTAAATGCACTTAAACATATAAAGAATGTATTTATAACTTCGAATATACAATCAAATATGACTTCGTATAAAATGGATACTTCGAATACAGAAAAAGAACAAACTCTCGATTTACCGGAAGTGAAAACATGGGACGATTTAGATATCGACTCCACTATATTGCGCTCTATCTATTCTCACGGGTTTGAGACCCCAAGTGAAATCCAGAAAAAGGCAATCCCACCAATAAAGCAATCGCGAGACTTGATTGCCCAAGCGCAGTCAGGTACAGGAAAAACCGGCGCATTTGTTATCGGGTCTCTATCGCAAATCGACTTGGCGAGTCGAACAACCCAAGTCATCGTCTTAGCACCTACCCACGAATTAGTAACGCAAATATATTCGGTTTTTCATAGTCTGTCTGACTACATGGAAGGCATTGTTATTCGCAAAATGGTGGGTGGTACTTTGGTTTCGGAAGAAATCCAAGAGTTGCGCGATAATGTGCCGCATATAGTCGTCGGGTGTACTGGGCGCGTATTTGATATGATAAAGCGCCGCGCACTTTACACTAACGGCATAAAAATCTGTATTTTAGACGAAGCGGACGAGATGTTGTCGGTTGGATTCAAAGACCAAATCTACAATATTTTCCAGCAATTACCCGCAAATGTCCAAATCGCGCTATTTAGTGCCACCATTCCCCCCGCCATCATGCAATTAACCAGCAAGTTTATGCGCGACCCAGTCAAAATCACAATGCAACCCCAGGAATTGAATCTAGAGGGAATTAAGCAGTATTACATTGCGATGAATGACGATTACGACAAACTCGATTGCTTGAAAGAGTTGTTTTCCCGCCTTACCATATCGCAGACCATTATTTACGCGAATGATGTGCGACGTGTGAAAGACCTTTATGAGATGATGTCTCGAGAGGGATACGCTGTCTGTTGTATTCACCGCGACATGTCGAAGCAGGACCGCAATGATACCATCGCACAATTCCGAGAGGGCAGATTCCGCATGTTGATTTCGTCGAATATAACCGCGAGAGGAATCGACGTACAGCAAGTGAACACTGTTATCAATTTCGATATTCCTAGGTCGGTCGACACTTATTTGCATCGCATTGGGCGAAGTGGGCGTTGGGGGCGTAAAGGCATTGCGGTGAATTTTATGACTAAAATGGACATTCGCCAGATGAAAACCATTGAGGCACATTACAATGTTACTATCGACGAGATGCCAGTGGATTTGGCGTTTTATTAGAGAATTATTTATATTTTATATGGTATACTGCATAAAATATAATGGAGACCTTTTATACTAAATATGGACTAGTTACATTGCTGTCGAATGATTCCATAATCAAAGCGCCTTTTACGCAAAATAAATATTGGGATGAAGATACGCTTTTTCAATTGAAGCAATATATTGACCCGAACCGCAATATACTCGAAATTGGCGGGCATTGTGGTACGTCGAGTATTGTATATGCGTCTTTCTTGAACGAGGGAAGTAAAGTGTTTGTTTATGAACCCCAGTCGGTTCTATTCGGCATATTATCAAAGAACATACAGCAAAACAATTTACAACACAAAATAGTTCCATTCAATTGCGGAGTGTTTTGCTATAAAGGACCGGGAATAATGAACGGAATCGATTTAGATGGCGGCGGCGGAACAGTATCCAGGAGATACGGGGATGAGAGCAACCTTGATTGTAACTTCGGCGGTATTGGACTAGGAACCGGAGGAGAAGAAATTGAGATGACCACTATAGACGATATGGCATTAAACGATATCGGATTTATTCATTGCGATGCACAGGGGTCTGAAAACTTCATTTTTTCTAGAGGAGTCAACACCTTATTGAAATGCAGACCGGTCGTTTATTATGAAGACAATGAGAGGTTAGCAGATTATTTATATAATAATGTATGCAATGCGTATCCGATTTTCAAAACCGCTAGTAAATTTCGCGTAGATGAATTTTGCGCTGGAAAGTTGAATTATTCGGGTAAAATAGAGAGGTTTAACGGAGGTCTTGATACATTGTTATTTCCTTAGGGGTTGGAAAGGGGGTTCTTTAGGGGGTTGGAAAGGGTGTCGTTACTTACGCGCAAATACTTTCCAAATAATCAACTGCAACCAGTAAAGATTTAGCGCATAAAATCCCCATGTAGTCGCAATCAGATGCACAAACGATACCGCGTTAGAAAAATGCTCAGGTGCATAAGTGTGTTTTCGGAACACCACGTTCACTGCAAAATCATATATTCGGTATTTGAAAAAGGTGATGGCGAATGCTATGTGTAGAGCGGAGTTTACATAAGAAATCCACCTCTCGACATTCTCCTTCGAATGTTTTATGAACCGCGGAGAGGATGCGGAATCAGGCAATCGAGACAGATAATGTAACAGTAAAGGTCCGCCGCCATATAAAATCGTAGAATATTCGAATCGGATGACGCTCAACATGAATTCGCGTTTATATTCGAGAGGATAATCGTGCAGGGTTATGGCAGCAAAAAAAGACAGGACAAACAAATGGTGCAAAACCATATCACGTCTTGCAAAATACAAATCTAAGAGCACATACGAATTGATATAATAAGTGGCGGGCATTAAAAATATGGGGAATTTCGAACCTGCCACACCTAATGCGGCGGCAACCAAACTTGCGCTTTTTTTTAAGAGTTCTTGATTGGATAATTGATATTTTGCTAGGTCGGTCATTTGTTCGGTGAATACATAAAAATAATATTTACCTTTATGTAATTTATATAAATGGGAAAAGGTCGCTCACTATCTTCATCGTCTGCATCTGGAAACGGAGGCATAATGGGTTCAGGAGTATTCGGTCTATTCGGCACAACTATCCGGTGCGATGCCACCGACGAATCCGCTTACTGCCAAATCATGAAACTATTCAATCTGCTGATAGTATTTTTCGTTGTATGTTTGTTTAGTTACTATGCGTACAATTATTTCATAAAACCCACGTTTTTTTACAAATCTAGGAAATAACCCCATATGCCCGCAAAGTACTGCTAATGACAAAATGGACGACGTCCACATTGACCGCGTTCCCCAACTGTTTATATGCGGTATGGTCGTTTTCATTCAGAATAAAGTCGTCGGGGAAAGATTGTAATCGAGCACATTCACGCGGGGTGATATGCCGCCGCTCTTTAGCGTAAATCGGCGTCTGAACAATCGCCACCAGTGTCGGGAAATAGTCGCGTTTTTTCACGCGAATCCCCGATTGCCTTAACTGGATAAACTGGTTGAATATACTATCACCTGCTTTCTTTTTTCCCGCCTGCCACTCCAACTTACCGTATATTTCTTTGCGTTTTATCAGCGCTTCGTGTCGCGCATACCAAGCATCCCATTGTGCTCGGTATTTTTCGTATATAGGACGATTTTTCGTTATATATTCCCGTTTCCATGCCGGTAATGCGGCAAACTCTTCGGCACTGTATTTAGTATAGAATTCATTGCAAAGAATAGTAGGACTCATACTCTCACCTACTTCGAATACCTGTACCATTTCATCCCACGCGGTCAAAATCGCCTCGTCTTCTCTCGAAATCCGATATTTTGCGGTTTTGGTTGGGTCGGTCTCGAATATGCGGTCGACGTCGATTGGCATATTTGTAATAGGAAACACGAAAGGTTCTCTGTATATGTCTTTGCGAATACATATAAAGACCACACGCTCACGCTGCTGGGGGATACCAAGTTGATGCGGACTCAAATCTGCCATGTCGATTACATATCCCGTTTCCTGAATACGCTTCACAATATGGTCGAACACGGCACCTCCGTCGATATTCAATATGTGCTTCACGTTTTCCAAAAACATAAATCGTGGCGACCTGATTGCGGCAATCTGCAAAATATATTCGAAGAGTTGTCCGCGTTTGTCTGCGAGTCCACCTTTTTTTCCGGAATTACTGAAACTCTGACAGGGGAATCCTCCGCATAAAATGTCGAATTCGGGGATGGTCGAGAGGTCGATTTTGCGGATATCGCCTTCCGGTTTCAGACCGTAATTGCGCTCATATGTTTTGCGGCACTGCTCGTCGATATCGGAGGCGAACACACAAGTACCTCCAATTCTGTTGAGCGCTTGATGGAAACCGCCGATTCCACAGAAGAGGTCGATGAATTTCAAGGAATGGGGGGCGGGTTCTAGTGTAGCGGATGTATTAACGAGAGGAATTTCTTTTATATCAGCAATTAATTCTAGGTATGTTTGGATTCGTTCAACGAGTTGCGGTTTGGTTTGACCGCTGTATCCTTTTATACCGAGTTGTTTGCATTTTTCTATTAAAGCGGATTTTGTTTCTTTGTTGAGGTCCATTTTGTTAATTTAGATAGTATTATTATTTTAAATCGTTTGTTCTTAGAATTACGCGTCAATTTTCTAAGTTTATAGGATTTTCGGACTTCGAAGAAGGTAGTAAATCCGAAATTTTCAGGAGATGCGACATAGGAGCATCGAATGCCGGACACGAAGTGGTAGGCGTTATTCGCAAAATCATAAAGCGTTATCCTCTCCATTATTTAGTATTTTCTATTGTATAATCCCCTCAAATGACCGACAACGAAGAACCACAATCAGATTGCCCCATTAAAAACCCAGCAAATATAATCGATTCATTCAACGCCATTCTCGGGTTCGTCCCCATTCCACACCCCCCTATATCCACCCACTTATACGCCGGATTCCTATTACCAATCGAGTATTTAGAAAAATCCCAGCAACACAAAGTGGCAAAAAATGTAGCAGATGATTTAGAACTGTTCCAATTGACCGACGCATCATCTTCAGGAACACCGATGTACGAATATTTTGCCGAACCCTCCAACGATTTCGGTAAACTACTTATTCCCGAAGTGGCGACAAAATACACTACCAATATCGGGTTCCTAGAAAATACCCAAGTCGTTATCGAAAGACTTGCCGAAAGAATGACCGAAAGAATTACCGAAAGAATGACCGAACGTCTTACCAAATCCTCTCCTAAATACCTAGAAAAACAACACACCGAGAGGTTCCTCGAGGTATGGAAAGAAATCAAAGAAGACCAGTCATTCCTCGACCGCCATAACTACATGGAATTCGTCTTCCTAGAAGAACTCAATAATTCCCGCGCATTCTTAAACACCTATTCTATTATTAACCTAGTTTCGCCACTCTACGGTCTCCTCCTTCCTCTCATCATTTTGATACTACCATTCGTCATTCTGAAGTTCTGGAACATGCCTATCACATTCGAGGTCTATTTGCAGACCCTGCGCGATGTCGGCAAAACCCATTTCATCGGGCGCCTCCTCAATATCCGCGAGTGGACAATGGAAAATGCTCTTTATGCCCTTTTCATCGGCGGCATGTATGTTATGCAGACATATAACCAGGTAACCTCTTGCATAAAATACCATGCTGCTATAAAACGCATGAATGATAACCTCTTGTTTATTCGCGATTATTTAGACACGACTATTGACTCGATGGACGCCTTCGTGAAGGCAAATGCCGACCTCCCCTACTATAGCGATTTCTGCCAAGACGTCCACAGTAACAAGGCAATACTGCAAACTATTCGCGATAAGATTGGGTCCGGACTGTCGCCTTACGGATGGACGCTGCAAAAAATAACAGAATTAGGTCACATGTTTGACTGTTATTACCAACTCTATTCCTCGATGGATTTCGAGGCGAGTCTGAGATATAGTGTCGGGTTCGAAGGATATTTAGATATTTTGCGGGGAATAGCGAGAGGATACCAATCCAAGAGTTTAGGAAAAACCACATTCTTAACTCAAAACCCAGCAGCACAAGAACCCGATGAAGAAGACTCGAGCAAATCATCTAAATCGGAAATATCCTCTCAACAACCCAGCAATATATTCAATTTGCAGTATTATCCGCCTCACAAGTCTGCCACGAAATGTACTCAGAACACAGTCAACCTAGGTGCGAATATGATTATTACGGGTGTGAATGCCAGTGGGAAAACGACCACCCTGAAAACCACCGCACTAAATATCATATTCTCTCAACAGTTCGGGTTCGGGTTCTACGAGTCCGCTAATTTAGTGCCATATACTCACATCCATTCCTATCTGAATATACCCGACACATCTGGTCGCGATAGTCTTTTCCAAGCAGAATCGAGACGCTGCAAAGAAATATTGGATAGAATACGCGACGCACCGCCAACCGACTACCATTTCTGTATTTTCGACGAATTGTATTCCGGCACGAACCCGAAAGAGGCATCCAAATCTGCCCATTCGCTTCTCAACTATTTGTCACGGAAACCGAACGTGAGGTTTGTGTTGACCACTCATTATGTAGATGTTTGCCGCAAATTCCGTAAATCCACCGTGGTGAAGAACTACAAGATGATTGTAGAAACCGACGCCGAGACAGGCGAGTTTGTGTATACTTACAAGATGGGCAAGGGAATATCGACTTTAGAGGGCGGACTCGCGATTCTGAAAACAATGGATTATCCTGTAGAGATTATTAATACAATTGAAGAGGATAAATAATTCCCCCATTAGTTTATAATATCATGAACCGTACCTCTTTGCTTTCTTCGAGTTTTCCTAATAAAAGTCCAGTTTTTGAGATGAGTTTCTCTGACTGCCATAGGGGACCCGATTATTGGCATTCTCCGTCGAAACCTCCTTCGTCG
>Ga0214919_10001491_pt1 | contig 38134 bp, 33 predicted proteins | sample LL1503_MetaG_FD_177994 | JGI IMG/M metagenome (GOLD analysis project Ga0214919, IMG submission 177994) | Freshwater microbial communities from Lake Lanier, Atlanta, Georgia, United States - LL-1503 | ecosystem: Environmental > Aquatic > Freshwater > Lake | place: USA: Georgia | collected...
ATCATCGTCACCCCCCTCGGTTCCTGACTGAAGGTTGTCCCCGCGTTCTCAGCGAGAAGAATATCCGCATTCAACACCAGACTGAATTTTCCCTCATTCCTTGCAAAGGAAGTCTCGATCAGGTCGGCCACCGACACCAAAGGTCGTATATTTCGCCCGCGACACGCTTGGCTCACACCCACCACTTCCACGAACTCTCCATATCGCTGTTGAATTGTCGCGACCTCATCTTTCAGATTGAGACTAACCCCAAGAAGCCCGGCTCTTTTCCAGCTCTTTAAGGCGACTGCTTGCCTTTCTTCCGCCTGCGGTTGAGGACTTAAGCTGGTTACTATTATCAGGTACTTGCTACCTTTTTCAGCTCATCTTTTCGCGAGCGAATCACTCTTCAATTAATCTTCGCTTTCTCCACTCGGTCACCATAGGCGCATTCCCTAAATTCTCCTCCCACTTTGTTGGCAAAGGAATAAGGGTCTCCGTTCTCATCAGCCTGAGTCGCGGCTTGGGTGGAGCCTCTGATACCACGTCGAACTGGTTCCCACCCCGAATCAACCAGATACGATTACTTTTATATCTCGGCATATAAACGGTTAATGGTTGGGATAGCTCTTTTAGGAACGTCAGTTGGGAGTTCAACACTCTTTGAGCTTTGACGCAACCCACGCTATAGAACATTAGTATTAAGAGGCTGTTCAGTAGCCCACTGAAAAGAACTAGCCCGGGAAGAACCCAGCGTCTTCCTGACGGACCAGTCGCTAAGCTGCATAATGCTGGAACTAGCAAGGTCGCCGGAATGAGCCAGCCCTGTGGAGCCCAGCGTGCCCACCACGTCTGAGTTAGGCCCACACTCAATATCACAGGTAGGCTTGGAAAGAGTGTTACGAACGGAGGAGGACTTCCTAGCAGGATTACGCCTAACGATCCTAGCGCTAGTAAAAGGCATCCCCCATATAAAGGTCCAAATCCACCCGCTCGGGCGTCAGGGGTCAGATCTTCAAAAACGGAAAGTTCTCGCCGATTCAGGGCGAAGGGAAACTTGGTCTTCACCCGATCTGCCACGATCTCCGTCGGCGCAAAGTAGGACATTACGAAAATTTGCAAGCGATCTAGCTTTAGCATCGCATCTAGCCCGAAAGAGTCTTTTCCCACCCCATATCCTGAGGTGGCGGGATTTGTTACACTTAGAAGATACTCAGGAGTCAACGCTGGAAAACCGCCCACCTTGCGAAAGAGCATCCCGACTGGCCATGTTATGAGTGCAGAGATTGCTATGAAAAGCAGCATCGGTCGCAAATTTTTTAGATGGGTAATGGCGTAAAAGGCTAGGAACACCACATCGATGATGACCCCATAAAAAAGTCCTGAAGTTTTTGATGCGGAAAGCCCTAGAAAGGCAACCCCCAAGGCGATCAAACCATCGGCTGTTACTCCCGTGACCAACAAGCGCAAAGCACTAAACAGCATGGAGGCGAAAAGTGAACCCGTATGCCCGTCAATATAGTAGGTTGAGCTTTGTGAAATAGCCACGGGATTGAGCGCCACAAGACCTGCTAGCGCTGTGGCCCAGCCCTTCGGAATACAAAGAACAGTCAGGGCTCCAAAAACAATTCCAAACGATGCAAACATGAGGATGGGGGTGATTGCTTTGCCTTCATTTAGGCTGCCTGTGACTTGGGCGAGATACGCTGCCAATAAATTGCCAAAGCTGTACTGGTAACCAGACTGCACGACAAAAGATCCCTTGAGGTAAGGATTTGTCTCCCCAAGTTTTACCCCTTCTTGAAAGGATGGATCTTTCACAGGATTCCATCCCGCAGAAAGACTCAGAACCGATTCAATCCTCGCATTCATCCCGTCCACGCTCAGGTCATCGAATTGACCTGCAATCAAAGCAAGAAGGCCACAGCCGGCTAGATTGATTACCAAAATAACCGCAGATTTTTTAATTCGAAGTACATGAGAAGAATCTTTCACCGCCAAATAACCCGCACCCATGGTAGGCAACACAAAAGCTATTCCGTGCCAAGTGGTAATCGATATTCCAAGAGCAAAAAGGCCCAAAGTGGCGATGTATAGTCCCAACAGGCCAGTCAAAAGCGACACCCCTGCAGGCCAGAAGTAGTCGGAAATTTTAAGGGCAGATTTATCAGTCATTAGGTTTTAGGATTGGTGATAATGATGCAATGAGAAGGTTAAAACAATGGGTCGTTAACCCTAATGAACCTCAGATTACTAACCTTACTTTTATAGGCAAATCCGCGTCCGAAATTTAGCCATCTTCTGCACGCAGCACCGTTTTACCCCAGCCACGGCTGATACTCCGGCACCAGATCCTTGATTCGCTGCTTCGCCTGCGAGATATTTCCCCTCGCCGCCTCCTCAATGATCGAGTCGAGCGACCGCTTGAAATCAGACTCCTCATGCTGGCTGCTGGAATTAGGCTTCAGCTTCCAGATTTTTGGATGCTCCGTCTTTTCTGTCACCTCCTCGTTATGGCTCAGCTCCTCATAGAGCTTTTCCCCAGGTCGCAGGCCCGTGTAACGAATCTCAATTTCCCGACCCGGCTCAAACCCACTGAGCTCAATCAACTGACGCGCCATCTCTTCGATCTTCACGGGTTCTCCCATATCTAGAACGAAAATATCTCCCCCCTTGCCTAATCGCCCTGCCGTCAAAACAAGCCCCACCGCCTCCGCCACACTCATGAAGTAGCGGGTCACTTCAGGATGGGTCACCGTCACCGGTCCCCCTGCAGCGATCTGACGTCGGAAGGTGGGAATGACACTGCCCGAAGAGCCCAAAACATTCCCAAACCGAACCGATGTCACCCTCATCTGTGGGCTCTTTCTCTGCACTGCTTGCAAACCGATTTCTGCCAGTCGCTTACTGACACCCATCACATTCGTGGGGTTGATCGCCTTGTCTGTCGAAATCATGACAAAATCCTTGACTCCATGGACAGCAGCGAGCTTCGCAAAAGCGATTGTTTTCAAGGAGTTGTTGGCTAATGCCTCCGCCACCTGCTGTTCCATCAACGGCACATGCTTGTGAGCCGCCGCGTGAAAAATTAAATCGGGTTTTTGCTGGGCAAAAATAGTGTCGAGCCTGTGCGTGTCTCCCACATCGGCCACGATGGCCTGCATCTCACTGCCCGCCCCGTCCTCTCTGAGCTCTTGCTCAATTTCGAACAGTGCTGGCTCACTTCGGTCAACCAAGATGATGCTTTTGGGATGGCAAGCACACACTTGCCGGGCCAGTTCCGCCCCGATCGTTCCTCCCGCCCCCGTCACCAGCACTCGCCTTCCTGCAATCCAACCCGAACTCAAAGGAGCCTCCATTTCCACCGATTCACGGCTTAGCAGATCTTCAATCTCCACCGGCTTGATACGATCAAGATGGAGGTGGCCATTTACCACATGGTGAATGGTTGGAATCGTTTTAACCGGAAGATTTAACTGTCGACACTGCGACACTACCGCTCGAATCCTTGACGAGTCAGCCGTAGGCATGGCCAGAATAATCTCATCCAATCCAAGACGGCGCGCTTCCTTGCTCAAGCTCCTAAGAGATCCTAAAATGGGAATGCCATGCAAATGGCTGCCCGCTTTATTTGTATCATCATCAAAAATGGCAGCCACCACGAGCCGAAGATTAGGCCGGGCTAAAAGTTCGGAGACTAAGGCCGCCGAGCTTGGACCAGCCCCATAAATCCCAATTTTCCGCCGCCGCCGGTGCGAGACTTGAGAATCCAACCATCTCTCTCGGAATATCCGAAAACCAATACGAACGACCACCAACGCCATTGACCCTAAAATAAAGTTCAGGACAATAACCGCCCTCGGTGGCATGACATCAGCCCACCCACCGTACCAAGCGATCAACATGGCGAGGCCCGCCAAACTCGTAGCCGCCAAAATCTTTTGCGCATCTGGAAACCCAAAATAAGAAAGGAGAGACCGGAACTGCCCAAAAAACCATAGCAATGGCAAGGTGATTCCAAGACTGAGAAAAAGTCCCAATCTGAAACGGTCCATATAGGATCCAGGGTTGAAGTCGAAACGAAGCTGAAACGCCATATAAAGCACCCAAAAGAGAGTGCTTCCGTACAATAGGGTTAGGGATAAAAACCTAAGTGCTTTATTTCGCAATAGCATTAATTTCATGGGGATTTAAAGTAGCTGCGAAAAGCGGAGTTCGACTTCATTCTAACTATCATAAATTCGACAACTGTCATCTATTTGACTAACACATAGTTGGCGATGCGTCATTCCCTCAAATTCGATTTTCTGCTGATTGCATCAACTCGTGTGGGACAACTTGTTTAGCCATTAAGGAAGCAATATTCATGGTACATTTGCTGGGGTCGCGATGTGCTCTAATTTTATGAACTCGCTTATCTTGTGGCTACCCCCTTACCTTTCTTCTTGAAAAAAGCGTTTGCATAATCCATTGCAAGTATTTTGCCAAGCTCATGCTCCGAATCATTGCGGCGTCAGTTTTGGCTAGAAGTTGCGGGGTGGACATGTCAATCCCTTCGATCTGGGCAAGCCCCGTGATACCCGGACGAGCCCCGAAAACACCATACTTTCTTCGTATCTCGATTAGATTGAACTGGTTTGGCAAACAAGGTCGTGGTCCAACCAAGCTCATTTCACCCTTCAGAACACACCACAACTGTGGCAGTTCATCGATCTTCGTCCGCCTGAGAAACCTGCCCCATAGGGTTACCTGATTTGGATTCACGAGGTGGGTGCCGACGGAATCTGTGTTGGGCCTCATGGTTCTGAACTTGATCAAAACGAAGACTTTTTCATGCCGTCCAACACGTTCTTGCCAAAACAAAGGGGTGCCTTGCTGAAATATTACGGACAGGCAAAAGATTGAGAAAAGAAGCGGCGACAGAAGAATTATTCCTAAAAACGAAAACAAAATATCAAAGAGGCGCATAAGAAAGTGGGGCTGAGGAATCAGTCTATATCGGCAGCTTTCGTTTTGACTTTTTAGTATTTCGAATGACTTTTCCACCAGATCGAGCTCTTCTCCAGTTCATCGTCCATGGTTGTGACTGGCTTCCATCCGATCAGTTTTTTTGTCTGTGAAATATCCATCCTTAAGTTCCCATATAGCTTCTGTACCCAGCATCCCTTGCCGGCCAATATGAGCCCTGCTTTTACAAAGCGCAAAGGCAAGGGGAGGTTTCGCATTGGTTTCCCTAAAGCTTTCCCCATCCTTCGTAAAAGTTCGGCTGTTGAGATATCGTCATCATCCGATACATGGAAAGTTTGGTTGGCGGCTGCGGGCTTGTTTAAGCACTGAAGAATCAGGTCATTTAGGTTCGAGAGGGAAACAAAACTACGCCTGTTCAAATCCAGATCATCCAGAGGAATGGGCACACCTCGAGCGACTGCCCAAAGTAAAACCCTGAAGTTTGCCTTTACCCCAGGTCCATAGACCAAGGGCGGCCGGATAATCACTAGTTCCATTCCGCTTTCCTTTGAAAAGCTTTGCAAAGCCATTTCAGCCGCGCGTTTCGATTCCCCATAAGAATTTCCTGGTTGGGATCTATCCTCAGGTTTTAGTGCCAACCCGGGTGGGGTAGTGTCGGATAGCGCTTGGATGGAACTCAGAAAAATAAACCTCTTTACACCAACAGAGGCGGCCTGCCTGGCCAAACAAAGTGTTGCCGCTACGTTTTTTTGGGGAATTCCAGATTGAGCTGTGTCAGCCCTATCGGCTAAATGGATTACCGCCTCAGCGCCGCCTATCGCGCCCTTCCAATTCGTCTTTTCATCCATCTCCCCAACCGCAACGATTTCATGGAGGAGGTCATCCCGGTAACGGCTGGTGGCCCGAACATGGAAACCCTCTGCCGAAAGGCGGGACGCCAAAGCGCGGCCCACAAAACCTGTACCTCCCGTAATCAGAACCTTCATGGTCAGCGACTCGAGGAGAGCCTGGGAGGGAGCGAAACCTTCGACTTTGTATACCGACCAATCCATCGCTTCCAAAAATAACGCGCCATGCTTTGCAAGTGCCATGCCGCATAGCGGGGACTACGCCGGCTTTGCCTGCGGGCGTCATGGACCACGCCGACAGAAGACACCTTGCGGACCCAATAACCCGTGCGGATCAACCGGGCGCACAGGTCAACATCCTCATAATAAAGGAAAAACTTTGGATCGAAGCCTTCTGCTTCTCGAAAAACATCTGACCGCAAAAGAAGGAACATCCCTCCTAACCAGGAGTTCTGCTCCCAGGCCTTGGCCTGCCCAGCCTGCACTCTTCCGTCACTTCCGCCAAAAGCCTTGCCCAGGAGGGCGCCTAGGTTCGGGAATCGCCGATGGCTGTCTTCTTCATCGCCATCTAGTGCCATAATTCTTGGAGCACAAACCCCCACGTTTTGATCCTTCATGGCCCGGAGCAGGGCTGGAAACGGATTTTTATGGATGCGGATATCCGGATTTATAACACAAAAATATGAGGCTTGGCAGAATCGGAAAGCCGCGTTGTGGTTGGTGCCGTACCCCCAGGGCCGGGCGTTGGTCTGTAACTTGACCTTTGGCGGAAACTTTTCTCGGGCTGACTCCGGGATGTTCTGGGTAAGCAGAATCTGCGAAACTTGGGAACAACGACACAGATCCCCGATCAAATCCCGCACTATCCCGCCATGCCCGTGGCTGACGATCGAAACGCAGACTGTATTCAAGCAGGCAAGAGCCTTTCGATGACCTGTAGGGTCTTTTTTGCTGTTTGTTCCCATGAAAATCGGGTGGCTCTTTTTATTCCCAATGCTGAAAGTTTTCTGCGCAAACCCGATTCCTTCAACAGGCGATGGATGCCACTTCGGATGTCTTCCACACTTTCCGGATCTACCAAAATCGCCGCCCCCTCTGCCACCTCCCGCGTGGCCCCGACCTTGCTTGTCAACACGGGAATGCCCATGGACATAGCTTCGATAACCGGAAGGCCGAAACCCTCATATAGGGATGGGTAGACAAAGCCCAGCGATCCGGAGAGAAGACGGCCAAGCTCGGCGTCCCTCACCTCGCCATGAAACTCGATGGAGGGATCCCGTTCAAAATGACGCAGCGTTTTCCCCATCATCCAGCCGAACGCCCCCACTACTCGAAGTTTTCTTCCCGCCCTAAGGCCCGGATCCAGCCCCTGCCAGGCAAGCAAAAGGCGTTCTAGGTTTTTTCTAGGCTCCAAAGTTCCAATAAAGAGCAAATACCCCAGAAACTTGGTCGGCGTGGACCGGGACTTGCGCGAAGGACGAAGGCTCCCAAGAGTTCTGGCGGCCAAGGGTGTCACTGTGGTTTTCCCGCGGCTCCTCGGTAACAGCCGGTAGAGATCGGCACGCGTGGATTTGGAGACGGTCAGGACCGCCCGTGCCTGCCGGACTGATCTACTGATAACAAAAGGAAAGTACCAGCGCTTAATGATTTCGTGCATGTGGGGAAACATTTGAAAGGTAAGATCGTGAATCGTAACCACCATTGGCTTAGTAGATACCATAGGAAGCACGAAGCCGGCGCCCCAATGGACGTCCACCCCTGCGGATTCCATCCACTTTGGCATGACAAACTGCTGCCAGGCAATCCGCGCTAGGCGGAGCGTGGGAGCCGGGATAACCTTAAATCTTCTATCTAGACCTAAGGGCCGTAGATGGCGCACCCCATACGCCCCTGAGAAAATGATGAATTCATGTTGGACTTTCGGATCCTGGTTCCATTGGTGGAGGATTTCTGTTAAGTATACTACGGTACCGGTTTTCGTCCGTCCCAAGCCAGTGGCATCTATGCTGATGCGCAAAACGGCACTCCGTCCTTTTTAGTATCTTGCTTTTCATCTCCATCCTCAAGTTCGGCAGGATAAATAAAAGGCGTTCCCTCCAGAATTCCTTGGCAGATCACATCAAGACCTTTTGATCGTCCGGGCATCAGTTCATCAAGGGCATGAATCGCTACCTGAAAAGGCGGCCATCCCTTCTTTTCCTTAATACCTTCCAAGGGAATCATTCGGCGAAAAAAGAAGTGGAAGGCATATTTCAACGCCCGTTGGGTTATTTTCTCAGACAATTTAGATGGAAAAGGTAGGGAGTCGAGAAGTTGGAAATAGTGGTCTTGGGAGTTCGCCTCTTGGGTGATCCCCTTGTTCCTAACCCAAGCCTCTCCCGCCACAATGACGGGAGTTCCTGTGGCGGCCAGCTCCACCCCTGTTTTCGTGCCATAAATCAAAACGGCGTTGCATGCAGCCATCGCGGCGTAGGTACTAAGGCGGCTTTCCGGCGGGATAATGAAAACATTGCTTGGCAGGAACGGAAATGCGCGCTGAATTTCAGCCACAGCTGGTTGCCTTGATGGCAATGTGCCAGTAAGTTCAGCTGGATGCACGCGGATTAATAATTGAAGGTCAGGCCGTTTTTCAAAATAGGCAATGGTCTTGGTCAGCCATTCCAACATTCCTGTAAAAGCATTTGCTTTGTAGTGTAGTTGAGCATCCCAAACCACATTGGTCAGCAGGCCCACTGTAGGCCGTGAAAAGTCTATGCCTATCTCTCGTTGAATGGATACGATATCAAGCTCTGGTTCCCGATGAAACTTAACCCAGTCATTTTTCCCTATCCATCGGCTCTTAAGATATTGTTCAATTTTTTTTTGTTGCGATTTATCCCAAGGCATGTCTTCCCAAGATGAGACCGGCTCATTCATTAAGCCGTGGTGATACGTCTCACCATGGTTGAATATGAAGCAGCCTCGACGGTAGGCTGGATGCCAAGTGACAACACGCACACCCAATCTTTTCGCCGTTTCGGCAATTACACCCTGCGGCACATAGATGCCATGATTAAGCACAACGACACTGTAGCGGCCACCTGCCAGTAACCGCCTACATGCGTAGTAAGTTAGTAAAGCGGCTTCGAAGTATCGCCGTAGCACCACTTCGGCTTGAGGTTCGGTTTCAACATCACCGCGTGCAAAGAATCTTAACGCGCCTGCCCAGGCATGCTCGCCAATCGAGATGCTGTCATCTGTAAAGGATGCTATATCTTGAAAGGAAACTTTTTCTGCTAATTGTTTAGCCTTAGAAGTCTCTTCCTGAGTTATTTGAGACCCAAGCCCTACGACTGGCAAAGCCGCATTTTCGAGCATCTGTGCCGATGGTTGATGGCAAGCCCGACAACGATCCGATGGCCCCTTTGCACCAAAAGCTGCTACATCCGTATACCAGTTGATTTCGCACATCATACATGCCGGCAATGCGCCGTCACATAAGAGAAAATCGACCTTTCCCCCTCGAATATTTAGGGTGACCCCTAAAAGGCTTTCCAAAGTCATGGAAGGCAGATGCCCTCCCGTTGCTGTGGCGATCAATATTCGATTCAGACTTTCACCTTTTTTATTAATCAGGTGAGAAAAATCACCCCGATTATAAAATGGCCGCCAATTTGGTAGCCCGATATATTTAGCCCTATAAGCGACATATTTCAAATGAATTGGTCTATACCAAAACTGCTTTTTTAGCCAAAATTTGATCATTGGGGACATCCTGAAATTATTTCTTCAAGAACCCTCCCCTGCTCCTCCTCCGTCATACTCGTATAAAATGGCAACCGCACAATCCGATCAGACACATCCTCCGTCACCGGGCACTCAGTCATCCTCCATCCGCTGCTCGCCATCTGGAGCCCGTAAGCGCTCTTATTAAGCGGCAAATAATGAAACACAGCCATAACACCTGCCTCTCTCAGCCGCGCGATGAACTGCGTCCGCGCTTCCAGCGAGGGCATGAGCAAGTAATACATATGCCAAGCCTGCTCGCAGTGCTCCCTCACCATCGGCCGCTGCACCCCATTCTCCGCCGCCCAATCCGCCAGCTCCGCATCATACCGCTCCCAGATCGCCCGCCGCTTGGCCTGGATCTCCCGCCACTTCTCCAGCTGGCCGTAGAGAAATGCCGCCAGTAAATCGCTCATCACATAGCTCGACCCCACATCCACCCACGAGTATTTATCCACCTGCCCCCGGAAAAATCGCGCCCGGTTCGTCCCCTTCTCCCGAATGATCTCCGCCCGCTCAATGAACCGCTCGTCATTAATCAACAGCGCCCCGCCCTCCCCGCAGGTTATGTTCTTTGTCTCGTGGAAACTTTGCGTTGCCAAGCACCCGAATGTCCCCAGCCAACGCCCCCGGTATTTTCCGAAAAGCCCGTGCGCATTGTCCTCCACCACCGCCACCCCGTGCCGCCCCGCGATTTCCAGGATTGCATCCATCTCGCACCCCACCCCCGCGTAATGCACCGGCACGATTGCCCGCGTCCTGGGCGTGATCAATCCCTCCAATTTCGCCTCATCCAGATTCAGTGTATCCGGACGGATGTCACAAAAAACCGGCCGCGCCCCGCGCAAAACAAACGCATTCGCCGTCGAGACAAATGTGAAAGCCGGCACGATCACTTCATCCCCTGGCAGGAACCCCAATAAAATCGCCGCCATCTCCAGCGCATGCGTGCATGAAGTTGTCACCAGCGCTCGGCGCGCACCCATAACCTCCTCTAAAAGCCCATGGCACTTTTTAGAAAAGGTCTGATCCCCTGCGATCTGCCCGTGCATGATCGTTTGAGAAATAAATTCCAACTCCCGTCCTTGAAGCGAAGATTGATTAAATGGCAATATGGGAAGCATAGAAAAAATGATTGGAGCGTTTGCCTAAAAAGAAAGCCAGCGATGGAACCAGATTTTCACATCGCAAACACTAAACCCCGCTTTCTCATATAATTTCATAGCAATCACATTAGTTCCTTGCGCGGTCACGCGGATTTTCTTAGCTCCCAATTGCGCTGCTGCCTTGATCGCTGCATTTAGCAACATATGCCCGCCCCCTCGACCGCGCAGAGATTCCTCAATCGCAATCAAGCCGATTCGGACAATCTCATCGTTTTCCTTTGAATAAGTCACATAGCCACCAACCTTCACCCGATTGCTTGGAAAGAAACCAAGCACCTGCCCAGACTCGAAATCACGCTCGATCCATCTTTCATAAAGCCTAGGACATTTCGAACGATCAAAATTCAAATCCTTGAAGAATCTCGTATCGTTATGCGCGCTACGCGCAATTGCTTTCAAAGTCTGCAAATCCGTCTGGGCCACGGGACGAACAGGCAAATTCGGGCAGGACGCCGTAATAAACTTAGGATCATTGCATTCTAAATCCACACGAACATCCACAAATTGATATTCTCCCCTATAGGCCCGTTGGAGCGTTTCGGCGTCAGATCCATCCGCCGCAAAATATAGACAACGGATTTTATTGGCTTGGCACCAATCCAAAACATTTTCTGCATCACCCTCCCGCAGAAGCGCGCCCTCAAACATGCCCACAGGAAAGCCCCAAAATTTGGAATCCCACTCAAGAATACGGCAACCTGGCTCCACAATCTTATTCCTATCCATCACTCCCCACTCTTTCTTCGCAAATAATAAACGCTGGCCGCCGCTTCACCCCTTCGAAACACTTGCCCACATAGAGGCCAACCACACCCAGAATGAAAATCATCAACCCGGCCAGCACCCAGAGAGAAACAATCAAACTTGCATAGCCCAAAACCTGAATCTCTCCTCGAAAAGCCTGCACCATCGTTAACCCGGCAAACACAAATCCAATCAATGAAATCACAAAACCCGTTCCCACCGCCAAACGTAGCGGCTTGTCCGAATACGCAAGGCAAATATCCAGAGCCAAATTCATTAGCCTTTTTAAGTTATAGCTCGTTTGACCCCCCAGTCTCGACTCATGTTTCACATCCAAACTTGCCGTGCGAAATCCTACCCAGCGCACCATAGTTGGGAAATATCGTATACTCTCAGGCATGGAGTTGATAGCCGCAACCACCTTGCAGGAGTAAATTCCAAAATTTGCAATCGCTGGATCTTGATCTGTGCCAGTAAGCCATCCCAATATCCAATAAAAGATTTTCGAGGAAAGCGTTTTGAAAAAACCATCCTGCCGCATAACCCTGCGCGCCACTACCACATCAAAGCCCTCGGCAGCCTTTTCCAACAAATTAGGAATCTCCGAAGGCCGATCTTGCAAATCGCAGTCCATTACAACTACCCAGTTCCCCCGCGCTAAAGACAATCCCGCTGAGATCGCATAATGCTGACCGAAATTCCGACTTAAACGCACTCCTCGGACCTCGGGATATTTTGCGCAACACTCGCAAATGACCTCCCAACTTTTATCAGGACTTGCATCCTCCACCAATATTACTTCATAGGAAATCCCAAGTGGCTTTATTTGAGTTAGAATCTTATCAACTAAAATTTCTACCAGCTCTTCCGCTCGATAAACCGGACTTACAATTGACAAAAAGACCGCTCCTGTTCGGCTTTTTGGAAGAACTCCCGATAAAGAACGCATACTTTATTGATTTTGTACTTACAATTAACAACCGCCAAAATGAAATTTATTCGTTAAAGAATCTGATGTCATATTTTAAAATGATTTAAGGCTTTCTTTTTTTAAGAAATGCACTTTTTCTTGAAAAATGATCTCAAATATTTTTCTATATTTTTGATCAGAAATCCATTTATGGATTGGAATAAAGATGTGATTCTCTTTAAGAGATTTTGCACCTATGAGAGTAACACCAGAAACGTCTGTCAGATTCATTAGATTTGTCGCTCCTGTTTCTACACCTTTTCTAAAAAGAGCATTCCTTGCCGCTGGCAAATCTTTTACGGGAACAATGAACTGCCAGTATGTATTTTGGTTCGGAAACGTGACTGATTCGCCAAAAACTTCTTTGTAGACTCGTGCTGCTCGATTTGCCGCTGCTATCCTGCCCGACAAGAGGCCGTCTAGTTTGGCAAGGTGTTTTGCAATCATTTTGCACTGAGTTGAAGTTATGTCTTCGAAATAATATTTGGGAATTTTTTCCGGCATTTCCAAAGCGATTTTTGGACCAAGAATCTGCTCGAATTTTTTAGGGCAGGTTTTTTTAATGATCCACAAGAGGGGAAATACAAGGAAATTAAAAGGAAGCCGCCGAAGAGCAAAATTCCACATTAGAGTTGTTCTAATAATTTTAGTAATTCGACGAGGGGAGGGGTTGGTGAAATTTTCAGCATCAATTTCTAAGCGCTCTTTGACTTGACTGTCATTGGTAATCGCAAAGGCGCCGTTATATCCATCCACATATTTGAGAAGTGAAGCACTGTAAATTCCTGCCACCCCATAACTTCCAAGTGGCTTTCCATTCACTTGTCCACCGATGTTGTGGGAAATGTCTTCGATGAGATAAGTGCCAACCTCATCGCATAACGCCCTAATAGCTTCGATGTCAGGAATGTATCCGAAAAGGTAGGTCAACAAGAAACAAGGCGGTCGATTTTTAAGCTTAGACTTGAGATCAGCTAAGTCTGCGCCAAAAGTCCGGAGCTCAATATCTACAAAAACCGGCTTATGACCAAGCGTGAGAATAACTTCAAGCATCGGACCAATGGTAATAGGAGTAAGAAGAATTTCGCTGCCCTTGGGCAAATCAAGAGCTTTCAGAATGGAGTGGAAGGCCGATCTTGCGTATGGAAATAAAACTGCGTGCTGTATGGAAAACTTGCGGCGGACTTGCGCCTTGAGCATTTCCTTCTCCTCGGCGCTTGCTCTCATTGCAACGCTTACCGGGTTGATTACAGATCGACAAAAATTAAAAAAATCCTCACTGAGGGCGTGCCGAATGGTTCCTCTGCTAATTGGCATATTTGTTCTCATCTTTTTGTTTGTTCATCCAATTACTGGCCACCCGGTGGGCGTGAGCAGATGTTAGTAGTGCAATAGTGCTGCCTGGTATTTCAGGAAATGCAGCGCTGTCGATAATATAAGTTCCATCCAACTCAAAGACCTCTCCACTCGATTTGCACTGACCTATGCCGGGAGAATCGGACATCGGAAGAGTTCCTCCGAAATGCCAACCTCCAAGATTGTTCCCACGAAAAAGATTTGCAAATTGACCGCCAAATGGAAAGGACAACATTCTTAACCTTTCCCAATGCTCCCGCACACCAGCAATCATGGCCTTTCGAAAATCAGTGAAATCCCGTGACAAATTAAGCTCATGAATTGAAATCGAATAATTGCATGGTCCATGTGTTTTGCAACACATTGGAATCCTCGGTGAGTGCCTTGAGTGGACACAGGTCAATGAAAAGTAAAAGATATTCCTTACAATCTGAGAAAGAAAGCCTTTAAAAAACGGGATTTTTGAGTCAATAGCTGAAATAATCTGTTCGTTGATTGCCGTGATTTGAGTGTGTGACCATGTTTGGCGTGTTTGTGATGAGTTGATTTCTAAAAAGAATTCAGGAAAATTATGTTTTCTTCTTAGTGCATGCCCTGAATCTATCTTTATTTTTGTCCGGAGAAATGCGCCTATAATAAATCCAACACTTTTTATTTTATATTCACGAGAACCCTTCTCGAAAAGGCTGCGATCCACAATTCCAGTAGTATTTATACAACCCGCTCCAATAAACACGGAATCGAAATCTTCTGTCCATTCAAAGTGGTTTGGCGCGACTTGTAATTGCATTCGCAACCTGCCTGCATTTTTTGATATTTTTATAACATAACAATTAGATTTGTAGTTAATTTTTTTATTCCTTTTTAAGTTCTCGAAATATTCCGTGGTTTTGAAGATACATGGGTTTCCATCTTGACCCGGCTTTGTCTTAGCTACAGCTAAACGAGATAGACCCAAATAAACGGCTTGGGTATTCTTTTTGTTTTGCAGTGCTAAATTAAATTCTGAGGGAACCGACGGAAATTCTGAATCAAGCATATCGCACTCACGAAGAATATCGAATTTTTCAATTACGGACTTGTAATCGGAAGCCTGAGGGCGACTCTTTTCCGGCCATTCGGCCAAGTCATCTCCCTTCGGGTAAAGGATTGCACCGCTATAAACAGTGCTGTGACCTCCAAGAGCATGACTAGAACAAATACGGCTAGAATCCAATTTTACGCACCATCTATCATCATTAACGCCATACGTAAAAAAGGAACCCTTGTAGGTTTTAGCGTTCAAGACGCTTTTTTCGGGTTTATCTGTCAATTTTTTAGTCAGACCTATATCAAAAACATGCAGCTCATTTCCAGAGTCACGAATTAACGCAGTAACCGCACCGAATGCAGCAAAGCCAGTTCCAATAATAGCAATTCTCATGATACTTGACTATTAATATGCTTTAAATCAATTGACATCCACGTTTATAGAAAGCACAGAAGTCCTTTAGCTCAGGATAAAGGAGATATCGATTAGCCCGCCCAGTTACATCGATTGCAAAGTTGGGATTGTTCTCGATACGCTTTAGGCCCTGCACAATCATCTGAGACGAAACTCTAACGGTTTCCGTCATGAGGTTTTTCATGTTATTTGTTTTTACATCCAAACGGACTTCTGTAATCAGAGAACCAGCATCAATCTCTTCTACGACCCGATGCATGGATGCCCCCGCCGATGGGTCCCCTTTGCAAAGCACCCAGAATGCGCTCAAACCGCCCCTGTATTCTGGCAACTTGCCAAGATGCACATTGAACACTCCCGTTTTAGGGATATTTATAAAATGTGTTTTGGCGACCTTGTCAAATGGCGCGAAAAGAAATACATCGGCCTGCAAAGACTCTAAATACAGTAATTTATCAGGATCATTAATATCGTTAATATATTCCGCAGTCACGCCTTTTGAGTGAAAATAAGCCAGCAGGGAACGGTGCCCTTGATAACCGAAAAGTTTGAGGCGCAATCGCCAGGAAGCATAGCGTATCAAATCGCTTTTCTTAATGCAGAAGGGGTAGCCGTTCTTGATAAAAAATGACAGCTTACGGCGCAGTTTTTTGTAGCTAAACAAAGATTTTGAAACATAAGCTTTCACAATGCAATTACTATACTCAGCAAACACCCCCTCCAGAAGTTCAGGAACAAAGGCCAGATCATCAATACAAAATAAAACAATTTTCATTTGGGGGCATATTAAATCAAACCAAGCTACCAAAACCTACAAAAGAATTCTGTTTTGAGGCATTCCACTCTGAGGAGCGCAGAAACATGTCATTCCTCATTTTGAATGGAATACTATTTCATCGGCTCATACAATTTGCGTTTATTCAGATATAAGTCAATAGTTCCCCACGGGGACTCCAAGGAGTATTCAAACTGCCAGTTCTCAGGTTCAGCATTGATCATATGATTGACATAACTAATGACATTTTTAGAGGAAATATTATCTCGACCTGTCTTATAAATAGACTGATATGGATTTCTTAACACCCATACAAGATCGAGCTTTTCAAGCATTCTAGCGTAAACTAAAGAAGGCAGCCTTGCAGGTTCCTCACAAGGAAACATTAAATTCCAACCAGTTCTATGGGTTTGAAAAATCTGTTCATAGTTTAAACAGGTTTTGTATTGATAAGCTGACTCCAGGACTACTCTTGGGCCAAATTCATAAAAAAAAGTATCAAAAACTGAAGCTCGGCCAAGACGCTCGCTGATTTTATCACTTGCATTCTTGGTCACCAGGCCAATGTCGCGAACGAATGATAGCATTCTTGTTTCATTTTGTGGAACTGAAGAGTATTTTTGTAAGATAAAATTGTTTGCTGCGACAATACTGCTGGAAATAATCAAGGCGAAAGCAAGCCCGGAAATCCAATTGAATTTTGGTTCCGCGAACATTCTTTTTCGCACAGAGAATGGAGCCACAACCAACAGCGCAAAGCCAGGCAGAAAGTAGTGAACCGTATGTATATCATCATTTACCTGCAGAACAAAAACAAACAGGAGCAAGTGCGCAATTGCCGCCCAGATCGTTAACAGCACATCGCTATTATTATTTCGCTTATTCCAATTCAATGTAAAGTAGAAGAAAAATATCAGCAAAAATATAATTATATTCGAGCCAATATAGACATCGATGTATCGATTAATATTATCAAAAGCCATCGGTATTCCACGACCGAGCGCATATCCAGCCGCTTGATAGAAATATATGTTCCGTAAGCTGGACTTAAACAGGAAATAGCCAGCTGTAATGCCTATTGGAAAACCAATGATAAGTAATGGAAGGATCAGGCCCTTTGTATAACTGTCCGTTTCTCGGTATCGCACGTAAAGGTAATAAATCAGAATCGGCGCACATAGGAAGAACATGAAACCAGCCGCGACAAACCGAGATAAAGTCGACAAGCCGGCAAATAACCCAAAGGCGAACAACCAGCCTGCCGATCGACCGCGCCGTGAAAGAAAAAGCGCGAACAACGCTGCGCCAACCATTAACGCGGCGTGAAAATCTGGATAGTTTGCTGGAAAACCTAAACACGGGTCAAAGAAACCTACCGGGGCCAGAAAAATTACTGGGGCAATCAATGAATAGGCAGTGTTATTTGTTCTTTGGTAGATCACCAAACCGAACATAAAAATGAAGCAAAACAGCATGATTGCTGCTGACCAAAGGTGGCCGTTAATACTCAACAAGCCATCTGGATAAAATAAGATATATGGTATGGTCCGAAGCGGGTTTCTAGAATTAGACACGTATTCATTTAAAGCTGCAGAAAACCGATTTATACCAATGCTACTGCAGTAGGCCTTTAAATTAGTATAATAATAACTGCTTGTATCACCGTAAAATGTATGACTTCCTAAGTAACACTTATTTTGTTTAAATGCGACACTGGTAATAAGGCAGCTTAAGCCAAGAGCCATAGCTGCAATTAGAATGCGGACTCCAACACCCTCGAAATAAATGGGATTTTTTAGGGCATTAAAGTTATAAGAAAAAAACTTCATATTTTTCTGAAATTTTAACTACTTTTGAAAGCATTGCACAAGATGAAAGGTTTTTCCCCGACAAAAGAGCGGATCCAAAATACTAATGTGTTTCCCAAAGAGAATGTTAAATAGGTCTCTACAGTATCGATTATTACGAAGAAATGAATGGAGTCCGTGTTTTAGCAGACTTTCTTTCAATAATCGGCCTAACATGGATTTTATTTTGAAACTTATTCGTTGAGGTGTAAGTTCTTTCCCATAGGTTTCTAAGTAGAGCTTTTTGGCGTTAGCTTGGCGTTCTTGCAACCACTGATAATTTTCAGACTTAGGGTCCTCGCTCCAGTTTCGGTAATGATTCAAGGCAATGAGCTTGGTGTACACGACCTTGCGTCCAGTCTTCAAAACCTCTGCCGTCAGCGCGGCGTCGATGCCGTAATCCCGAAATTCCTCCGAGAACCCGCCTATACCCTGGAGCAATGGCGTTGGCAGCACGCCCTGATTCACGTTGAGGATACCGGCCGCAGAAATGCCACCGATGTATGGCACTCCTACGAAAGGCCCCTGTTTGTCGCGAGTCTTGAGCGCCACCATCCCGATAACCGGGTCTGATTCCAGGATTCTTACCGCAGTGTCGAGCGCGCCGTTGACCACTTCATTGTCATCGCTCAGCCAAGCCACATATGGGGTATCTACGACTTTAAAAACATCATTGTAGGCTTTTGCTTGTCCCATTTTTTTGCCGACTAGAACTGGGACCACAACATCCGAAGCGATAGATTGCAGGTATTCGATCGTGCCATCGGAAGAGCCAGCATCCGTTATATAAACTTTGAGAGCTGTTTTTGTTTGAAGAAAGATGCTCTCCACGCAACGCTTGATTTGATCAAGCCGATTATATGTACCAATGACAATTGATAGTTTCATTGATAACAACTCAGCATTCAAAACAAAAGGAGAAGGCGATGAGGCAATATAGTACTATATTCTATCAAGTCGTGAAAAACAATTTCTGTAATGCTACCGCAGTATAGTCGATAAAAATTGGTGTCGAGCGATCAACGATATATTTTTTCAAGCAATGAGGAACATAAACCAATCAACCGTACCGGGTGGAGAGAAAGGTCGAAAGAGTCGCTTGAGGAGCCTGATCAATATGTTTTTTTAATTTTATTTGCATGAGGCCTTTAATCGATCTTTACCCAATCATACGTAGGCCAACGGATCTCATATGCGATCTCCTGAATAGTCGAACATCGCAGCTGCAGTCTCCCTGAGTGACACATCGAGATCGGTTGGGGGCATTTCACCCAGCAGGGCACGTAGCTTGGCACTACTTAACTTTGCGTCCTTAATTTCGATCATACGAATATTGTCCGGCATAGGCTCGTCTATAATCTCTCCCATACCAACGATCCGTACGATAGACCTCGCAAGCGTCGCCACTTCCACATCGTGCCCAGTGACGTTAAATGGATGGAAACCATCAGCCAATTTTTCGTGAGAGAGCGCACAAATTACTCGCGCAAGATCCTTGGAGTAAACGATGTTGCGGCGCCGTCCGGTACCGAAAACCGCGATTCGTTCAGCACGCCCAGCCAAGCTGAAGAACCCCCCAATCAAACCTAAATCGCCCTCACCAAATGGCATTCCAGGACCAAAAGTGTTTCCAAAACGCAGGCTTATGACACTCTGCCCAGAATTCGATTCAGCAGCAATTCGCCAGTGATGCTCAGCGGCAAGCTTGTGCACACCCTGAACATCATGAGGTATTGCTTTTGAATCTTCCGTAATCTCGCCACCTGTACTCTTGCCGTATTGGTGGCTTGAGCCAAGAAATATTACACGTGGCTTGTCTTTGCCGAGACGGGCCCAAGCCTGAATTAATGGCAGATGGCTTGCAACATTCAGACGCAAGTCCAACAGAGGGAATGTCATGGCGTCCAAGTGGCGCGTCCAGCCCATCGCATCCACGACCAGTCCAGCGTCTTTAATCAATTGCCACACTAGATCGGGTTGGGCATCCGTAATACATTCCACCAACCGAACTCCAGGAATGGCGCTTGCACGAATGGGATCACAGGTAGTGCGATCCAACAACCCATCGGCAGCAATCACATCCCACCCATCCTCTGTCAGTGCGGTACAAATGGCGCGGCCAATGAAACCTGCCCCTCCAAAGACAACCGCGTTATGCATACAAGCTAGACGGCTAGGTTTTTCGGAAGCGACGCCATATCTCGCTTTGCAGTTTCATAGTCCTGCATCTGCCCTACATCAATCCAGTAGTCCTTGGTTGCATATTTAGCAACTGGCCTTCCCTGCGCCAGAAAATCTTTTATCAAAGTATCGACTCCGTAATAGGTATCGTCAGGCACCAACTCAAGCGCACCGGGGGTAAGGCAATAGATGCCTGCAAGGATTTCATGTCTGAAATTGGGTTTTTCCTCCACTTCTAAGATTAAATCGCCATCCGCAATGACGCGTCCGAAATGGAACGGAACTTCGATCTCTTTGGTCACAACAGTCAGCGCCGCGCCGTTATTGAAGGAAAAGTCCGCGAGAGACGAGAAATTTAAATCGGTTAGGATATCCCCGTTCATCATAAAGAATGGCTTGTTCAGGTGCTCGCGGATCAGAGAAAGAGGGCCGCAGGTTCCCAGCGGCTTGCTCTCGGCACTCACTACTACCTTTACACCGTATTTCTCGCCATTACCAACGATCGAATTGAGGTAGTCGGCCATATAATTACAGGCGATGTAAACCTCCTTGATGCCATGCTTCTTTAAGGCGAGAATCTGAATCTCCAGAATGGTACTCTCACCAATAGGGAGTAATGGCTTGGGAAGAATATTAGTTAACGGCCTAAGCCTCATCCCGAGGCCACCCGCCAGAATCACAGCTTTAGATATTGTCATGACTATTACCTTATATTGAGATATCTAATCTTGGTTGATTGTCGTGTCGGGCCACTGGTTAATCACACGCACCAGATGTCGCATCTGACCCAGAACCTGCAACCCCAACTTTAACCGCATCAGCCACGATCACGCCACAAAGGCGCTTTATGCCCGGAATCAGGTTAACCAGACCGTCACTGGCCTTCAGCAACCAAACCCCAAAGGCATGACCCGTCAGGTAGAACAGATGGGGTGGCAGTATCGTCGAATACGAAATTTTGGCCTTGAAGCCGTTGCGCCCAAACCAGTTATTCCACTGTTTCGCTGAGAACAACGGCTCATCGGCCGCCTCCTCTTTCCACAGGGGCAACATGCCCATGGCGAGTTCAAACACCGGCCTCAGCAAACTGTCATGTGGCTCGACCATGAAGAATCTGCCTCCCGATTTCACCAGACGCGCCGCTTCCGCGACGGACAGTTCCGGATCCGGAAAGTGATGAAGACTTCCGAAAATCACTGCCGCGTCGGCATAGCCGTCCGTCAACGGCAGTCGATCCGCCGAGGCTACGATCAAGTTCGCCTGCTGGCCGGCATCCAACAGCTTTTTCCGTGCTACCAGCAGCATTTCTTCTGATAGGTCGACACCGATAACCTTGCAGCCGAATTGCGCCATGGGAAGGGTCTGGCGACCCGATCCACAGCCAATCTCCGCAACCAAATCTCCGGCCTTCAATTCCTGCCGGCTCCATACACCCAAAGTAGCTTCATCGAAGATCTTGTAAAAGGGACTCTCAACGACATCCGTTTCGTATTGCTTGTGGTAGTCACGGAAAAAATCGATTTGGCTAACATAGGCATCGAGATCAGCGGCCGCAAGAGCCCCTCGCTGGCGTGCCACGCCCGAATCTGGATCCAAGCCGTACTTTGCACAGAACGCCCCGTGGCGGGCTTCGTTCCTTAGCGTGAGTGGCGCCAAGTCCGCGATGCCATTCTCGATTCTGAACCAGAAGCCTGTCTCCACATCAACCAGGCGCCCAGTCACAACGTCGTTGCCTTCACTCTCGATCACAACAAGTTCAAGGACGTTGCCCGTCTCTGGAGATCTGAGTTGTTGGATTATGCTGCCATCCATGTCTATACGCCTTAATTCTTAGAGTGAAACAGCGTTTACGGCCGATTCAAATCGCTGTGTTGGAAATGTGCGGATTCCTTTAACCAAATTCCCCAGGCGACGGCCGATCCAATTCCTCTCGACTACGAACTCAGAAAATGGCTTGCTCTTCTGGCCATCCAGATTAATCAGGCTGGGCACGATGAAGCCATTGAGCACCGCGACGCCAAACTCGCCATCGGGGAGTTCAACGACTGTACCCGTAGCAATGTTGTGCTGACTGAGGATTGTCCGAACAGGCCAATGGACAAAAATCTTCTGTACTGAATCGAGTTCGCTATTTGCCGGCAGGTAAGGCGGAAAGTATGATGCTCTAATGTACCTAGCAACCTGAAGCGCAGTCCCCCGCCAATCGATTCTGAAGTCGTTCGGATACCTTAAACCAAAATATGTTGCATTGGCTTCGTTCTGCGGTATCGGCGCCGGGATGCTGCCAATGCTAACTTGATCCAGAAACTTCAAGATCAATTCTACACCAGCTTGAACGGCCTGAAGGTATAAATCCTTACAGGACAGGGTTCCATCGTCTTCGATCATAGTATACCCATAGATTGGCCCATCATCTATTCCGGGAGTCATCCTATGCAGAGTCACTCCGATCTGTGGATCTCCATTGAGTATTGCCTGAGGAATGGACCAGCAACCACGGTATCTCGGCAATGCGCCAAAATGAACGTTGATCGGGTATTCCACGCTGTTCAGAACAGACTTGGCGATGATGCGCCAGTAACCACAGGACAACAGAATGTCCGGCCGATAGGTGCGGACAGCAACTTCCAGTGGTTTTTCACCAAAGTCGTCGACAGGGGCAATACCAAATTTATCTCCGACTGATTGAAGAGTTTCACCTCGGCCGGCAGTTGGATTCTGTTCCGAGACATAAGTGGCCTCAAAACCTGAGGCTAGGATTGCTGCAAGCGCATTAGATCCGAGCTCATGATGTCCAGCTAGCAAAAGGCGAAGCCTTTTTTGATTTGTACCCATCACAAGGAGCTGCGGTATTGCCGCCATTTAAATCTGACCAGCTCTAACACTGTGGTTGCCCAATCAAAAGGGCCAACTTTAGAAGCTCCTTCTGTTCTATCAACCAGAGGCACAGGAATTTCTTCGAAACTCAGCTTGCGCTGAGTAACCCAGTACATAACCTCCGCATCAAGAAACCAGGCTGTCGACACTAACTCTAGGGATTGCACGAAATTAGTTGGGATCAGTTTAAAAGCGGAGTTGACGCTTCTCATCCGGAGGCCCAAAGCTTTTTTGATCAACCAAACATACATCACAGACTGAAATTTACGCAGAAAGCTGCGGGAATCTTCATCGCGAAAACTCAGAACGCAGTCGCATTGATTCAGTAGTGGCACCGCTCTACTCAAGGTCTCAAGGGGAAAGGGTATATCGGCCGTCACCAGAAAAATATAAGGCTTACTTGCGCGAGCATAACCTAGGCGAATCGCGGCGCCCATACCATTCCGGACGGTCTCGTGAATCACCTGAATGTTGTTAAGCTCTTGAACTAAGCGATTAAGCACTTCCGCCGTGCCGTCAGTACTGCCACTCTCAATCACGATAATTTCAAAATCGGGAAAGTGGACTTTCAAGAAGTTTTGCAGCCTGCGCAGTGCGACTTCGCAAAGTTCAATCTCATTGTAGACTGGCATGACAGCAGTTAACCCGGTAAGAGATACTTGATGATTCGAGACTTCAATCACACTTGACCGTCTTTCTCACAGAAGTCTTTGCAAGCGCGAATAACTTCACTAACGTCTTCCTCTGACATCTCCGGATATAGAGGCAAAGCGATTACTTCCCGGCAAAGTTGTTCGACCACCGGCAGATCGCCTGACTCATAGCCGAGGTGCTTCAGTGCGGGTTGTAAATGGTGCGGAATAGGATAGTAAACATTACACTGGATCCCCAGATTATCCATGTAGCGAAGCAAGTTATCACGGTTACCCTTGTATCTGGATTGGATAATATGATGGTTGGAAACTATGCCATGATGGATACTCTGAAAGGTAAATCGATCTGCCGGTAATCCTTTATGATACCCATCGACTAACCTCTTTCGAGCAGCATTCATCTCGTCCAAACGGGGCAATTTCACCCGCAGAATCGCAGCTTGTATCTCATCTAGCCGGGAATTCACCCCAGATATCATACAAGTATCTTTATCGGACATGCCGTGATTACGTAGCAACCTCAAACGATCGGCCAAGGCTTTGTCTGCAGTGACAATCGCCCCAGCATCACCATATGCCCCCAAATTCTTACTTGGATAGAAGCTAAAAGTTCCTGCGTTAGCCATGGTGCCAGCCTTCATACCTCGACATTCACTGCCATGCGCCTGTGCGGCGTCCTCCAATATCTTCACATCTGACCCAACGATGCCCTTCAACGCTGGGATATCGACGACGTTACCGAACATGTGGACGGGCACAATTGCTTTGGTACGCTCGGTCAGCTTATCTTCTACAGCCTCCAGATCTATCAACCAAGTTGCCGGGTCAATATCAACGAAAACCGGGGTGGCCCCTGTCTCCATGATTGCACCAATGGTAGGAATCGCTGTAAATGGGGTCGTGATTACTTCATCACCAGACCCCACCCCCAGAGACGATAGAGTTAGTGATATGGCCCGCGTACCGTCCGCTACGGCGATACACTCGATGCCGCCAAGATAAGCCGAAAACTCTTCCTCGAAGGCTCTGGTCTGCTCCCCCAGCATATAAATGCCACTAGCAAGAATATCGGAAATGGCCTCCAGAATCGGCTCTCGAAAAACTTCAAACTGCTTAGACAGATTTACTCTTCGGATACGTATCGGCGTCATGGCTAATTCAAAGATTTTTCTCGAGGCTCATAATGTTTTCAGGGTAAATTTTAGATACCCTTTTTTACCTTGGACGTATCGCTCTTGGAACCACCTAATCGGAGAATCAAAAAAACCGTTGATCAGCTGATCTAACCTCCTCGTATCGGGCGAAGTGTTGGCCAGGTTACCAGTCCGACTGGCGAAAATCATTACTGCGCCGCCAGTGTCATAACGAATTGGTTTTTTCCCAATATTGAAGGATTCGTTAGCGTGCTTCAGTAAGCCATTGGTATTATAATAATCTGTTGTATCGATCACAGAAAGAAGAAGATTCAAATCTGATCTCCCGCGAAACAGCATCTCTGCCTGTAACCCCCAAGCAGTCTCGATCATATAGGGGTCAGTAAATTGAAGACAGACATCAGCTCTGATAGGCAAGCCTGCTACCGCTCCCACAAAGACCTCCCAAGACTTCTGATCGGCACGGGCATTACCAGCCTCTTGGTAAATCGAATCGACCCGCAATGCTGCGAAGGGCAGCAGCACCAGCCAAGCAGCCAGCGTCACCAGCGCACTCCTTGCACTGTGTTGGAATATAGTGCGATAGACTAGAGCCGGGAGTAACAACGTAATCCCAAGCAGATACAACAACCACTGGTCAGGACGAATCTCATTAAACTTGTTAAATGTATAAACAAGGATCGCCAGTGTGAATATAGAAACCAACCACAGTTGCGACCGTCCAATATTTCTGACTAGTGGCACCACTACCAATGCCAAAAGTAAAATGAAATAATAGTTGGATGGTACCAAATAACGATTATCACTTATGGTGCGGTTGGTCTGATAGTACATTAGTCCATGACCTATAAGGGCCACCAACACGCCTAAGATCATCAGAATTTGGCCTCGCGTGTAAGGAAGCAAATATTTTTCTGTTTTGCGCCGTTCGGCCAATCCAAGAAATACTAAAACAGAAAGAGGTATTGCGAATAACCAGCTATCGAACTTAAACCATAATGGCTTCAAGGACGACCAATAGTTTGTCAGAAATGCGCCGAAAGGAATATTTTTATTTATCAAGAAAACATAATCATTCTGCTTTTCGAAATAAACTATAAAATAAAAATAAGCCAATATCACTACTACTGCAGCCGCAAAATGCGGTACTACGATATACTTAAACCCGTTATTGAATATTGATTTACCAAATTTCTTCTCATCTAAGTAACGCCCAATAGCTACCAACACGACCAGAAACCAACCAAAGACCATCGGCTCCTTGATCATCACCGAACACGCTGCTAGGAGTGCTGCGTACCAGTGGCGACCGGAAAGCGATGATAGTGTGAGTGCTAGTGCAGCTAAAAACATTAAGGCAGCCTTGGGTTCTGAAGTACGCGGCGTCATCCATGGCTCCGACGGGGTCAACATGGCACCAAACACCAGTATCGCTACAAGTAAGACGCCCATGCCTAACTTGCGCAATATGTAATACAGCGTGGCAAGTCCAAGGGAGTTAAACAGCAGGTAGACAAATAACCAGCGATTGTTACTTCCATCCCCAATGACGGCTAACCAGCGGAAACTGACCACGTCTAAGAAATTGGCGCGACCAAATGCTTGATAGTAAGCGACACAGCCATCTAAGAGCCCGCAAGGAAATCCTGCAAACTGCTTTAAACCCTCCGGTACCGAATTCTGCAATGAGAGATCAGCAACCTGAAGACGGAACAGCCAATGAACATCGCTATGAATCGCAATATTGAATAAGGGAAAAAAATAAATCAGCAGTGCAAAAGAAAGGATTATTAGAAATGGGACACTAAATAACACCCCATTACGCAGATCATTCCAAGCGTGCACTATGCGAGCCAAACCGCTATGCTTTTTTATTGTTTTTGGATCAAACTATTAGACGTTGTACATATCATGTCGATAGGACTTCAAGTTATCATGGTCGGAAAACCAATCGATAGTCTCACGTAATCCGCGAGTAAAGCCTTCAAGCCCACCATATTTAGGCGTCCATCCTAGCAACTCTTTGGCTTTGGTACTGTCGCCGTACAGTCGCTCCACCTCACTGTTTTTAGGCCTGAGGCGGCTAGCATCTTGGATTAATTCAACATTCTCCCCCATCAGACTGGCTATCACCTGAAGTGTGTCGCCAATGGAGATTTCAAAGTTACTCGCCAGGTTGATTACCTGCCCATGCACATTTGAAGGCGCTTCCATTGCCGCGATAAAGCCCGCGACAGTATCGGAAATGAAATTGAAATCCCGCGTAGGATGCGTGGCCCCGAGTTGGATCTTTCGCGTTCCATTTGCAATTTGAGTGATAACAGAAGGAATGACGGCCCTGGCTGACTGTCTTGGGCCGTAGGTATTGAAAGGCCGAATCACCGTCACCGGAAGCCCGAAGGATGAGTAGTAGGAAAGCGCTAATTGATCTGCAGCTATCTTGGTTGCCGAGTAAGGCGACTGAGCTCGTAGGGGATGAACCTCGGTGATCGGTACAAACTGAGCTGTTCCGTACACTTCGCTGGTCGATGTATGGATTACTCGCTCTACGCCTAAATCCCTTGCCGCTTGCAAAACATTTAGGGTGCCATAAATATTGGTATCAACATAACTCACTGGTGCGGTATAGGAGTAAGGGATAGCAATCAAGGAGGCTAAATGTAATATCTTATCGACTCCCCGCATGGCCTCCCTAACGCAGTAAGGATCCTTTATATCCCCTCGAATGACATCTATTTTCCCAATCAGAACTGGATTGATTTTGTCTAGCCAGCCCCATGAGTTGGATGACCCATAACGAATGAAGGCGCGCACTTCGTATCCCGCAGCAACCAAAGCTTCAGTCAGATGCGAGCCAATGAATCCACCGGCACCAGTTATTAGCACGCTTCTACCCATTTTGAGTCACCTTATCATAATACTAATAATTATTAATCTGATGTCTATACTATGTCAATAATGCGAGAATTGGACTTGGAAAAGAGCTTAAAGCACATCAGTGGGCAATGATATGGCCTATTCGAGCGTCAATACAATAAGGATAAAGAATTTTGCGAAATAAATATTTTTTGGGGACACTAATATAGTAAGCGCCTTAGAGATATCCGTGCATATCCCAAAATTGTATAAATCAATTGCCAACTTCAGCGTTACGAGGACCTCAGGCTCCCCTAGTTTTTCAGACAAGAACTGAAATTACGACATCTGAACCAAATGACTCCATGACATTTAAAGAGCCGGCATCCGTTATATAAACTTTGACAGAAGTCTTGGTGTCAAAAAAGTTGCTCTCGACACGACGCTTGGAGATTAGGTGAAAGCTTCATTTTGAGTAATTGATCTTGGCGGTAGTCGGTTCGGTTTCGTAAAAGAATTCGGGCAGCATAAGCTTGGTGGATTTTGCGGCAAGAAAAACCTCTCGACGGTGCATGCGATCTGATGAATCATAAAAGTCCTCGTGATTAATAAATCCAGTAAAACGATAAACAAAATGAAATCCAGATACATAAAGCATTTTTAAAAGCGCATTCCGCGAAGGGACAAAAGCATGATAGTGAAGCCCCTGAGTTTCATTATTACCCTCCGACACCAAGACAAGGTTATTTTCGGATCCGGGTGCGATCTGAGTTTCTACAAAGAGGAATTTCTTTGTCAGACCGTGCAGATTACGAATCGCAGCGAACGGATTTTCGAGATGATATAGGAGACCAAAACAAAAAACGAGGTCAGCGGGTGAGACACCCGTGTCGAGTACTGATCCGGTAATATCCTGAATATAAAAACGCGCCACAGGAACTCGCCTAGTCGCCTCTGCTACAAGTGTGTCCCTCCCATCAAGCCCAACAACATCGAGCCCCAGATCTACTAGGCGCTCGGAAAACCATCCAGGCCCACATCCAACATCCAAACAGGACTTGATATCGGGCAGCTCTTTGACTGTTTGTTGCGCCATGCGCCATCGGGCTTCATTAATGCGTATATAATATGGTTGATCGAATTTAATAAAGTTGATGTGGGTGTTATCCATGCAGCGTCATATCATCACTAAGCTCCCATTCAAGAACAGGCCGTAGAGGACCAGGGAATCGTCTCGGCATCAAGCCTTTAGCAGACTTTTCTCCAATAGGCACCTCAACGCAATGAAAAGAAAGGAGTTGGTGATGAGAAAAATATCGCGTGAAAGGCGATTCCAGAGGGTTAAATACAACCAAACTTACGGAGTAGGTTCCAATATTAAAAAAATGCTTTGGCAGCCGTGCCGTTGCGCGCATAACCTTGGACTCCATCGACCGGTATTTATCTGGGTCAGCATCTGGCGGCGTCGACGCAAATAACAGCGCCCCTTGGGGGCAATATACATGAATTGCCGGAAGAAAAATCCCAATTCCGGAAACCTCATACTCCATTGTGACGCGGATTTGTTCGCTAACCGTGAAAAGTGTTTTTTCTTCCCCAGAGAGGCCGATCAAATGAGCGGTTAGCAGCCTAGCAGTGGGCGAAGATGAGGCGGCGGGTGCTGGCGCCGATCCCTGCGCAATCGCGGTCTGTTGCTGCTGTGCGGAAATGGAAGAAGATATACCACCATTAAATACAGCCTGAGATTTAACCTTTAACACCTCCTCAACATAAGCTGAAACCACTGCTCGTGCCTCGCCATCGGCCCTTATCTTGCCGCCTTCAAGCCAAATGCAACGCGTGCAATAACGTATGATTGAATCCATGCTGTGTGAAACAAAGAAAAGTGTTTGTCCGTTGGATGTTAGAGCGTCGACTCTTTCGAGGCACTTGCGTTGGAAGGACATGTCACCCACAGCGAGAACCTCGTCCAGTAGCAGGATATCAGGCTCAAGATGCGCAGCAACCGAAAAAGCCAAGCGCATGCGCATCCCACTGCTGTAATGTTTTACAGGTGTATCAATAAAACGCCCGACCTCGGAGAATGTGACGATATCGTCGAACTTGTTGGCGATGTCGGCACGGGTCATGCCATAAAGCGAGGCATTAAGAAAAATATTTTCTCGGCCTGAGAGGTTGTCGTTAAATCCGGTGCCAACTTCAAGTAATGAGGTTAAAGAGCCGCGAATTCGTGCTTCACCAGTTGTAGGGTAGGACACACGAGACAGGATCTTTAGCAGTGTTGACTTACCCGCACCGTTCCTTCCGATAATGCCGATCCGATCGCCGCGATTGACCGTAAAGGACACATCCCTGAGTGCCCAATGAACAGAGCCATTCGATTTAGCGCTTGCGCGTTGAAGCAAAAAATCGATCACCCGGTTAAAATACTCACCCGATGTTTTCTTCGCCGACTTGTCAATCAAGTAGCACTTTCCAAGACCGGCAACGATAATAACGGGTTCACTCATTCTTTTACAACCTGTCGACAAAGTGCTGTTCGGCGCGCTGGAAAAGAACAAGGCCGATAAAAGCGATGATCAAAACAAAAATTGAAGAAAACAACCACTCATTGAGGGGGATCGGAAAATCTGAAAACAAAGTCCAACGAAAGGCCAACAAGAAACCTGCCATCGGATTAATGGAATAAAATAAATGATATTTTTCAGAAAACATTGCAGGCGAATACAATACTGGTGAAATAAATAGTCCCACATAGAGGGCGAAGCCGAGAAAACGATCCCAGTCATTATTATCAAGGCCAAGTGCTGCAAAAATACATCCTATGCCTAGAATCAACATTGAAAGCTGCAATAAAACTATCGGTAATAATAGAATATTCCAACCTGGGTAGACATTATATAATATCATCATTCCTATCAGAGGAAAAATATTTAAAGAAAATATAGCAAAGTTGGCTGAAATAATAGCTAGAGGCGCAAGTATTTTTGGGAAATAAACTTTCTTTATCAACCCTGCGTTTCTTTTAATCGAAGAGCTTGTTTCTGTAACCGCCTCAATAAACATAAACCACAGAATAAGACCGCTATAAGCATAAATTGGATATGAAATATTTACACCTGTGCGCGCCTCAGATAAATTTCGAAATGCCGTAAATAGAAATACCATGAGGAGTGGTCTAAAAACAGGCCAGATGTAAGCTAGAATTTGTTGATGAAACTCTGTCCTGATATGACGTCGAACCATCGACTCGAAAAGCGATCGATATTCCCATAGCTCCTTAATATTTATTTTAGTAAAAGTTTGGGCCGGGCGAATGACAAACTCTTTTTTCATCGACTGATTTTTCGTAGGCTTATTCTTTGAGTTAGGAGTTGAGCAGCTCCAAGGCAATCTGGAATCGCTTACGCTCGGCCCAACCTAACGGCCCGCTTCTGAATACTCGATTAAAACGCCTCTTAGGTATGCCAGGGAAAATTCGGCCTTGGCAACCGAAAAAAGGCCTAAGCTCTTGATGAAGTTTGATCAAGTGATCAAACTTTCCTTTTTCCACACGGGCAAAGAAATAGTTTCCGGACATATTCTCAACAGATTGTTTGAAGACATCCGCCGCACTCTGGAATGTTTTCATGGTATAGATTTTTGGGTTGATCCTAAGCATACGAAAACCTTTCACCTCCAACTGGTACAATACATCTTTCAAAAGCAAAACACCCAATTCGGTTAAATTTTTATTTGAGATCTCTAACATAATGACAGGGTCTGAGCGATCCAGCAACAAAGCCGCACCTTTCAGCACATTGGCCTCAAAACCTTCAACATCCAACTTGAGTGCATCCACGCGGTCGAGATTCTCGCGAGAAATGAAACTATCAAGCGTAGTTATCGGAACCTCTATAATCCGTTTTGCCGAGGAACGGCCTGTCGCACGCATTCCACTAAAAGCAGAATCCATCGTTTCATGGAATTGCGTGGCCCCATCATAATCACCGACACAAGAAGAGATAATCTTGACCGCTCTAGTCAATTTGTTGATAGCAATATTTTGACTGAGCAAATTGCGTGCATAACTATTTGGTTCGAAAGCGAACACTCGCCCCAAGGCACCTGCACGTTGAGCACCTGTCATGGAATAGATTCCCATGTTGGCGCCAACATCGAGCACGACATCGCCTGGCTTAATTGCTGCCGTGAACAATTCAAAATCATGCTGTTCGTCAAAAAGGCCGTAATAAAGATCGAGGGCACTAGACTCTTTCAAATCAACTATCATTTTTAAACCAGTTCGAAGATTGATGGTGCGCAAATCACTTTTGGAGGGCGAATGGATTTGCATGCGCAATGTCCGTAATTTTAATACATAAAACTTCTCAGTTTCAGGAATCAGCGGTAAATTTTGCAGACTTTGATACAACTCGGCCATCCCTTCATCTGTAGGAGGTTCGCGGTTTGCGACAGCGGTCAAGTAGTTCCATTTGAGCGTAAAATCAAGTATAGATTTTATATCATCAAGCCATCTTTTGTGAATCCACTCTATCTCTGTGCGCGCATTGTTGCCTAGATTCTTCAAGTTGATCGCTTTCAATTTCGACCATCCCTGATTCTTTGCAACCGTAGCTGACAATAAGGGCTTTTTGTTAAACCAAGACTGACGCGCACGAAGGAGGACTCCCGTCTGATTATGCTCAATGTATTCCGACATGGTGGGTCGGTCGATTGCAAGAACTGCTTTTCCTGCGGCCATTGCTTCAAGAAAAGTCAACCCGACGCCTTCAAAGGGCCGCGGTGCGATCACCACATTGGCTTGACTTATAAATTGATTCGCGATGGCCGCTGACTCAAAGAGAGGGACTATTTCGATTTTTACCCCAGCCTCCTCTGAAGTCAGGCTATAACCGCGCTCCGCTGGAATGCCTGGATCGAGATCTGGACGAAAGAGCAATTTCTTAATATCTAGTTCCCGGCATAACCGGATTAAATCTGCTTTTTTAAGCATTCCGACTCGATTCCAGTAATACAGGATATTTCCATTCTCCCAGGAAGCGGGCGAGAAAGCAGCCGGGTTAGGGGCGTAGCGCACTTGGAGCGTCGACAGGCCAGCCGCGATGCTCTTTTTTGTAATTAGTGGTGAATAGGATAAAATTCGCATCGATTTAGGAACACTTCCCCATTCTTTCGCACTCATATTTTTAACGTTATTCCACATCGGAATCCACAGCAACTTAGCAAAAGGTTTTGAGCTGAATACCTTATTTGGTGGGCGTTTCTGACAAAACACAAACACATTATCCTCTTCCGGATTTTCCCACTCTGGAAGCACCGTTTTTCCGTTCCACGGCACTAAACTGACGACCGCGTGCCCCTCGAGCAGGTTGATGAAGATTTCGTGGAATGCGGGACTGAATTTGATATGCCAGTCTAGAAGATAGATGTTTACTTTCATTTTCGTTTGAACCAAAGACACGCGACCGCCTCAGCAGCGGCCAGACGGCCACTTATTTTATTTATTCCGCACGCATGGACATCAAAATAAACTGCTTGCGATGCTATATCGCGATTTACCAAAGTCCAACCTGAGGATTCATGCCGAAATATCGCCTCTTCGACGGCCTCAAGGACAGCAACCTGTTTCAAGGCATCGAGCATCGACGCATCAAAAACCTGCAACCACCCGTGGTTCTTTCGCGCACCGAAAGGTATTGTTAAGAAAAGGCTTCCTCCCTTTTTCAGTAAGCGGCCGAGCTCCTCGAATGCCTTTAAATAATCCCGCTCACTCTGCTCTCGATAGGCGATGTCCTCGGAATATAACTGGGTGTTATCCATACCTACATGTTCAAGTGTCGAGATACACGTAATCACATCAAAGCCCTGCAAGGCCAGGGGCAGATTGCGCAAATCCGCTTCGAGTCGCTGAACTTTCTTCGTCGGCACAGGGAAAGCCATGTCGCGTTTATCAAGTGTCACCAACGTAACACTGGTTTCGGGCGGAAGTCGTCTCCGAATGGAATCGAACTTCAGGTAGGCGCACCCCGCGTCCATGATCATCTCAACGGATTTCGGATACCTTGAAAAAATCCACGGCACTTCAACACAGCGCTCATCTACGCCTTCTCCCCATCCGCGCGGCAGCGCATTTGCAACTGCGAAACACTTGAGAATCTCGGGCGTATTCAGCGCGTCAGCAATCAACGCATTGCGATAACGCGAATAGCCTTCTGACCAAGGCACCCGACCACCATTAATATATTCGGCATGAATGAGATTTTCATTAACTGGAAGGGCGGTGTCCTGTTTCTGAATAACACTAGCAATCTTACTGATGAAGCTTTTCATCATAACCATTTTTTACTCAATTCTGCTTTGTGCACAAAGGCGGTTCCTCGAAGAATCCCATTACAAATCAAGTCCAACCCAGGATCTGCAGTCGGCAGTAAATCCCGATAGCTTCCGATGGCAACCTCAAACGGCGGAGAACACTTGGACTCCGCAACGCAACGCAATGGAATGAATCGCCTGAAGAAAAAATGATACGCATATTTCTTGGCCCTGAGCGTAGTTTCTTCCGACAATTTGTTACCAATCGGTAGGGTATCCAGAATCTCGAAATAGTTTTGTGGAGAAGTGGCATCCATGGTTAGCCCTTTATTGCGAATCCACGCCTCCCCCGCAACCACGACCGGGATACCGAATGCCGACAACTCAACACCAGTCTTGGTCCCATAGATAATGGCCGAATCACTGTGCTCGCAGAGCGCATATGTGCTGACCTGGCTTTGCGCAGAAATCAAGAATACATTCCGAGGGAGCTCAGGATATGCCTTGCGGATTTCGTTTTCTATAGGCTGACGCGATGGAATCGAGCCGCTTATTTCGGCAGGATGAATACGAATCGCCAGTTGTAGATCACTGCGCGTCTTGAAATACTCAACGGTCTGCAACAGCCAGTCCAGCATATCCTTGAAGGCATTCGCCTTGTAATGCAATTGAGCATCCCAAAACACATTCGTGAGTGCGGTCACCACAGGTTTTGAGAAGTCGATACCGGTTTCCTCTGCAATGGATACTATGCTGTGCTGAGGTTGGTTGTGAAACCAGATCCAGTCTTCAGTTCCATACCACCGGCTTCGCAGATATTTCATCAAGGTCTTATCAATGCTACTTGACCATGGGATGTCTTCCCATGTGCTCGTTGGCTCGTCAATCAGGGTGTGATGGTAGGTCTCTCGGTGGGAAAAGATGAAGGATTTTTTCCGGTAGCCTACGTTCCAATTGACTACTCGCACACCAGCCTTTCGCGCGACATCCCCAATGATACCCTGAGGCACATAAATTCCGTGGTTGAATACTGCACATCCCGGCTTTAGTCGCTTGATCACCTGAGTCATCACCTCATGTGCTATCAAAGCGGCCTCGAAGTAACGACGCAGCACCACTTCAGCATCCTCAGTTACAGGCAGATGCCCACTCGAAAAGAACCTCAATGCACCGGCCTTGGCATGCTCACCCAAATTTACCGAAGCGGCTTGATAAGCAAGGATGTCACCAACGCTCAGTTCCTGCGCAAATGCCTTCAAATCGGATTTCTTCTCTTCTGAAAGAAATTCGCTGAAGTAACTCACCGGCAATCCGGTAGACTCGAGCACCTGTTTGCCTCGTCGCGCGCAACCACCGCAGGCAACCTCCTTCAAACGATTTTCAACCAAGACCTGTGTTCCCCCAATTTTTAGAAAATGCACCTGCAAACAGGCCGGCATCTCCCCATCACACAACAGGAAATGGACATTGGCACCGCGTAGCTTCAATGCAACGCCCAGCAGGCTTTCAATTACCAGACCTGGGGTAAAGCCACCGACACTAGTCGGAATCAATATGAGCTCTCCATCGCCGGGGCGACTCCAAATCTCGTCGTAGTCGGGGATCTTGTTCAAGAGTGTCTGCCAGTCCGGAAGATCATTCAAGAGCTGCGGGAGAGTCGATTTTTTTCCAGATCGATTTTTCATGATCCGACGCACGAGGCATTTGAATTCCAGTGCTATTTTTGAAATGTCCATAAGCGATATCGAAAGGCATGATTATTAAAGGCAACAAGGCGCTTCACCACTCCTGGCATTGAGCCTGAGGTTTTCCATCTCAACAACTCATTCGCCTTGCTCGGATTTGCACGACTCACATCAAGATCGGAAGGTCGGTAAAGTGTGCTATCTATCAACACATGATTCTCCCAATTGAGGCCGATTTCAGCAAACACGCCGCTCACAAACTCTTTCAAAAAAGAAGCTCTTACCAATGCCAATGACAAAATCATAAGGGCATTGTTGCTACAGTACCAACCACATTGCCTCGTCATAATTAGGTGCCAAACCCTAATCGCGCACGCCATTCAGATTTCCAAATCTCAAAGTCAACCGCTCATTTTTTTGCTATGCGACTAGCAAAAGCAACCACTTTTGAGGTCACAAAGCGCTCTGGCCGAAGTACAGACTCATGGTTGAACAAAATGCCTGTGCATGCAAATAGCCCATATGCTTGGCGATAATTGGCGACCGCGTAGTAGGCAGCAGCTTTTGCAACTGCATACGGACTTCTTGGATGAAAAGGGGGTATCCTCTGTGGCTGGCTCAAGGGTGTTTCCGAAAACTTTACTGGAGCCTGCGGATGATCCCCGTCATCCAAGGATCATAGTAGCCATTCGCCTTAACCACTGTCCCTTGATGCATGAGTTGTAAAAGTTGTTTTTCGCGCTCAAATATTTCACCCGCGCCCGCCACCTTGGGAATCGTATATGCATCCCGGCAGCTTACTGTCATGCCAATCCGGCTCTCTTCGTAAGCGGACCAAGGTTTTTCAGCCTGTGCCTGAAGAGTACTGATCATTGGCGAATCTGGTCAATCCGGATCAGAGCCGAAATTATCTTTTTGAATACGATTTTTGCTCTAAACCCGAGTTTGCGCCGCGCTTTAGAGGCGTTGCCACAGCTTCGCTCGATGTCGGACGGGCGGAAGAGCTTTTGATCGGAAGTCACATGCTTTCTCCAGTCCAGCCCGAGCTGTCGAAACGTCTCTGCCACAAACTGCTGAAGGGAATGCTCGTCTCCCGTGGCCACGACGTAGTCCTCTGGCTTTTTCTGCTGTAACATCCGCCACATCGCCTCCACATACTCCGGTGCCCAGCCCCAATCCCGACGGATATCCAGCCGACCCAAGGTTAATTTTTCCTTGGACCCGTTCGCAATCCGCACCGCTGTGGAAACGATCTTCTGCGTCACAAACCGAGCTGGCCGCAATGGGGACTCGTGGTTGAACAGGATGCCCGTACAGGCAAATAACCCGTACGCCTCCCGATAGTTCGTCACCGCATATTGAGCCGCCGCCTTGGCCGCCGCATAGGGACTCCTTGGATGGAACGGCGTAGTCTCCGTGGCCGGCTTTTTAGTGTTTCCGAACACCTCGCTCGAGCCCGCGTTGTAGAACCGACTCGGATGCTTGAACAATCGCAAGCACTCTAGCAAATTCATCGTGCCGATCAGGATGCTGTCAAAAGTCTCCACTGGGTAGTCAAACGACATACCCACCGAAGTCTGTCCAGCTAGGTTATAAACCTCGTCCGCCTCCGCCCGCTGCAACGCGGTCAACACACTGCGGAAGTCGGATGTTATCATCGACATGGTCTTGACCCGATCTCGGATCCCTAGGTGCACTAAATTGGCAAAAGAGGAGACCTCATGATCCCGGGAAGTGCCATAAACCTCGTAGCCCTTCTCCAGCAAAAGCTTCGCTAAATAGGCCCCGTCCTGCCCAGAAACCCCAATGATGAGGGCTTTTTTCATTAGTAGGCTCTTAAATTTTGGTCGGTTAGCGCCTCAACAATGGCCTCTGCACTGAGCCCGACGGCCTTAAGAACTTGGTTATTTGTCCCGCTGGGAGGTATGCTCTGAACACCTAGTCGCCTGCAGTTAATAAAAATCTCATTCTCCATCAAAGCTCTTGCTATCGAATCGCCTAGCCCGCCAATCATGTAATGGTTGTCCAGCACCAAGATTTCTTTACATCCTTTGACCGCGTTTTTTAGCCAGACTCCATTTATTCGGTTAAGCCATGGAATATTTATAACTTTAGTTGTCAAATTATTTTCACTTAGCAGCAGTTTGGAAGCCTCCACTGCTCCACTAAGAAGCATGGGGCCAGATCCCATTATAACGATGTCCGAGCCCTCAGTCAGCGCCACCCCTTGCCCTTCCTTAGGTGTATAATCTAGCGGCAATCGATATGGTATCTCCCAAGGAAGAGAGGTTAACCGCATATAACAACTTCCTTGTGATTTAGTAATACACCATTCCAGCAGCTTTCCAGCCTCTTCTTCACATGAAGGCTCAACCAACGTCATGCCCGGTATGGCAGCCAATGCGGAGATATCCCGTACAGCTTGGTGCGAATGGCCAGGACCTCCAGGAAGTACGCCGGCTAGAGACCCAACGTATATGACCTTGGTCTTTTCCGTGGCGTTGTTGTAGATTTGTTCGTTGGGTCGTGCAGATAAGAAGCAGGCAAAAGA